>JACCEB010284046.1_pt1 | contig 38007 bp, 60 predicted proteins | sample 7454761 | NCBI WGS metagenome assembly JACCEB01 (sample SAMN15323454, study PRJNA562643) | freshwater metagenome | isolation source: river surface water | place: USA:Blue River Watershed | collected 2017-08-18
AACTTTAAATCTTTGAATAATGAGGAATATCTATTCTCTAAAGATGTAATGTTATTTCCTAAAGATGTTTCTATTCTACTTATCTTAGACATTTGATCTTTAACTTTACTAAAATCTTCTATACCAACAGCAGCATTAACATAACCACATAAAAGAGATTCAGGATTATTTTTATCATAAACAGCAGAATCAAATAATTCTGTTAATAATTTTGGATCACGACCCCTAACTTCCCATTCCTTACTAATCATTGCAAAGATTTTCTCATACTCAGGACTGCCCCAAACTACTCCAGCATAATTCTTACTTCTACTTATGCTTTTTCGAATCTTTACAATTTTGTCTATTTCATTATCTGATAATTGATCTTTTAATCTATTATCATAACCCTCAACAACAAAAGATAATTCTGCTGGGGTGAAACGATTTAAATCATAACCCCTTTTGTAATTATTTAAAAGATACTTGTTACCTATAAAATCTCTTGATAATAAATCTTTATAAAATTCTAATGCTTTATTATCTGTAATTTTCCCAACAACAGAATTAACTTTACTTAAAATCTTCCCATCTTTGTAATATTTAGGATCATCACCAAACATAAGTAAAACTAAACCAGAAATCTTCATGCTCTTAACGAAATTATATTTTTGACGAGCTACAACAATGTCTAAACCAAACTCTCCAGGAAAAACTTTATTATTAAACTCTAACCAATCAGAAAAATTTAAAGATCTATATATAGGATCAAGTTTATATATATTTAAAACTTCAGGATACTTTATTTCAGGTATGTCTAATAACTTAATATCACTTCTCGACTCATCAATATTATGCAATGTCTTTAAATCATGATCAAAAATCTTATTACCAACCAATGGAAAATATTTGTTTACAATCTCAAAAGGTCTAGCATTACCATAAGCTTGATCTTTCTTAATCTTCAAATAATAAGGAACAAAATCAAGATAGCCAAAATTATGATTATTTATGTAAGAACTATATAATTTAGGACCCATCTCCTCTTCTAATCTCTCATCATAAGCTTTTTTAATTGAATCAAACATAATTCTAGACAAAACCATATCTTGATCTTCAAACCTAGAACTTATTAAATCGGGATTCAAATAAATTAAACTATCATAAATTTCAGAGGATACAGGATTTTTTGAAATAATATCTTCTAAAGCATCTAAACTATATAAAGCTTCTTTGCCAGCCATCTTATAAACTACATAAATGTCAATTAAAGATCGATAATAAACTTCACCAAGCAAAAATTTATAAGAACCATCAATTTCATTATTTAAAACATCTTCGAAAATATCTGGCATCAAAAGGGTATATAATTTTAATGTGGATAAATCATAATTCTCAAATGTATCACTCTCTAATAAACTTGGCCAAAACTTTTCAGAGATTCCACTTAACTTATTTAATACATCTGGAAGAAAACCTTTATTTCTACCACCATACCTAATAAGAGCAATTACCTCTTTAGGATACTCAATTATATAATGACCATGTAATAAAGACTCAATACCTGAACCTAAAAAATAATTAGATTCTAAAATCTTTTTAATTAAATCTCCATCCGCACCATTAGATTTTAATACATCTATAGCCTTTTCATATCTCTCAATATAAACTTCAAAATTCTCTTTGTCAACATGTAACAGATTTTGCTTTATCTCTCTACTATCCCTTAACTCTGGAACACGCTCATCTAATAACTTTTCCACACTATCCAATCGCTTACTATAATAACCCTGACGCTTCTTATAAATATCCAAAGCCTTACTAAATAAAGCTACAGTGTCCCTATTAACAACACCCTCATTAATATCACGAACTAAATTGTTAACTTCCAAAATATTCTCGAAAAATATCGGATTCCTATAATAATTAAATAAAGCTTTTCGAATACTTGTACCTAAATTCAGATTGCTAAAACTACCTATACTATCACCTAAAGATTTTAATGAACGATAAACATCCCCACCACCAAGAGACAATAAACTTATCATCTCCGAAACATCTGAAATATTAAATGTTGATATCTTACTAATATCACCCTTGTAAATTAAACCATGACGAACAGGAGAATTACCATGATAAAACTCATCAATATTTAAATAACGATCAGGATTTACATCTTCTACATAAACATTGTCAACATCCCTGCCATCTACAGAATCAGCAGAAATCTCATCCATATTAACAACATCTTCACTAGCAGAAACTCGCAATAAATATGATAAACGAACACCATAATTTAAATAAGATTCAGATGCCCTATATAAACCATCAACATCTAAACGATCTGATAAATTTAAAAAGAACTTTCCCTCTCCCACTAACCAATCCTGAGCAACCTTACTAAATACAGAATAACGCTTCATAATATATCCTCAAGAAAATAATACAAGAAAATAACAATAACACCCTACAATAAAAAAATCTGCCCCTAAATAAATAAAGGCAGATTAAAATTAAAATAATTGAAATTACTTCTTCTTCTTTTCAACAACCTCAGAAGCAACCTCAATCTCCTCACCATCCAATAACTCTACACTCTGAACAACTGGCTCCTCAACTACAGGAACCTCTTCAACAACCTCTTCAATAATTACACCCTGATCAACACTGTAACGCAAATTCTTTAAACCCTTCATAATAGATACAAAAGAATCTACATCAACACTAAGAATCTTAATCTCAAAACGTAAAGCCGGATAACAATAAGACAAAACCTCATCCAATAAAGATAAACAAGATTCCTTATTTACAACAGCCTCACGTAACAAAATTCCCAATATCTCAACATTACTTACTAACTCACCATTGAAATAATAAAGATTAATACGCTTCTTCTCTATACCAGATAATAAAGAAACAACACTATTATACTCCGCTAACAAATCAACTAATACCGGAACATGAGACTCAATATCAGAAACATAACTTACATATAAAGAATCATCACCCTCAATAGCATCAACCGCCAAATTATACTTCTCAATAACTGTCATAATTTTATACCTCTACAAAATATATACAAACAAAAAACCCAAAAAACCCTGCATGAAAATAATATTAAAAAATACATACTGTAATCTTAAAAAATATACCCAAAGATTACCCCAAATAAAATTACACAAATCTTAAAAGAAATAAGACTTAAAGCTAATTTACCATAAAAAAGAATAGATTTAATACCATCAGACTACTAAATATAAAAAAAGCCCAATTATCAAAATAGACAATAAGACTAATTAACATATTCTACACACATACCTAAGATTCCTTCTAATTAAACAACAAATTACAAAATAAATTCACCCATATAAGAACAAATAAAATTCAGGTAAAAATCTAAATAAAATTCAGATGGAGACTAAAACCCAAAATCTAAAAACACATAAGATAATAAAAAATCCTATTCCCATATCTAATAAAACTAACACCATATAAAAATAACCTATTCCCATTTATCCCCACTTAAAAACCCTAATGCTAAATAAATAACCCTAGAAACAATAATGATAGATAATGACAGATAATAGGGTAGGATAAGAAAAAAAACCAAAATTTAGGATATGGGATAAATTTTACTATACACTTAATAAAGAATAAAGAAGAAAAAACCCTATATAAGAAAAAGACAATAGAGCTTTTAAATATCCCCTATAAGATAATAAAAAAAGATATAAGAAATTTTGATTTTTTACCCCTAGAACAATTAAATCATTTACTGGAGATTTATTCACTTCCCTTAGATTTTTATTAAACAGTACATAAGGGATTATCAAAACTGCTGGAAGAATTTATTTAAACAACAAGAAGAATTACATAATCAGACTAAGATAATTCCACAAGATTTTCCTAAACAATAAGTAGGATTTTTTCTATTAGACCAGAAGAATTCCCTAAGATTTTTTGAAACAATGAATAGAGTTTTTTGAAACAACCTTAAGAAATTTTGAAACAACCAGAAGAATTTTATCGGGGCTTTTTCTGTTCGGAGGGCTTTTTTAAATCTGAAGTGTTAAAACATCTTTATTCTGCACAAAGTTCTTACATTCCTTCTTTTTAAAAACCCTATAGAAGAATTAAAAATCTCCCTAGTACTTTTAAAATTTCGAGTGTTTTTAGGTTCATTGTTTTAGCACCAAACTCTCTTAAAATTTCGAGCCTATTTCTTAAACATCTCTCTACTGTTAAAAGATCTTGTTGTGTTTAAGAATTAGGTTCAAGTATTTTATATAGGAGTGGATAGATTTTTCGAGCCTAATAATTTTTGGTGTAAAGTTTGATATTAATAATGTAAGAGTCTAAGAGTGATAATATATTTTTGTAATCTTCTTTTTCGAGTCTTATTAAAAAGAACCTTAAGATTATTACATTTGTTATTAATTCTTCTATAGCATCTAAGTATGTTTCTGGATAATTTTCTTCTATCTGTACTTCGAAAAAAATCTTGGGAAAGTGTCCATGTATTTCTTCTATTGTTTTGTAAGATAGGTTAAGGAAATCTTCAGAAGTGCTAGTATCGAACAATGATATTTCTTTAAGTATAAGTTCTATGTTGAGTAGTGTTTTATAAAGATTGTCTAATGTCGTGCTAATATTCTTAAGTAGATTTTTCGAGTTATATTCTTCTACTGGATTATTCTCGTATTCTTCTTTAAGTTTTAGATATACGTTGTTAAAAACCTTACTCATGCGTTTATTATACAGGATGGATTTTTGATATGCAACTAATGGGGAAAATTTCTGGCACTCTTGTTAATGGTCCTGGGGTTAGAGATATGATTTGGTTTCAGGGATGTAATTTAGGATGTCTTGGTTGTTTTAATCCTGAGTCATGGAATTTCGAGGGTGGCAGTTATTATAGTGTAGAGGATGTTTTAAATTTTATAAGTTCTTCTGGATTGACAATATCTGGGGGTGAGCCTTTTTTACAAGCTGAAGAATTATATAGTTTAGTAAGTGTTTTAAATTTGCCCGGAGGAGTTATTGTATTTAGTGGTTTTGATATAGAGGAAATATTAAGTGATGAAAGTAAGAAAAAATGCTTACCTTTTATTGACTTATTGGTTTATGGGCGATATGATAGAGACAAGAAGATTTCGAGTGGTTTAAGAGGTTCTAGTAATCAGGGATATTATTTTAATGGTAGTGGAAAAATAAGCTTGAGGGACATAGAGGAACAAGCTATAGAAATAAATGATAATATTGTTACAGGATTTCCAATAATAAATAAACGTCTTAAGGAGCTTGGAATTAGTTTTTCGAGGATTTAAAGGGGTTTTTATTGTACATAGGATTATAGGGATTTTTCTCTATAGTATTTAAGTCCACAGCCGAAAGGAAAAAATATGGCAAGGAAAAAAATTGAAGATGTTAAGGCAGTGGAAGAATCTGCTGTTGTTAAAGAAGAAGTTGTTATAGTAGAAGAAGCTGCTAGAGTTGAAGTTGTTGAAGAAAAGGTTGTTAAAGCTCCAGTAGTTAAAGAGCCTGTCAAAGTTCAAAAGAAAGAAGACTGTTATAAGGTTTTCGAGTATGGTGAAGAGATCGGTGAATTTTTCGAGAGTGACAAGAAGCTTAAGGATTTTCAAGAAGAGAATTTAAAGGAGCTTCAGAAACTTTTAGTAGATTGGAGTGTTCCTTTTAATGATGTAGATTTGTTGCTTTATAATCTTGGATCTTTAGGTCAGCATTATAAGAGTTGGACACAGTATAGGGTTCAGAATGGTTTAGCACCTCTTGAACCAGCTATTAAGAATATGATACAATATTACAGGGTAGCTTTAAATGAGTTAGATTATAGTGATGAAGAAGTTATTGTAGCTGTTCATAAGTTCCGTTATTCTTTCTTATTGTGTGATTAAGATTTTTTTTTAATTTAGAGGAGGAGAAAGGAGAGATCTTTTCTCCTTTTTTATTTTTATGAAGCTATGGAAATATCGTAGAGAAATTTTATTTTATCTATATAGTAAAACAAAAGATTATAATTTAGCAGAAGAAATTACGAGTGATGTATATTTTAATCTTTTAACTCGAAACTTTAATATAAGAGAAGAGACTGAAAAGAGTTATTTATATGGCATGGCTAAAAATGCATTAGTTGATCGTTTAAGAAAGAAGAGATTTGAAAATTTTGAAGATCTTTTAAAGGAGCCAAGCTATGAGGAAAATTTCGAGGGTGATGAGTTATTGAGAGTTGTTAAGAATATATTAGAAGAAGATTTCGAGCTTTTTAATTCTTATTTAGAGGGCGAAGATTATGAAAGTTTGTCAAGATCTTATGGTGTCTCTAATGCAGGTTTAAGAAAAAAAATACAAAGGTTAAAAGAAAAGTTAAAAAAAGACCTTAGAGTAGTTGCATTCTTAGATTAAAAGGGAAGAATAATGCATGACGTTAAAGTCTAGAAAGAATTTTTATATGATTAAGAATTATATTTACAAGGGCTTAGTTCCAGTAGTAATTTCTTGTGCTGTTTGCAGTGCTTCTTTTTCGCAAGTTCAGAGTAAGAGCTTTTTTGTTAAGCCTCAATTTTCTGATGGTCGAGTAACAGGTTTTTCTGCAGGTGTTGGAATTGATGGTCGAAACGCTAATGCATTGGCCCTTTCTACTCTTGGCAATTATACCGTTATGGGGAAGACAGTTTCAACAGTTGGAGTCTTAAGCACAAATAAGTATGGTGATAAGGCTGCAGTAGGTGTTGGTGTTCTTGTTCCTTTTGGCCGAGTAATTAATGGTGTTAGTCTTTCGGCTGACGCTTATGTAGAGGGTGTTGATCTTGCTAATAAATTTTCGAGCACAGATAAGGTCCGAGCTCTCCTAACCGCTTCTGTAAAGATTGATGATTTTACTAAGATGTTGGGATTCAAGTTCTAAATAGTAGAATAAAACACTATGATGAAAAATAGTGTTTTATCTAGTTGCACATTAAAGAGAGTTAAGCTTAAGTGTAGCATTTGTGGAGATAACTTTTACAGTGAGATTTTCGAGTATGAATGTCGTCGCTGCAAAAATTTCCAAAAAGCTTATAAGAGGGTCCAGATCCTTTTTGTCTTAAGGTTAATTCTCTTTATTATTTTATATCCTATTTTTTCGAGCATTATTTTTTATATTATTGGGTTTTTCGAGGGTAGTATATATTTGAGGTACGGAGGCATGTTAATTATTTCGCCTTTTTTCATACCTTTTTTACTCAAACGTCTCAAAAGCTAAAAATCGAGGGAATAATAAGGCATGAAACTATTAGACCTCACCGCTATTGACCGACTTATCGATTTTTATTCAGAAGAAGCCACAGTTAGGTTTTTCGAAGATGAGAAAGTTTATACATTAGAAGAATTCCGTGATCTTTTTAATGAGAACAATTGGAATCTTTCTATTGACGAACATACTGTAACTTCTTCTGGCAAAATCCTCAGAACCGATGATAACATGTTGGTCTGTGAAATTTATGAACAACCTTGAACAGTTTTTAAAAGATTTTAATTATAGCGATCCAAGAAACTTAAAAAATGTACCCCTAGATAGATTAATAAAAAAGTCGATCTTAAACATTAATAAGAGTGATTGGATCTGGACATTGTTTTGTTGCCAGGGACACAAATATAGTTCTAAGGATTACAGTTTACCATATGTAGTGTTCGTTGTAGATTCAAAATATAAAGGTAGATTCTTTGAACATCTACACAATAGCTACAAACATGATAACAGTAAAAACTTTCCTCTTTTAGGCCCTGATCTTGAAATTCATTTTGGATACAGTAATGAAGATTATTTTATTGTAACCCTATACTTCGAGAAACAAACAAAAGATTTTAAAGCTGCAAGAACTGTGATCAATAACTTTTGTAACAATGTCTAAAATTAAGAAGAATATAACTTTTATCTTAAACAGGGACTGGGATTTCTTTTACCTAGTCCCTGGAGTTAATTATAATATAGTAAAAGAAAAAGCTCTTAAGACCCTACAAGAAGAAACAAATAATCTTTTTTATCCAGAATTAAGCAGCTATAAAGAATGGGGAATAGAACCTTTAAACATTTTACTATATAAATTAATAAAAGATCAAGAAGATTTTAAATTAATCTTTTTAAATTCTCTTAACATCTTGCATTATATAGAAAAAAATGATAAATTTAAAGATTTAAGTGGTATATTTTATTCTATCACAGTTAATGCCCTTTTCTTATGTGTTTTAGAACATTTTGGCAGCGATGATAATACTTTCTTGGATCTTTTAAATGAGGACCTAAAGAATCTTAAATGGAGATTGGCAAGCGGTTCTGTATTGTGATAAGATAAAGCATGAATCTTTCCTTATGTTGTATTTCTAATGTATTGGCTGAGCAAGGTTTAAAGTTCAGAACAATGACATATAAATCTTTCTCTTCTAAACCTAAGGAAGAATCTTTAAGTAAGCTTTCAGATATTATTCAAAACAATTTCCATGTATCTGAAAAAATCGTTCGTCATTGTGCTCTAAATAATATATCTGGTTATCGTCTCTCTAGCGATTTATGCCCAGTAATTAAGCATCCAGATGTAATGTTAAATTTAGAAGATTTACCAGAGTTTGGATTTATAGATTACAACATAAAGAAACTTAAAAAAGCAATCCAGGAAACTAAAGTTAGAGTATCAGCACATCCTTCTGAATATATTACTCTAACATCTGAAGACCCTAGCAAAGTAAATAATTCCATAATAGATTTAGAATTTCATGCTGAGATATTTGATAGATTAGAGTTAGAGAAATCTTATTATAATCCTCTTAATATTCATGTTCGTAAAGAAGGTGATGCTGAGGAGTTATCTAAAATCTTCATGGATAATTTTAATAAGTTGTCAGATTCAGTTAAAAGCCGACTTGTATTAGAGAACAATGATACTGGCAATACTTGGACTGTAGCTAATTTAAAAAAATACTTCTATGATAGATATAATATTCCAGTGACGTTTGATAATTTGCATCACAAGATGTTGAATCATAATATTTCTCATAGGGATGCTTTTTATGATGCAATGTCTACTTGGAATGTTCAGCCATTGTTTCATTATTCAGAAGGCAAGAATAACACTAGAGCGCACAGTGACATGGCAAATAATATTCCTGAAAATTATAATGAAAATGTAATGTTTGATGTAGAATTAAAGAATAAAGATTATGCCATATTGGATATCTTAAAGAGGATTAAAGATGGATGATTTCTCTAATTTTGCTAAGCTGATTAAAACTGATAAAAACCTTAGGAATTTTATTAATGATTTAGATTTAGAAGAAGCTGCAAATGAACCTTGGAGTTGGGCAGCACCATTTCTTTTCTATGCTAAATATTTAATAGATTCAAGCAGTTTATTTAATACAATTGCTTTCTATTATAAGATGCCGTTTAATGACCCTTTTGGATTAGATACTGACAAAGATTATCATTATTCTGTTTTAAATAATCTTGATCTGTCATCTCCTGAATCAACATTAGAAACTATTAAAATATTACAAGAGATGGCTTTTAAGGAGAGTGCAGATGGTTGTTGTATTCTTGGAACATCATATTATAAAAATGAAATGGGCGAAAGTTATCCAATGTTATTCTCCCGTATTGAAATGGTAAACAGACATTGGATTAATAAAATAAAAATTAACGAAATCAAGAGTTTTAAAGATATGATAAATTTTCAAAAATACACCAATGAATCTTTTGATATAGCCTATGGAAGGATTTTACCACGTAATTTCGCCATAGGAAAATAACCCTACAAGAAGATTCAAATAACGAAAAATAGTTTGCTCTCCAATAAAGATTGCTGTAATATAAGGCATCAAACATTGGAGAGCCGTTATGATTGTTAATGATGTTGCGTTTAAGGTCGAGCGAGAAGGAATCCAGAACGAGGTTGATTTCAATATTCGTCAGGAGAATGTCGCTCATATCTTTTCTATTCTTCGCAATCAACTCTATGCTAATAAAGTCTTGGCTGTTATTCGTGAGTATAGCACCAACGCTTTTGATGCTCATATTGAAGCCAACGTATCCCGCCCTATCCAAATCACCCTACCAACAACATTCTCTCCCACATTCATTGTAAGGGACTTTGGCTTTGGTCTTTCCCCAGAAGATGTTAATAATATCTTTGCTTCCTACGGTGCATCAACCAAGCGCAATACAAATGAACAGGTTGGTATGCTTGGTCTTGGCTCTAAGTCTGCATTCTGTTATGTAAACTCTTTTATGATTGTCTCCCGTAATAATGGAACAGAGTACACTTATCAGGCTTACATCGATGAAACAAATGTAGGTAAGGTTGCTCTCCTCTCTTCCAAGCCTACAGATGAAACAGGTCTTAGCGTTCATATTAATATTAATTCTGCTGTAGACTATTCAAACTTTAGGAACAATTGTGTTAAGTTCTTCCAGAATTTTAATCCAATGCCAGAGTTCTTTGGTGATTCTTCAATTGCCAATCTTATCGAACAAGCACAGAATAAAAAGCCATTAATCTCTGGTGACAATTGGGAAATGCATCGTAGGGAATATTATGGTGAAGGTGATTTGTCTGTATTGATGGGCAATGTTCTTTATCCTACTACCTTGGATTCCTTGGATTATGAAACACGAAAGTACATCCAGAATTCTAGGAGCCATATTATCTTTAAGGCAAACATTGGAGACGTGAAACCATCTGCGTCCCGTGAAAACCTTGAGATGGATAACAAGACTAAAGATTTTATTCTTAATGGTATCCAAAAGATTCAGAACGATATTAAGGATACTATTACTAAATCTTTCGACGAGAAGGAATCACTTTATAATAAGATGATTCACAAGCGTCATGTCGATAATCAATTCCAACATATCCTCAATACTGGTAATGTTGCTAAGGATATTCCAACATTCTTCTCTGAAAAGAAACTGAAGGAATATGGCATCAATTACATCATGATTGAGACAAGTGAGAAATCTTTTAAAAAGCGTACAGAAATCTTGCCATCAGAAGGTCATGTATTCTTTATCGACCATCCAACCCTTAAGAGGAATTCAATCAAGCCACGAATTCAATCTTATTGTCTTCAGAATAATATTACTTCTTTCAATTCATTCAATAACGATAGGAAATATATCTTAAGTTTCAACAGCACCCAAGAAGCAGAAGATTTTAAAAACAATCCAGACTTCCAAGGTGTACAGATTGTATATTTAAAAGATATTCCTTACACTCCACCAACCAAGACTAAGACTGTATCTGGTACAAGGACTATCAGCGCACAATTTTATTCTTTAAATAGAAACCTTGGTAAACTTAATTCTGATGCTTGGTCTCCAGTGTCAGAGGTTAATGAGAATGCTGTATATCTGCCATTGGAATATTTTAAATCTACTTCCGAATATGTACAGGAACCATTCTATATCGGAGAGCGTACAAGGGATATTAATAATTTCTTGAAGAGTCATGGTCGGGAAGAGATTTCATTCTATGGTGTCAAGAAGGCTAATATTGATAAACTTCCTGATACAATCCAAAGTTTCGATAGGTATGTTCAAGAATTTCGAGACTTTGTAATGCACGATTGCAAGGAAGAATATAATAACTGGAGGATTTACACCAATCTTGGAAACCGATGGAAAGTCTTGTTCTTCCAAAATAAAAGTTATTTCCCACAAGACATTCAAGATAAACTTGTTAAAATTCATCAGGATGCTTTGAACCTTCAACGATATGCTACAATGTTCTATGCTTTTAAATTCGATACAACAGAGGTCGAGTTTGAGATTATGGAAGATTATATTAAAATGTTCCCATTGCTCGTTCCTGCGATTGAAGGTAACATTACAGAGATGGCAAATGTTATCGGAAAAGATATTTAAGATAACCCTTGCATTCTAAAGATTAGTTTGATACTATGCTATGTCAATCGGTGATAAGGACGAAAGACAAGCCCCGACACCTTATCTCTAACAAAGGAAAAAGAATGAACCCTACAGCGAAACTTTGTAATGATGACCCAATCTCTGGTTTCATCACGGTATTTATTGATGGGAAACAATATACCATCAATGCATCTAATCCTGCATTCCAAAACGCTCTCAAGGCTTATAAGGAATCAGATTGGCAAGGATTGGTAGACTACATCCATCCTGCTAATAAACTCCATCGCCTCTATTTCCAGTATGAGAATATCGAGGTTAAGGATGGTAATGTTTATATTGATGGGGATGCTGTAACGTCTATTGTAGCGGAGCGGGTTTTGAATGCTCTTGCTGGTGATGTTGATGCTGTTCATGTTTTTAAATTTATGACCCGCCTTCAACTTAATCCATCAAAACGTGCAGTGGATGAACTCTATACATTCCTTGAGCATAAGCATCTTCCAATTACAGAGTCTGGAACATTCCTCGCTTATAAGGCTGTTCGTCCAGATTATTCAGACAAGTATTCAGGTAAATTCTTTAATACTGTAGGGTCTGTCTTGGAAATGCCTCGTAATAAGGTAGATGATAATAAAGAGGTGGGTTGTTCCTACGGTTTCCATGCTGGTACTCTTGAATATGCATCGGACTTTGCAAGCGATTCTGATAAGTTGGTCGTTGTTGAAATCGACCCGGCAGATGTTGTTTCGATTCCTACAGATTGTAATTTTCAAAAACTCCGCACCTGTCGATATAAGGTTGTTGCAGAGTATGAAAAGCCTCTGGTAGAATCTAACTGTACATCTCGCTTCCAGACTAGCAATGATGTATATGTCGAAGGCAAATGGCAACCGAGAACATATGACATTCTTACAGTTGATGGTGATGCTTACATGATTGACGATAGCGATTATTGTGAAGATTGTGAGTGCGAAGATTGCGAATGCGAATCTTACGGTTGCATGGCTGACCCTTATGAATTGGAAGATGCATACGAAACAACCGAACACCAATTGACTCTTGACCTTGACGGAACTATCTTGGACGATTGGAAGATTAAAAGGTTTAATTATCTGAAGACCTTGGGTTGGCTCTATTCCCATCAACGTCCTGCGGTAGCCAATGCTCTTAAGAATTTTTATAAAGATGCTGATGACCTGCACCTTGTAAACCCAGAGTATTCTGTCTTGCTCAAGTTCACTTCCGAGGATGATGTTTTTAAAATCTATCAAGGAACTCAAAGTCTCTAGCCTCAACAATCCCCCTCTTAGAAATTCGAGGGGGATTTTTTTAAAGGTTCCAATTACGGTTAGTCACTAAAGATTAATAAAAGAAAAATTTAAATCTTCTTAAGGATGGTCTCTAATGGCTAAAGTAATTGCGCCTTCTACAATATCAACAATCACTACAAACCTTGGAAACGCTGATAGACTCTTACGTGACCAATCAGCAAAGCCAACATACTACATCACTGGAACTGTTGCTACCTCTTCTGGCTCCCCTACAATCACTGGTACTAGCACTGTATGGACAAGTTTAGGCTTCAATGCTTCCACCGCTCCTGCAAGAATTGGTATCGGTAGTAATGATGCATCTCTTATTACAACATGGTACACTATCTCTGCTGTAGGGTCTGATACTTCTATTACCATTTCCGCTCCATATGGTTCTAACTCAACACTTCAACCTTATGTAATTCAAATGGCTTCCAAACCAACAGCAGTAGATACAATTTATTCTAATACATACGAACTTAGTCTTTTTAATAGATTACTTCTTGGCGATGTTCTGTCTGAAAATGATATAACAGATGCTGATACAGATGCTACTTCTACTTTATTAAAATCTTTTAGAACTAATGAAGGAACAATGACATCTGCTCTTTCATCTGCATTAACATCTTACCAAACAGCACTTGATACATACTTCACATCTATCACCACCAAGACTTTAAGAAATTATTTTACAGGTCTTGATTCTAATGGTCTTACTCCTGCTGTTTTAAATGTTTCTTGGAGTGAAAATTATAGAAGATTTCATAGAAGCATTAAGAACGAAGAATTGATTGTAAAATTATATTCTTTAACTAACACAGGCGGAACATGGGGAAGTTTAACAAGCGTTTCGAGCATCTCTGGAATGATTGCTACATTATTAGAGGTTAGACTTGCCGCAGATTCTACACAAGTATCATCTGTCACCCCTATCGTTCTCAATGTAGTTCCTATTAAAGCAGACGGTACAAATGATGCCACTATCGTTGTAACCATTCCTGTAAACTCTGCTGCTAATGCTCAAATATCTTTCTCCACCAATAAATATGTAGGAATCTCATCGGTTTCTGTCGCTTCTGGTGGGTCTGCTGGTAATAAGATAGAATTCTGGGTTAAGTAGTATTTTATTTAATTTTTAAGGGAGGGATTAAATTCTCTCCCTTTTTTTTGTGCCTATTGTAGATTCTTCTTGACAAGGTTCTTAGAGACAGGTAATATAGGTGTGTCAAGTTGAGTAGTCGTTGGTTCAATTTGATGTGTGTAGTTCATAGTTCGATTCCTTTCCGAACTCTAGTATTATCTTTTTCTAAGGGTAATACTAGAGGGGGAGGATTGAAAAAGATTCCAAAGAGTCTTGCACATGAACTCAAACGTGGTAGAATAACGATGTAACCCCCGGTGGTGGAATGGTAGACACGAAGGACTTAAAATCCTTTTCTGCAAAGAGTACGAGTTCGAGTCTCGTCTGGGGGATTTGGTTCCATAGCTTAACGGTAAAGCAGAATCCTTTTAAGATTTTGAGTGCAGATTCGACTTCTGCTGGAGCCATTGTTTGTTTAAATTCTTTAGGAGATTAAAATGGAATTGTCTTTTTCTACGTTGGAAGAATTGAATGCAGAATTAGAGCCAAAGATGGAAGAAACTAAAAAACTTCACGAATTAGATGGCTTGTATAATGCCGAAGATATTAAAGTGTATGTTGATATGTTTCGCAAGTCAGTTGTAAAGCATCAAGGTTCTGACTTTGTTTCAGGAAGAGTCAATCCTGTTCAACTTGCTAATGGAGTCAACTCTCATTTTGGTAAAGTCTTTGAGATTACTAGAGTAGATGAATTTGATGCTTATCCTACAGTATGGCTCAAAGAAGTAAAATAATATATTAAATCTTTACTTGGGTTTTCCAGCTTTCCACCAAGTAAACAAATCCCCTTCTACCGCCAAAGAGGGGGATTTTTATTTGCAATCCTACTTACAGATGATATACTAGACCTATGAGCGAAACAATCGACCTTCAATCTTTCTCGGTGATAATTGATGATGGCACTTGTTATTTCAATTCTTATCCTGTATCTTTCTTTTCTGAAACTAATCTTATCGCAGAACTTTTGGATGCTATAGAAAAGAAATTTGAAAAGACTGCTGACCTTATTAATGTTAACCAAGAAGAACGTGTACTCTATATAGGTGTTTAGAATGACTCTTAAAGAACTTTGGGAATCTACATCTTCAGTTTATAATCCTTGGCGACATATATACGAGAAACACACTCCATCTTTTAAAATAGAATGGAATGGTTTTATATTCCATAAGCCAAAAATATTAAGACACGAATCAGGTACATTTATTTTAAAAGTACACGTTAGAGATGGTCGTACTGCTCTTGTAAGATTATCTCCTGACCATCCTGTGTTACCATATAATTTTAATTTCTTTGATACTGAGCCGATTGTTCATGAAGAATATTTCCATCGTTTAGGAATATTAAAAAAAGAAGAATCTCCAAAATTCGAGTACCAAGAATTAACTTTGTGCGTACTGTAAATATTTCTTGCATCTATCTAAATACCTGATATACTAACGCCATGAACCCAACAATCACCCCCACCTATCTTGTTACTGTAACTTTTGATTGGCAATATCCTAATAAACCCCTTAAAAGTATAACTAAAAAAGGCTATATTTCGAGTGCTGAAGATTCTGACACTATTGGTAATAAATTTGTAGATTCGTTCATTTCTAGTTATAAAGTTGGAATCTGCGAAGTTAAGAATCTTAAGTTTGAAGTAGAGCGTGTTTATACTTTTGATGAATGGGTTGAAAAGTACAAGCCTCTTAAGAATCATATTGAAGAATCTAACACTTACGAAGGATATGCTTTTGAAACTTATGGTGAAGAATTAGATTTTATTAGGGAACAAGAGCCTGAGAAAATCTGGACTCTTATTGAAAATGGCACTGATATGTCGTTTGTCGCTTATGGAATGCGTTGGGTAGATAGAGAATTTTATTTTACTACTAGCGTTCCTGTCCAAGAAGAAGATAAAAATAAGGTGTTTTACGACTTTTAGGAGGATACCATGGGACTTGATAACTATTGGAAGAAGAGTGAAGAAGAAGCCGGAATTGTAGAAGGCGAGTTTCAAATCTGTGGCGGGATGTTTTCTGGTTCTGGAAACGATTCATTTCGTGGTAAAGTTTATCATCGCTTTGTTGAGGATATAACTGGTATTTCGTTATACGGTTACACATATGAAAGTAACGAGATTCCAAACGAAATTATCAGGGATATGGCAGAAAGTTTGGAAGCAACAGAATGGCGAGATTCTTATATCCAAAACTATGACATTGAAGAAGAAGAATTTCGAGACCTTGTAAAGATGTTTCGACTTCATGCGGATGCTGGTCATTATCTAGTGAGTAGTTGGTAAAGATGAAAAATATTATTGTTAACGGTTTAGTCACTGTCACCTATAGTCTTGAAGTGTCTGAGGCTAACTTTGCTGAGGCTTGTAAAAAGGCTAATCTATATCCTCAAGATTTTAAGAATTTTCGAGAGAATGATTGGTTAAAGATTCGTAAGCATCTTTTGCAATTGGTTATTGACAACGAGTATAATCTAAGTTATAATGATGTTCATGATTACGATTCTATCTCTGTGGATGAATTAACCCTTGAAGATGATGATATGACCCATGTACATTATGAAATTGAAGATGCTGTACATGAGATGAGAATTAACGACCAGAAAGTATTTTAAAAATTTACAAGAGATTTATTGTTAAACTTTTTTCAGTAAATCTCTTGCAGTAAATATTTAAGATGATATTATATTGATGTCAGAAATGACAATCTTATCAAAAAAGGTTTATAAAAAGCATGGCAACAGAACGCAAGTCATTCGAATTGACTTCAAAGTATATTACAACCAGTGCTAAGGCGCAGGGATTTTCACTTGAACACGCTTTAACAGAGTTCATTGACAATTCTTATGGTAATGGTGCAACTAAAGTTGAGGTTACTATGACACCTCAAAAGCGAAATGGTTATACCTTTAAAATTGTTGACAATGGAAACGGAATGTCTCCAGAGGTTTTGACTAAGGCAATTACACATATTGGTTATGATGACCAGTATGATAAGAATTCAGTATCTGTATATGGTGCTGGTATGAAATTCGGTATGTTTTCTATTTGTGATGAAGGAAATGTCACTGTAGAAACAATCAAGAATGGCATCAAATCTATCGCAACATTTTCTACTAGTCCTCTAAAGGCTGGTTTTGTGGATATTACTGAGGGTACTAAAACTCGGAACCCTAACGGAACTTCTATTACCATCACAAATGTTCAAATAAAGCAAATTGAATTAGAGCATATCTATAAAAATATGTCAGTTCGATACTTCCCTGCACTTGAAATAATTCCGGGAGTTGAATTGTATTTACCAAATTATAAAGATATGGGTCAAACAACTTGTAAAGTTCAATTCGAAGACCCACTTTATCGACATTTGACAGATGATGATGCAACGTATGTTAATATAATTCCTGAAGAATTTAAGATTGACAATGACGTTATCCCAGTCACAAGGTATAGTCTAGTTAAGGATAATATTGCATCGCATGAAAATGGTTTTATCAATTGGGATTCTAAATTAGAATTTGCAAAGCATACCAAAGATGGTTTTACAATGAGCCGTTCTGGTGTTTTTATTAAGATTGGTTTCCGTTATGCCACCATTGGCGATGCTGATTTCATATTCTGTAGTCCACAGATGAATTATAATAATTTGCGTATTGAAATCGTAATTCCAGTCCATCATGCTAATAAATTTCTTCAAATTAATAAATCCAAAACCCAATTGAAAAAGACTGGTATGGATAAGTTACAATTTATTATTAAAGACATGGCTAGAGACCATCAATCTACCCGTTGTCCCGGCACTGCTCTTAATTCTGAAGAGTTGGAAAACTTGGAAAATTTAAATAATCTTATCAATAATGATGTGAAAAGGGTTCATAATAAAAATTTACTTGACATTACTGATATCGCTAATTCAATTCCTGAAGAACCTGCACAATCCCGTAAGGAACATCAAGGTGGGACTAAGTATCAACCATCCTTCAAAAAATCGAATGATTGGCTTGAACTTAGATATGAAGATGCTGACAAATCTTTGCCTCACTACCGTGCAACTCGTCTAAATAAGAAACTTATTCTTCACTTGAATAACAACCATCCATACATCTACAACTACCTGCGTAAGTTGACAGATGTTCAAGCACAAAAAGCCGAGGGCATCAAGTTGTATTCAAATTATGTAGGTCTTTCAAAAACCCGTATGTTTGAGCAATTTCCTACCGAAGCAATGGAGTCGGTTATTCAAAACGAGGGTGATGAATTGCGTAAATTCTTCATTGAAGAAGACTAGCATATAATTTTCAAGTCCTTTCTGAAATGAAAGGGCTTGTATCTAGTCCCCTTCTCTTTTGCTCATGGGGAGGGGGACTCTTTTTAATCTTATCATCTTGCAAAACCTTAAGATAGATGGTAATATTAATAGTAAGTTCGGGCAGTTAGCTTAAATAGTGAAGCAGCAAACTCATAATTTGCAGAGTATTCGTGCAAGTCGAATACTGCCCATTTTAATATAAAACTATGACACTAGAACAAGCCAATAAAATCAAAATCAAAGTAGAAGAATTAAATAAACTTTATGCTCCAATTACTTTACGCTTCCAGATGTTTAGTACAAGTGAAAATAATTGGGCTGTTACCATTACTTACAATTACACTGAAAATGAATGGATGACATTTGTAGGTTTAGGTTTTAATTGTAACCAAATACTTGACAAGCTTTCTGGCTTTCAATTTGCAATGGAAGCAGTAGAAGCATATCAAGAAGAATATGGTACTTTAAAATTCATTCAAGAATAGATTTGCAACATACACAAACATCTGATATATTACAGTTGAGGAGAGAGTTATGACACTAGACGAACTGATTGACCGACTTAACAATTTAAAAAGTCAATATTCCGGTGATATGGAAGTAATTTGCGATATTGATGAAGAAGATTGTCGTACAGAAGTAGATGTTGATGATGTGCTTGTAAATCTATATTCTAATGGTGATAAAAAAATTGCCATCTGTGCAGTTCTTGAGTCTTTTGAAGATTCTCATTCTGACGAGCCTTTGGGGTAGGATTAAAATCTAAACAGAATGAGCCTCACCCTAAGAACTTTAAAAATTCTTAGGGTTTTTTTCTTGCACTCGTAATTCATTTGTGATATAAAGAGTCATGGAACCCAACATAGACAAAAAAACCCTTGAGACGATTGAGAAACTCTTTCGTCTTTCAGAATCATCCAACGAGAACGAAGCCAATGTAGCAATGAAGAAGGCAATGTCTCTTCTTGCACAACATAATCTTTCACAATCTCAATTCAACAATATTAAAAAGGCTGAAGAAGAGATTGGAATTAGTTTCGTTCAAGAAGGCAAGAATTTTATCACATGGCGGAGCATCTTGTTTAACAGCATTTGCCAGAGTCATTTTTGTAAAGTTATTGCATTCTCTAGTACCGGAAAATATGGTATTATTGGAAAGACTGTTAACAGGGATGCAGTGGTAATGTCCTATCGTTATCTCTGCCATGTCATTGAAACAGAATCTATCAATGCTCTTTTGAAATATAAAACAAACGAGCATGGAAAGAAATTTTGTAATTCTTTTAAAATTGGTATGTCTCAAAGGATAGCATCAAGATTACAAGAGTCACAAAAAACAATCCAGAGTGAAACAAATGCTCTGGTAAAAGTCTATGATGGTTGTGAGATTGATAACCTTAGATTTCTCCAGCGCAAGTTTGGAACTCTTAAAACATCCAATCTTAAGGTTAGTTTAAATTCTGACAACGGGTACTATAGAGGGTTGGTAGCGGGTGAAAGTGTAAGTCTCACCCCTGTAAAGGAAATAAATTAATGTATAGTGGAATGACTCGCCGGGAACAACTCATCGCATATCTTAATGAATGTGGTGAACCGAAGACTGCTCGACAAGTGGCACAGTATTTTAAAAAGAATACTAAGATTTTTGAATACAAGACAGAGACACAATTGCAAGGTGAATTTAATAATGAGGTAACCCAAGACCTCTCGAATCCTCTAAGCCAAAAGGTTTTCATTACTACTGGCTATCCACGTAAAATTAGCCTAAAGGAATATAAGGCTGTTGTGCAAGTTCAAAATCCTGACCCTGTTGTCGAAATCCAAGAAAATGATAATGTTAAGGGTTCAATCTTCAATTTGCTCAAAACTCTCCTTGGTAATGCAAAGAATTTAATTTTCAAGCATAAGGGTGAGAGCATCAAGATTAGTATGTAATGTAATCCCCAGAATTCAAACCTCTGGGGACATCTATTTTAAAATGACAAAGATAATTTACTCTGATGACCTTTCAAGAATAGACCCTGAAAAATATAAAGATGCAATACACGAATCTTCTTATTTTTATATTCCTATGTCTGAAAGAATCGAATTCGTTAAAGAACTTTGCGAAAAAGATAATATTATAATCTCTAATGATTACTGCTTTATTAGACTTTTAGAATTGTTTTCTGAAGTTGAAATTTATCATTATGACGAGGATGTAATTTTTAAAGATTTCGCATCGTTGCAGCCAAACCCAACAAACCATTTATTCGGATATATTTTTGAAGAAACTATACAAAAGATTCTTGACTAGCCCCATTTTGTGATATACTTAGGGCAGAGGAAAATACTATGAAGAAGATTCGAGTGATGGTTGTAGCAGAGTTTGAAGTGCCAGACTCTGTAGTTGTCCATGATACAGTGTTTGAAGCAGAAGGTGTATTTTTTCATCCTGAAGTGAGTTTTGATTGCATTGAAGCAAACCCAGATGATGAATCAGACCCAATACGCTTCCCTAATGACATCTCTAGCATCGAAGAGTATGAGATTATTAATATTAGTCTTGAGTCAGAGGTTGAGGTAATTGAAGACTAGTTATGCAAAAGAACTAGCGAGACAGAGTAAGAGTGCTAAATGGGAACATATCTTTTTAGATTCTTACTCTACAGTCTTCCAAGGTGTCAAAATAATTAAACGAAAAATCTCTAAAAATTATTGGCACTTTACCCTAAATAACGATATAACAGTGTGTCAGGTTAAAATCTATCAGAACGAGGTTAAATCCTAATGTCCGAAGTGAAGTTTAAAATCTTTTGCCAGAATGAACAGTGCAAACAATTCGACGAAGAAATCAACGAGATTACTTTTGACAATATGAGCGAAGAGCAAGCCATGTCATTTCTAGAGTCTTTTGGTCATGGCGGAGAAGATGAAGCAGATTGTTGTCCGACCTGCAAAGAACTTGGCGTTATCTGCGAAGCGTGATATTATAGAGGAGTAGAGAAATCTACTCCTCATCTTTCTAAAGGACAACCACTATGGCGAACTTGGTTAAAAATGAACTGACCTGTATTTTTCAAACCTCTGAAGAATACAATGCTTTTAAGAATAAAGCCAACATTGAAGGATTATATGATTCTTTCATTCCTCAACCAGAGATTCTTGAAGACACTCTTTATCCTCCTTACTCTGATGAAGAATTTATTGCTTCTGTTAATCGCCGGAACAATACTAAATTCTTGACCGTTATTGGAATCGCTCTTGCTGGGGATGAATATGATTCTAAAACCGCTAAGAGTCTGATGAATAACGAAAAAGCCCTTCTTCAAACTGGCTACTCTAACTGGTATGACTGGAGAGAAGATAATTGGGGAGTCAAGTGGGATGCATATGAGATTACTGAAAACGCACTCCCTGATTTCAACACTGTAGTTTATTCTTTTACATCTCCTTGGAACACCCCTGAGAAATTTGTAAAAACATTAGCCACTCTCTATCCTAATGCCACTTTTGAAATGGTATCAGGCTCTATTGAAAACAATACCCACTACGAATTTACTTGCGAAGGTGATAAGTATGAGGTTACCTGCGAATATGATTCTTTCGAGGAAGCAGTGAGGGATGGTAAATGGGGTGGATGGGACGAATGGAAAGATTTACTTGAAGAGAGTGAAAATCTGCCTTACGAAGAAAACGACGAAGAAGACGAAGACTAAGATTTTCATCCAGTTGTTAAGTAAATCTTGGCAACTGGATTCCTCTTATGATATATTAAAGCCATGGAAAACTTGAAGTGGATAAAAGCAATGGCAGACCGATTAAGAGAAGCCCTTGATGATGAGATTGATGAAGACACTGAAGATATAATTATTCGTGCTTTCATGGAAGGATTGTTTTTAAAACCACAATTAGTAGAAGAATTAAAATCTTCTTCCCTTATTGAATCTGATTACTTTGAGGATGCAGAATGAAAGAATTAAAATTTACAATCACAGGCACTATCTTTGTTCCTGATAATGTAGAGTATGAGAACGATTTCGAGAATCAAATCTATTCTTTTAAAATTGGCGATGAAGCATATTCTTTAATCGCTGGTCTTTGGACAGATGAAAAAGAAATTATTGTAACAGATGAAAATTTCAAAAATCACAACATTCTTCCCGTTCAATATGAGGATGCCTACTTTGAAGAGTGAACTAATCTATATGGCTGATGGTCTATTCCTATATAAAACCGATGATGGATATGTAGTGAAAGACCAAAATAATAATATCTTAAAAGAATCTAAAACATCTATCACTTGTTCTAATTATATAACAAAAACATTAGAATCTCGTAGGTCAGCCGAAAGAGAAGCAAAGAGAATTTTAGCAACATGATTCCCGCTATTCTGTTTACTTTAATAAATTTAAATCCTATCAATAACTTTGTATCCCTAAAAACTTATATTTCTGAAAATGCTAAAGTCTATTGCAAATATTATTTTATTTATGAAGACCTACCAGATTTCCCAAGAGTCAAATTAATTGAACAATCTAGGGTTGACTTCTTTAAATACCTTGATACAATAGGCGTAGAACATACACAAGTAGGTTCTTACTACTTCTTCACAAGGAAGCCGAAATGACAGACAAAGAACGCAAGGTACTGGACAAAGAACTCCAATATCTCTGCAAGCACTTCATGGATAGGGTTGGAGCAATTAGAGAATATACAGGCATTAATCCAGCCTATACAGTTCTTAAAGAGGTAGAGACCATCCAATCTCTCTACGAGTCAATCCTTGAAGAGCGCAAAAAAAGCAAGTCCACATACTTTTCAATGGTAACCTCTGGATGGAATGTAGTCTATCTCCGAGATAAGAAGACCTACAAGAAGGGTGAGAAGTTTTGGATTAAAATTTACCACTCCTTTGTATTCACCGACAACTTCGAATAAAAAGATATAGGGGAAGAAAGTTTGGGTTCCTTCTTCCCCTAGAACCAAATCCCTGATACAATAAGAGCAGAGGAAATAACTATGCCAAATCCAACTCTTGAATTCTTTGAAAGTCTACCTCAAACAGACCAACTCACAATTCTTCAGACCTTCTTGTTCGCCCTAAAAGATGCTGATATCTATGACACAATCGCAGAAGACCTTGATTTGTCAGACGATGCACTATATAATCTTAGAGAATCGGTAAACACATTCATGGAGGAAACTAATGAATAAGACATACGAAATCAAATGCACAGGAATGATTGATGTGCCAGAATCCTACGAAGTACACAGGAATTGGCAAGGAGAAATTACAGGCTTCACTCTCCCCGATGGCTCCCTTGTAGACCTTTTTATCGGATTAAGACAGACCAAAGGCGAACAAGAGAATTATATAACAGACGAGAGAACCTTCCAAGACTTAGGTTTCCAAGCATTCCAATACGAAGAAACTACATTCACAGAAGAATAAAATATATCCCCTTGAAACATAGGGGATTTTTGATATAATAGGTGAGAGATGACAAACTACTTAGAACTATTTAAAAACTGCGAGAATCTTCAATATTTTAGCAGGAAACATGGCGAGAGCATTTGGGGTAAGGATAAGGATGGCAACTATCAAATCCTCATCCATAACTTTTTAAATTTTAATACAGTGACATTCTTAGGAACTTTAAATAATACAAGCCATTATGAAGTTCTTGAGAGTGAGATTTTCGAGAAGATTAAAAAGATAATATAAGGAAGAGACACAGACATTTTAAGAACAACCTATGTAAGGAGAATTAAAATAAAATGTCTGAACTCTTAAACCTTAATTCATATCTTAATATAAATTACATCTACGACAATCACCTCACGACTAAACCCGAAGAATCAACCCACACTCCAATCTCTGTGTGGGTTAACGATTTTGATGAGACAGCCAACAAGACGTTTTTCGAGGAATTTACTAAAGCGAATAACAACGACCAACCTGTTATTCCTATCTACATTGACTCTTATGGTGGTGATGTATACGCCCTCTCATTCCTCCTAGATGTCCTTAAAACAGCTAAGAAACCTGTAGCCACCATTTGTATCGGTAAAGCAATGTCATGTGGCGCAATCTTACTTACAGCAGGTACAGAAGGCTATAGATTCATCTCACCTAACTCTGTAGTAATGATTCACGATGTATCCTCTGTAGCCAATGGAAAATTCGAGGAGATTGTATCTGATGCTAACGAAACTACAAGAATTCAAAAACTCTTCTATGATACTTTAGATAATAATTGTAAACAAGACAAAGGGTATTTCGATAAACTAGTATTTAATAGAGGCAGAGCAGATTGGTACATGAATCCTGAAGAATGTAAAAAACATAATGTAGTTGACCATATCGGATTACCAATGTTCACATACGAAATCAAAATTAATCAAACATTCGGATTGCAAGAACCAAATTCTTAAGATACAATATATTGCCAGCCACAAACTGAGTAACAATTTCGAGAGAATAAAATGAAGAAAATTCATTTGAACCAACTAACCAATAAAGAACAAGCCAGAGAAATTCGAGAGCAAATTAAAAAGAAAACTCTTATTCTCAATGATAGTATCGACACTATTAATCGTAATACATTCCTACAATTAGTGAACGATAAAAAGATTATTCAAAAGGTTAGCGACTACGACTTTATTGTATTTTAATAATCCCTTAATATAACTTAAAGGATTTCGAGTATAATAAAATAAAACAAACTATAGGCGAAGCAGCTTATTGGATTTATTTCCAGTAGGCTGCTTTTTTTTATTTTTCGAGTAACTAAAAAAGGTTATTTAAATAGATACGACGGCACAATTTCGAGGACACCATGGATAAAAGAATTTCAATTTTCGAGTCAGTAGTAATTATTTTTATTTTTGTTGGTGGTATGATGGCTGGCAACGCTCTAACAATTTCAGGAACAACAAAAGATATTAAAGTAGATGATGGAAGAATTGTCTGCTCTAAAGCACTTGCAAAATATTATCAATATCAATACGACAACTTTGCAAAAAAATCTAAAATTAAACCTCAAACAAATTTAATGAAAGTTTCACAAAGATTAGAAAATTCGAGGTACTAAAAGACTTTACAACGCAGTCGGAACATGGTAAAGTACTAGTAACCGAAAATCATTAACCTTTCCTCCAGATGTTAATGACAGAGTAAGCCTCAGGAAGGATATTGAGTCGTGGCGATGTCCTTCCTGACCATTATATCTTGAAAGGTTGAAAAATGAAACATCTCGTAAGCGTTCTCGTAATATCTTTTTTGTTCTTTGCCGCATATGGAATGATTAGAGTACAATTCCTAATGCTTGAAACTAAGACAGTAGAAATTATTATCCAAGTACTCGTAGCAATTGTACTATCTGATGCACTATATCGAAACCTTAAAAAGACTGAATAAATTTCGAGTAGATTTTTCGTACAATCCCTTGCGATTTTCGAGAGATGGTGTATAATAAGAATGTAATCAAACGAAGAGATTCCAAGATTACATGATGGCCAGTAGCACAATTGGCGGTGCAAAAAACTGTTAATTTTGAGGTTGATAGTTCGAGTCTATCCTGGCCAGTATATAATCCCCATACATTTGTATGGGGATTTATTATTTTTAACTTTCTCGAGTAGACTTGTTTCGTGGTATAATATAGACATAAGGCCCGTTCGTACAGCGGTTAGTATACAAGATTTTCACTCTTGAGACACGGTTTCGATTACCGTACGGGCTATTAACTCTTTTGATTAATCTCAAAGGAGTTTTTTTATTTAAGTGTGTATAATACTAATGGTTTAAAGTTCGAATGAAAACCATTAGGAGTAAATAATGAAAAATTGTTTGAAGTGCGGTAACAAAATACCAAATTTGTTAGAAATTGATGGAAAGACTAAAAATTTATGCAAAAGAAAATATTGTTTAGAGTGTTCTCCTTATGGATCTCACAATACAAGAAGTTTGCATATAAAAGATAAAATGAATGTTTGTAAAGAATGTCGCAAAGAGTACAAACCCGGACACGGAAAACTTAAAGATATTTGTAGTACTTGTTATAGATTAGCATATAGAAATAAAACCAAGCAAAAAGCAGTAGAATATAAAGGTGGATGTTGCTCAGTATGTGGTTATGACAAATATATTGGTTCTTTACAATTTCATCACGTTTACCCTGAAAATAAAAGTTTTGTAATTTCAAATTTTGGATTTAACAAATTTGATTCACTGGTAGATGAGTTAGATAAATGTATTTTGGTTTGTTCAAATTGCCATGGAGAAATACACGGAGGATTAGTAGATGTTGTTGAAATTTATAAAGAACAACAAAGAACTTTTCCCAAATACATAAAAAATCAAAAACCAGAAAAAATAAAAGAACCAATTGAAAGACCAACAAAAAGACCAGCAAAAGAAATATTAGAAAAGCTTGTTTGGGAAACGTCTTGTGTTAAAATTGGTGAAATGTATGGTGTTAGTGATAATTGCGTCAACAAATGGTGTAAACAATATGGTATAGTCAAACCAGGTAGAGGAGAGTGGGGTAAACTTAAGGCTGGTAAACTTGACAAACCTTCTGAATAATGTATAATTAGTTTGTAAGTTTATTCTCCCGTGGTGAAACTGGCATCATCTTAGATTTTGGCTCTAAAGTTCCTTGATCGTACTGAGGCGGGAGAACCTTTGCTCCATTAGTATAAAGATAGTACATTTCTCTTGTAAAGATATGGTAGGGGTTTGATTCCTCTATGGAGCTTTTAGTTGAATGTGATATAATAACTATATGGACAAATTCATCTTATACTTTTTAATTCTCGTAGTCATTCTCTATACTCCAATCTTTATTCAGATTTATTCGCTGCGAAAATTCCTTGAAGAAAATAAAAGGAAGAATTCGAGTATTGAAATTTCGAAAGATTAAATAATTCGAGTACTAGATTTTTCGAAAGATTAAATTTTAAAACAATTAGATAAAGGAATTAATATAAATGTTAGAGGTAGTTACAAAAGGTTTCATTCTGGGAATATTTTCATCTGTCCCTGTTTTAGTTTTTAATTATTATGTTTGTAAAAGACTTGACAAAATTATTCAAACAATTGAAGAAATGGATTGCAAACTTAGTAATTAGTGGTATAATATAATCAGTTAAGGCTCTATAGTTAAATGGATATAACACGGCTCTTCTAAAGCCATATTTTAAGTTCGATTCTTAATGGAGCTACTTCGAATCCCATCTCTAAACAAGGTGGGATTTTTTTTTGCCCAGCCCTTAAAAACTATGATACAATGCTCTTATGCAATCCCTCAATACAGTCTTTTGGTGTATCTGTATTCCTCTAATGTCATGGGCGAAAATTTTAAATCTCTTTCTACCCATATCTTTGAATCTAAATTATAAAAAGATTCTGGTTTATAAGAAAAGAAATCTGACATTCGCATCTCAAACTCAGAAAATCCCTGCTCCTCTAAATAACCCCAGATATAAAAATCTTCAGCATTCTTCTTTAAAGCAATATCTATATCTGTATATTTTAATTCTAAAACCTTACCATTCTTATCCCTGTAATTACCACAACAAATTAAAAAATTACTCATGGTGTAATTACTTCTATACTTAAGTAATATTTTATCATTTTTCGTTGAGATTAAAGGCAAAATATCCAAGGTGTTATGAGGGAAGATGTCTGCATAATCCGTTACAAGATTTTTAATTTTTAATATCATAATTCGAGTCCATATTTCGAGTGAAGATTAATATCCTATACAGTATTATAGGATATAATTTTTCAAATTTCGAACTAAAAAACATTATTTAAATAATCTCTTCGGGGGGTTTACCCCCCGACAGGCGGAAACAAATAATAAAAAAAAGTTTGAAAAGACCTTAGATTTTTAAAGTTTGCCCTTGTTTTTCCGATATAATCTTTGCGTAGCCAACCGCTACAGGAGATTGAAATGAGCAACGACAGGTTCGGTATCTTGGAGATTGGGGACAAAGTCCCTGTTGTCTCCCCTAACAACAACGTATTCGGCGCAGAGTCTGGTCTTCAGGTTCGTGAGGGTTCATCTGCAAAGCAGGTTGACGGTCAATGGGTAAACGCCATTGGACTTGCTTCCACTGAAACCCATCGTCATGTAGCAAAGGTATGGCAGGACAAGTGTACTCCTATGTCGGATGCACTCTCCGTTGTACGCCATCAACATGAGGGCAAGTTTGATAAGGTTGTCTTGGAGTCTGATGTTCGCCTTGCTACCTTTGACCGCCTGACAGATGGAACGGCTATCAACGCAGACGGTTTGGAATCCCTTCGCACCTTTACCCCGATTCCAAGCACCACGGTTTCCTACTTGGTTAATGCCGGTTTTGAGACTGACATTCCCAAGTATTTCAACGCAGAACTGACCAAGCGTGAGAACGATTGGAACAACGGCGAACGTGACCGTGATGCACGTAATTTCCGCCTCCGCCTCCGCCAAGAGGGTGATTCGCCGGTTGTCCGTGCTGTATGTTCTGGTCGCTACGGCGTTTTGGATAACCTTGATGCATTGGAGTTTATCGCCGATGCTCTGCCATCTGGTAGCAACCTCAACGATGCTCTGGCATCACATTTCTTCAACAATGGTGATGACATTCAGGGCAACATCCTGCTTCCAGACTACATCAAGGAACAACCCGATTCCGACTACGGTGTAGGTATCTCATTCCGCAACAGTGAGATTCGCAATGGTGCTTTCAAGATTTCGCCATTCTTATTCCGTGCCATCTGTCTCAACGGCATGATTTGGGGACGGCGCAACAGTGAGATTTCCATCAACCAAAAGCACCTTGGAACCATCGACAAGGATAACATCCGCTTGCAGGTTCGTGAGGCGGTCATTCTGGCACTCTCTGAAGGCAACGACATTCTCACCTTGATGAACCTTACAAAGCAGGTCAAGGTTAAGAATGTTCATCAGGTCATCGCAAAGGTGGCAAGGGACAATAAGATGACCATTGAACAGGGTCGTGCTTGGTCACAGGGCTATCTGGAGACGCTTCAAGAGCCTTCTGGGGACATTGCCCATGAGACCGCCTTCGGACTGGTCAACGGTCTCACACGGGGCGCACAGGCATTCTCCGGTGTTCTTCGTGAACAGATGGAAACGACCGCAAGTATCATCCTTGCACCTGCCATCGATGCCGACCTGAAGGCTATCCAAAAGCGTTGGGGAACCCTCTCCGACTCTGCAACCTCCCTCCCGGAGAACATCGTTGCAAAGTATCAGATGGTAGGGGTCTAACCTCCCCTACCATACATCCCCCAGAAATGGGGGATTTTTTTGGCAATTTTCAAACTATTTTTTATTATTTATTTCCGCCTGTCGGGGGGTAAACCCCCCGAAGAGAAGATTTAAATAATGTTTTTTAGTTTGCATTTTAACAATATATTCCGTAAACTATCCCTGTAAGCAAACGTGCTACACTGACCGGAGAACCGTATGAACACTACGACAATCGCATCGACTCTCAAAGACCTGCTTATTGAAAAGGCAGGTGCTTCCACTCTTCTTATTGACGCTAAAACAGCCCTTACTTTGGCAGAGGCTAAGATTCAAGCGTCTGAAGAATACAAGGGTTTTGGTTCCAATGAGACAACCCGCAACGCCCATATGACCCTCATGCTTGCAGATAAGATTGAGGTAGTCCGTAGTTTGGAAAAGTCTGTCATGCTCTATGATGCACGTATCAAGGCAGAGACATTCATGTTTAATGCCCTTATTGCAGAGACAACAGGGAAAACCATCGCAGAGTAGTCACAATGCCCTCTGTGGGAAACCACAGAGGGATTCTAAAGGAAAACCAATGAAAACCGTAAACTTTGTCGCAGAGCCATTCGTGGATATTACTCCTGATTCCATGCCCCGTGCATTGGATTCATTCATCTATGCCCTTGGAGAGTCTCTCCCAACGTCATACAGCCGTGTATCTGAAAAGGTATCCCCTACAGAATACATCGTTTTCCGCTCTTCTGAGGTTGATGTACACCTCTATGTTGACGCTCTCAACCGTGTACACGTTAGCATGAAGGTCACCTCCAAGGGCAAAACATTCGCCTTTGCACACCTTCACAAGTCTCTGCCCGGACTCTTTGGTAAACTTGATACACTGTACAGTATCGCCATCCCCGATGGTGCTTTGGCAACCAAGCCCTACTCCCGGTTGTTCTAATATCAACAATCAAGCCTCCCAGAAATGGGAGGTATTTTTTTGCTTTTGTCAATCTAAAATTTATTATTTGTTTCTGCCCCTCGGGGGGTTAACCCCCCGAAGAGAAGATTTAAATAATAAAAAATAGTTTGAAAATTCATTATATTATTCTGGAAAGTCGATATAATGATGTCATGAGTTACACATACACTGCACCAGCCATCGCCGTAGAACGCTCTGCCGACCGGAAACTGTCCACCGATAAAACAGTATCGGCTACATGGGCTAGTCAAGGTTCCTGCCCTGCAAACTGTTCTTTTTACCTGTCCGGTTGCTATGCCGAAACTGGTCACGCTGGCATCACCACAAAACGTCTTAACATGGCACAGTCTATCGGGATGTTTACACCTGAACAGATAGCCCGTTTTGAAGCGGATGCGGTCAATCGTTTAAAGGGAAAGTATGACCTGCGGGGTCACGTTGTAGGGGACTGTAAGACCGTTGAAGCCGCCCGTATTGTATCGGAAGCGTACAATGCCTATATAAAGCGTAGCGGTAAGCGTGTTTGGACATACACCCACGCATTGGATGTTCCCCGTAGCGTCTGGGGTGATGTGTCTATCCTGCGTTCCTGCGAATCCGTGGAACAGTTACAGGTAGAACACGACCGGGGATATGCCTGTAGCCTTGTGGTTCCTACAAAGCACGAATCGCATCGCCCGGTTAACCTTGGTAATGGCTTTACAGGTATTCCCTGCCCGTATCAGGTTAAGAAAACCGAATCCTGCAAAGCGTGTGGTTTGTGTATGCAGGATAAACACCTCCACCGCCGGAAACTGGTCATTCTGTTTGCACCGGATTCTGGAACAGATAAGAAGATTAAGAAAGCGTTAAAAGTTCTGCCAATGGCATAGCCCCGAAAGGGGCATCTTTTTTTGCTTTTGTCAACCTAAAATTTATTATTTGTTTCTGCCCCTCGGGGGATAAACCCCCGACAAGATTTTTTAAATAATGTTTTTTAGTTTGCTTCGATAATGATTTATGATATTATAAATACATCACCAAGGAGGCGATATGAAGCAACTACATTTTGAGGACGTTTCGACAATCTTAGATATTCTTGAGTTGGACAAGAGTATCTGCAATGATATTCTTGATAACTTTACCTACGGAGATGATAAAACCTCTTACACTCTTATCAGGACAAAAGCATTCTCCGATGCTCTTAAGAAAGCAGTAGATGGTCGGGATGATGCAGAGCAGATTCTTAATGACTGGCGTGAATATTCAATACATAATATGATTGGTATTAACTACATCAACATCGAAAACTAAACTTCAAGACCCCCTCAAGCTGGGGTCTTTTTTTTTGCTTTTGTCAAACTATTTTTTATTATTTAAATCTTTCCCTCGGGGGGTAAACCCCCCGAAGAACCTAAACAAATAATCTTTTTTAGTTTGGCAAATACAAAATATTTATGGTAGGATTACATATGGAAACAAAAATTTGGATTTACTTTTCCAAAACAGGTACAGGATATGAATTAAAGGGCGATGATATTATTTCCGCCTTTGATGCCTTTATTAATATGGATGGTACATTTTTAATAGAGTTTAGTTTTTCACCTATTAAGAATGATATGAATTTCTTTATATATGAATGGGATAACTCTCAACGTAAAAGAAAAACCATCTTTGAAAATTACAGGAAAGAAATTATCATCATGGGTCTTTTGAATAATGTAGAATTACCAGAACCTGTGAAGAATTTTATTTTAAAGAATTATGTGGAAGAATTAGAAAATGCAAACATCTGAACAAAAACTTAAGTATCTTCACAAAACTATAGAAACTCTTTGGCATGGTGTAGAAGATACAAAAACAGGTGATTATCCAAGGATTATTAACCTATATAAAGAAGTGCTAAAGCTTAATCATAAAGACCGTGATGCTTGGGAGAATATGATTTGGCTCATGTGGTCTTTATCCATTAACACTAAAGATTCACGTTGGTTAGATGATGCTGAAATCTTCTCTAAGCGTTATATTTCCTTAATGCCAAATGGATATCGTTCCTATGAATATCTTGGAATGTTTTATAGGATGATGAAGAAAGATGAAAAATTATCAATCCGTTATTATGAAAGTGCAATACGTTTTAAAGATTGCCCTGTTACTACTTATCATTCTCTTGTTTCTCTATGCATCAAAACTGGCGATAGATTAAATGCTCTTGGATATACTAAACAAGGATTATCAAGATTTAAAAAAGATGCTTATTTGAACAGCAAACTCTTGATTCTTAAATAATTCTTGATATAATATTCTTGTAAGGGGATTTGAGATGGATTTAAAAGATAAGATTGAGGTTCGTTACATAACCAATTTCCCAAGGTTGAAATTTTCTGCCTTTAGGAATGGTTTGCTTCTCTCTTCTGGAAGCAATGCACAAGACTTGGGAGAAACCTACGCTAAGAAATACAAAACACAATGGATTCTTAATGATGGTAGCAGATTCTATTCTCAAAGTTTAGTAAGATAAATTTAATCCCCCAAAGGTTTTATCTAAGGGGGAATTTTTTATAATACAGTTAGTTTTTCTGCCTTGATTGAAAGAGGGCTACCAATTAACTTTTCACCTTTCAATCTTTTAACAACAACATAATGCTTATCTAAAATTTCATAATCATCATACACAATACCAAATTCTTCTTCTCCTGTACGGTCTAACCATTTAACCTTAGAACCTACAGGAAATTTATAAGATTCGATATGAGACTTTAATTCATTTGTTTCATCCCATAAATATGCGTTTTTACTCTTTAATGATTCTAAGTCTTTATTTAAATTGCTGTTAAGATTCTTTAAAGCTTCATTTTGACTCTTTAAGGATTCATGAGAAGAAATAAGCCAGACATTAAAACAAAAGAGAACAGATATTAAACCAATTAAGAATGCTTGTTCCATTTTTATTACCTCAATGTTTTTATACTACAAGAAGTTTTAAATAAGGATTTTTAGCAGCATATAGTAAAACAAAAGGAGGGTTTTTAAGCCCTCCTTCGATATTAGCCTTTCAGCTCGTAGATTGGGTATTCACAGAACCCAGATTCTACAACGTCCCCAGTGTTATTGAAGAGACCTGATGCAAGAATCTCATCAACGATACCCCGCAGGTTGTTTGTATCAAGTGCGAATTGATTGTCAAACAAAGGGATGATATTGGTAGAAATGTTTGCAACAGGAATACCATCTTCACCAACAAGGGAAAGTTTTACATTTCCGTTTTGATACTCGTTGCGAACAACCTTGCAAACACCGTAGTCTTTAAGTTTAATTTCCATCTCTAACTCCTTACAGCATTATTATATCAAAAATTATATGTGATGCAAGACTATTTTTTATTATTTAAAACATCTCCTCGGGGGGTAAACCCCCCGACAGGAGGAAACAAATAATGTTTTTTAGCTTGACATGGACAAAAAAAAGCCCCCGGAGGGGCTGAGGTTTAGTTTTCCTCTTCGGAGAGGTGTGCGAATGATTGTTTGCGATAACCTGTACCAGCAGGGTTGGATGCGAATGGATACGCCTTTTGCGCTTCCGCTAGTGTTTCATACTCGCCAAGCCACTCACGGCATTCAGTACCTGCCAGAACCGAACTAAGAGGTGCTTCATAGTACTTGTATACGCCATAGCAGTTATTGTGGTAGGTTGCGCCAACTGAAGGGTACTCGATGCGAATATCCTCGCTAGTATCCTCACCTGCCTTCGCCTTGCCCTTAGCCGCTTTTCGCTCTTCGATGCAGGTAGGACATCCTGCGTACCACCGACCCCGGTAGTTCCACGCCTGACCTTCACCAGCACGTACATGACCCTTGCACCAACAACACGTTTTGTCATACAGGTTACGCATAGTAGCCTCCTAGAACCTGCGCTTCTCCCCGCAGGTGGGTTCCGAACCTCAACGATGTGTATATTATATCAAAAATTATATCTGACGCTAGCTATTTTTTATTATTTAAATCTTCTCTTCGGGGGTTTTACCCCCGACAGAATAATTCAAATAATGTTTTTTAGTTTGACGCAGTAATATTTTATGATAATATATAGACATGAAACTTGAACAAGTATTACCAATGCTCCGAGATGGTAAATGCATCACAAGAACAAAGCCTTATAATCAATCTTCAACGGTTTTATTTCTGAAGATGGAAGATTTAAAATTGAAATTCAAAATTATCTGGTCAACTGGTGATGTAATCAATTGGGCAGATTATAGAATTAGAGCAGAAGATGTTATGTCTGATGATTGGGAGATAGCAGGATGAGTTTAGATATCGTTAATCGTTTACTTTACATCGTTGTTTGGGGTGGTGGAATCTTGGCATTCTTTGGTCATATGCGATTCTACACTGTAACAGGTCTGAAGGTATTGAAAACCATTCTTACCATTCTTGCTTATGCTACACCTCTTACACTGGTTTATGGTTTGTTTGAATGGATTATTACAGGCAAAGGTGAGACCGCATATTGGCTCTTCCGAAATGGCGTAATGGCTTGTATCCTTGGCTTGTTTTATTACTTTTTTTGCTGTATGATGTGTGCAGAAAAAGTTTGGAATCAGAAAAACACTGTAAGGGATGAGGATATATTCTGATGGCTACAAATTCAAGAATCGGTAAAATGCTCCCTGATGGCACAATAAAGCAAATTTATTGTCATTGGGATGGTTATGTAGAAGGCGGTGTAGGAGAGACTCTTGTAGAGCATTATAACAACGAACAGGACATTGATGCTCTCTTGGCTCTTGGTGATTTAAGTATTCTGGCTCGCTATCTTTATCCTATGGGCGAACATTCTTTTGATAAGCCAGAAGCCCATGTATGTGTATCTTATAGCCGTGACCGTAAAGAGAATGTCGAAGATACCTGTGCTAAGGTTGTATCAATGGAAGAATGGATGACACCTTTCTATTCTGTAGGTTCTGATTACTACTATCTTTACAACGCTGGAAACTGGCTGGTAAAAGATTTGTCAGACGATGAAGGCTGGGTTTTGGCTAAGAAATTTCTCCCAGCATATATCTTGACAAAAGAAGATTATGCCAGTATTATATAGGTAATTGAATTCCATTCTAACTAACCCCCGTCTTCTTCCAAAAGATGGGGGGATTTTTTAGGAGAATAAGAGGAACAGATTTATGGTTAACTTTTCAGATAAGCATATAGATATTGAATTATTGTTTGCTTACGAAGAATGCATCATGTCCCTATGTACAAGCGAGAAAATGCTTAATAAGATATCTAATGGTGTGAACTTATCCAAAGACAAAGTGTTCGATATCTTATGCAATGAACTAGGTAAAATAGAAAAGCACCCATCATACCCTAAGTAACCTAATCAAACCCATACAATTAAAAGTATGGGATTTTTTTTGCCTATCTCTACCTAAAAAAGATTATTTAAAACTTCTCCTCGGGGGGTAAACCCCCCGACAGAATGATTCAAATAACAAAAAATAGTTCATGATTCTACTTGCAGTATAGTTAGATATAGAGTAATATAGATGTGTAAGGTTGATGTCGAGAATTAACCTTCATCCAGTAAAAGACCAGAACGGCTAGAATCTATTGCGAGATTCAAACAAGGGTAGCAACCTTGGAGTGGTTAAATCCACAATCTTTTACTGAAACCTTGAAAATGGTTGACGCAAACAATCTATTCAAGTATAATGATATGTGGTTGGGTGCTATGCTCTCTTTATGAGACACGGGCAACATCGGAGGCAGAGACCATCGAAAGAACTGCCTATAGGTTCCGTACTGGTTGAACTCCAGCTAACCACAAATCGCCCCGTTTCTGATAGTGTTTCATATGTGTATCTCCTTTCGGAAAACCCCTAGAACCTTAAAAATTCTGGGGGTTTTTTATTTATTCTCCTTGCGTCAATAAATATTTGTGATAACATATATTCAAGGAGTTAAGAATGAAGACAAGAAATTCTGACCGTTTAAAAGAAATTCTGGGTGCGAAACGTAACCAGATTGTAGCACTTAAGGATATTCAAATGCATCTTTTGGAATTTAATCCAGACGTTGCTACAAAAATTTCTTACCAGATTGACAGAGAAGAAGAAGTATACAAGAATCTTTTGAAGGTCATTGAACTTGCAGAAATCTCGGAACCTAAACGTGCTGGCTGGTTCTCTGGTCATATAAAAACTAAAGAAGACCGACTAGCAAACATTTTGGATTAAACTATAGCCCCTTGAAATATAGGGGTTATTTTTTTGCCTCCCTCTTTTGTTTCTGATATAATTAATGGGAGGATGGAATGAAGTATAAAATTGAAACTTCAGATTTAGACAAGAACATTTTTGATTTAATTCTGACAGATGTGAACAATATTGATAAGATTAAGCATTACTACGATGAAGAGCAAAATCTTATTGCTACAGTGAGGATTATTGACAGGGGAGAATTTTCTACTAAGCGATTAGGAAGACCCAAGAAAGATTACACAAGTCTTTTGGATAAGATTAAAAACCTAAAAGAAGAAGGGTTTTTAGATAAAGAAATTCCAGAGGTTCTTAATATATCCAAGGCAAGTTACTGTAGGATTAAAAAACTGGAATTGTAAGAAGTAGTGGTGTAAAATCCCCCGAATAGAAGAGTATAGTTTATTTGGGGGATATGCTATAATGGTATTACTAATGATTTTTAAAATTACATCTATCATTCTTGTTGGTGGCATGATATACTTCTTAAGAGGATTAGTGTTATCAGATAAAAAGACCCTAGAATTTTTTGAAAAGTTGATGAATAAATGAACATTATCAATCTTACTGGGAAAACTATTGCGCTTAATATAAATGATAAGTTTGTAACATTTCCTAGTGCTGGCAAAAAAGCATCATTAATCTTACATAATATTGATAAAACTATTGGCGGTATAACATTTCGTCAGAGTGAAATAAAATCTATTGAAAACTTGCAAGATACTGAGCCATCTGATATAGTAATTGTATCGGAGGAAGTTGCTAAGTATCTATGGTCTTTAGGTAAATATAATTATTGTTATTTGGGTCATGGATTTATTAAAGATGATACTGGCAATTCTCTTGTATCTTATCAATTAGTATGTTATAATATAAACCTCATGGGGGATATA
>JACCEB010866403.1_pt1 | contig 37958 bp, 19 predicted proteins | sample 7454761 | NCBI WGS metagenome assembly JACCEB01 (sample SAMN15323454, study PRJNA562643) | freshwater metagenome | isolation source: river surface water | place: USA:Blue River Watershed | collected 2017-08-18
GGGGACAATACAATTGCTCCGACTGTGATATATTAGAATTCGACTTGAATAGCATTGACAGATTCTTGTAATTGAGGAAATAGCCATTTGCGAATTTCAAATAATCGTTTTTCAATTGAAATTCGAAAACCATTCACCTTCATCATATAGACAACGCTTTTTTCTTTCTCATCTTCATACTCCATCATACGGGCTTCATTTTCGCGCTGCCAGTTCATATATAAACGAGTGAACTGTTGGCCCAAAAATACAAGCATTGTTTCCAAATCGGTATTATGCATGATACGCCATTCCAATTCATCTTTTTCATCATTCATCGTATATATATAAAACACCGTTGGCTTCTCAATAAACGCACGAATAGGTATTTTACCCTCCGTTTTCAAGTGGGATTCGATAGCAGTTTTCATACCCTCTACCAAATCGTAGGCAAATACTTTTTGTAAATGTGTGTCAGTTACAATAATACTTCTCCACCATTCATCGAAACGTTGAGTAGGTAATTGTGAGGGTTGATGTATGAGGTCCATTACGAGACGGCGATGTTTGGTGCTGATGGAAGATTTTAATTGTTTTACTTCTTTTTCTAAACGGTCACATTTAATCGAAAGTTGATATACTAATGCGAACAATTCTTTTTGTGTCGGAATTTTGACTCCAAAATCGTTCATTTCACGGTTGGGGTCAGTTCTATATTGATGAAAGAATATGCAGCAGTTCAGGTGGTTATCAAACTCTTTTTTTAATTTCCAATACTTACAACAATATCTACAATACAATTCTGACATCAATTTTTTGAGTTTAGGCTACAATAGGATATACAGTATGTATATATTATTTTACATAAGTATGTTTTTTAACGCAAATAGAGCTGCTACACTCCCCGTTGGAATGATATTTACTCATCCAAGAAATACACCTTCATCAAAAACAAATAGTCGAATTATTCGCTCAGTTGACACAACTGAACTCCGAATTACTCATAATCCACACAATACACGTCCGTCCATCTCCACACGCGAGGTTGTAACAAAACCTACTGCATGGACCTATCGAATGATTGACACAGTTGCTACTTCGCGAAGTTGTTGTGGGGGTGCAAAATAATATGTATGGTGCAATGTGTATGTTGCATTGTGTCATATACTGATAAAAAATGAGATAAATAAATGATATAGAAGAGTTTTTGTGTCAGATAATATATATATCATTCCCTTAAACAAATAATGAGTCTGTATACTTCAGTAGATAGAACTTCCCATGGTGAAAGTCTATATTTCGACCAAAAGTTCATGGAACCTCAAGTGAATCAATATGGAAGTCATATGGTAATGACAAATGTTATCAAATCATCCAAGAAAAAATACATAAACTTAGACACAAAATATCGCGATGATGTTAGCACCAGCTCATCTATTATGGATGTCCATTTTACTTTACCCGACCGTATTACTGACGTAAAAAGCATGATTGTATGCAATGTAGAATTACCTATGACATTCAATATAATTTCATCCTCATTAGATAACAACTATTTCCTATTTAAATTCGATGAGGGAGGCGCAAATCCCATTCATATAAATGCCATGTTTACTCTTTCAAATAGAGAACATACTGCAAATACCATCATCCAAGAAATTAACCTATTTCTCGGAAATTACCCCAGTCTCTCCGGCGTTGTGTCATGCACGTATGATAGTGTATCTAAGAGATTCACTTTCACTACCAACGGCACCGGTATCCTATACATTGGTTTTGCTGTCACTTCCACCGGTGCATACGACCCTCTCAACCTTAAAAACAAATTGGGATGGATACTCGGATTCCGCGAACCTTACATATCCATTCAAAATAAAAATACTATCTCCACCTATCCTATTTCTTTATATGGTCCACAATATTTATATTTAGTGATGGAAGAATACACCAAGAGTGTAAACAACACATTTATTGTTCCCAAAAACACGTCCCTTCTTCGCAAAAACATCATTGCCAAAATTGTTATCAACCGTTCCACATACACAACTGGGTCTGTTTTGACCGCAAATGTTTTCAATGGACTCCTACTTACTGACCGTCGCACATACTCGGGGAAAATCGATTTGCAGAAAATGAATGTTCAGTTGGTGAATGATGCTGGACAACCGGTTGACCTTAACGGGAATGATATGTCATTCTGCCTTGAGGTTGAACATGAATAATGCGGCACGCGATGCGTGCCGCTGGTGCCAAGTTGGCTATATTATTTATTTACTCATATAATCTATATCGGTCCGGTGATGTTATCACCGGACCTTTCGACATATTATGCTTTGCATAATATGTCTCATGGATAAGGTCTACTTAGGAATCATTACAATGATTCCTAAGTAACATATATGTTTATATGAAAATAGACTATGTAGTCTATTTTCATATAAACATGAATCCTTTACCAATACCAACTGCTACCCCGGGGTAGCAGTCGGACCGATAAACGATAAATAAATAATAATTACCAGTCCGGCAACTTTGTTGCTGGACAGTTTATGCAGTTCCCGTGGGTTTTGTAGCGAGAAACATATTATTGCACCCGTATATAGGTTGAATATTATATTTCATTTCTTGAGTAATATACTCAACCAATTCATTATTGTGTCCGTTCGATTCATATATAAACGGCGGATAATTCGACATCTCTATAGTCATCTGCGCACCTTTCAATACACATAACTCATTGTCTTCCACATCCATTTTTATAAATCCCACATTCGATAACCCGAAACTATCCAATGTTCGCACACTAATTGTTTCGGTTGCCAATACTGGGTCTTTTGTATCCCTATAATGATGTAGAGTAGACCCGCCCCCATCATTACTTATAATATTGAGTGTTTGGTCTCCTACTTGGGATGGTTCCCCCAGTCCGAAGGGGTGTGCGAATACTTTGTCGGATAGTCCCGATAATGCAATGCCGCCGCATAATGCATTGTATGTTGCCCGTTGTGGTTCGAATGCATGGACACATAATGAGGAACGAGCCAATGAGATAGCAAAGGTTCCGGTGTGACTACCTATATCAAGAAATATACGAGTTGGTGAACAGAATTGTTTGCACCATTCAATTAAATGTTTTTCAAATAGGCTATGTTCCATGTAATATTGAATATTTACGGTAGGCAACAAATATACATCTCGAGATTTACTGAATCGGATAATATTATCATCATGCACCGAACCAATATTACTATTTTCAGGTTTCGTTAATATAAAATATTGTGTCGACATTGAACAATTTATATGTCAGAATACCAACGGGTTATATAGAATACCAAGCAGTTATATGACATACAATTGACACATATGTTTATGTCTGTTCAAAATGTATATCGAATAAAATATTCTATATTTCATCACTATGTTCATCAAACAATATAAAACATATACAATAACAATAAATTATGATATATTATGCGACTCTTATTAAAATCTGCCAAATTAATAGAACGAAAATGGATGCCTCCGGTGAAGGACCATATTATTGTAATTACACAATTTTATATTGACACATCTGTATATCGATATGATGAAATCAAATATTGCTTATTACAAAACATTAAAAATCCCCAAATATCCGCCGTCGTTCTCCTCAATGAACGCGAATATACACCTATTGAACTCGGACTAAATGAAAAACAAATGCGCAAAGTCATACAAATTGTTATTGGAACACGTCTATATTTCCGCGATGCATTCACTTATATCCGAGAACAACGATACTCAGGTTATTTTATTATCGCCAATTCCGATATATTTTTTGACACATCCCTCGTAAAATTAAGATATAGTGACCTTTCCACCTCCCGTAAAATGATGGCACAACTCCGTTTCGAATTCAAACCCGGAAATACTGAACAAATTTTTGGACCCCGGTATGATTCCCAAGATTCCTGGATATTTCACACCAATAATGAAGTAAGTGACGAATTCTTGCGAGGGTTGAATTTCACTCTGGGGAAACCAGCATGTGATAATAAGTTTGCGTATTTACTTACATTGGATAATTTCGAGATAGTGAATGACCCGAAGTGTATTAAAACATTGCATTATCACACCAGCCAAATACGCAACTATACTCCAGCGGATGTTATACCCCAACCATGGTGTTGTATTATTCCAGCTGATTACAAATATTCAGAAATCATGGATTCATTGGGATTGAAAATGGCGAATATGAGTGAGACAATGGGTTTGAATAATAATGATATGTTGTATGAATATGTGTCAAATAAACTCGCAAACAATACCCCATTTGTTATTCCTCGTGTATCCAACATTGACACAACATTTGCTATATTAATACGAATATTAAAAGAATCCAAATCGAATAATGAAATATATATGTCTCTTCGACACATGAATAATACCATTACCGACCCAATTAATCAAGAACATCTTAAAGTTCATACCGGTATCAAGCTGGAAAATAACCGGGATGTAATGTCCCGATATTCCGACACATATTTGGCCGCATTTGAAAACTGTGATATTTACGGTGGATGGAATAAGAATGATGGACTTATGTATGAACAAACAAAAGATAATCTCGATTATTTGACACAACATTTGTGTAAAAATAAACGCATGTTTTGGATACCCACTCTCGAAATATTCAACTATATCAAATACGCCAAACCATGGACACATGCATTGGAAAATAAACGGATTCTTATTGTGTCACCATTTGAAAAATCTATCAATAAACAATTGGCACATCGGACACAATTATATGCCGGAAACGACCTATTCCCCGGATGCCAATTTATTACTATATCACCACCTATCACATACGGAAATATAGAATGCCCCCATTTCAATGAAGTCCTCGACACATTCCTACAAAAATTAGACACATTAACTGGACAATATGATGTTGCACTCGTATCCGCCGGTGGATACACAAATCCTATTATCGGACATATTTATTCCCGGGGTGCATCCGCCATTTATGTAGGCGGAGTATTACAAATGTATTTCGGCATTCTGGGTAATCGGTGGTTTAAGGAGCGTTCGGATATAATACGTATGTATTTGAATGGACAATGGATACGTCCAATGTTAAGTGAGAAGCCGGAGGAGTATGAGAAGATACGAGGTGGGGCGTATTGGTGATGGAAGGATAAAATTGAATAGGGGATGACACATATTATGCGGTCATTATATTTTGTATTGTATTTCAACTATATAAACGTGTAGATATAATATATAATAGTTTTATAATTATTATTTATTACATATACTATATTCTAATTTCAATACTTACGTTTAATCTCGATACTTGTGTTTAATTTCTATACTTGTGAATGGGCTTCAGTGAATTATCAATTGAACAGAAATACGCTGTTTGTAAAATCGACAAAGGACAAAACGTGTTTATTACGGGTCCAGGTGGAACTGGAAAAAGTCGTCTTATTCAGTATTTGCACGATAGATTCAAACGTTCCAAACGCAAATTCCAGATTTGTGCGCTTACAGGATGTGCAGCCGTATTATTGCAATGTGGTGCATGCACCATTCATTCATGGAGTGGAATTCGATTGGGTAAAGAATCGCCAGATGTGATTATTTCCCGAATTATTCGCAATCGCAATTTGGCGAAAACATGGCGCAATATTCAGATATTGATTATAGATGAAGTTAGTATGTTGTCATCTCATATTTTCGAACTTCTCGATGAAATCGCAAGAGCATTGCGTAAAAATCGCGAACCATTCGGAGGAATACAGATGATATTTACTGGCGATTTCTACCAACTTCCACCGGTTGGAGATAATGCAATATTCTGTTTTGAATCGCCATTGTGGACACGCACATTTCGACATGAAAACTGTGTGGTTTTGCGAAAGATTTTTCGACAAAATGACACAAAATACATCGAAATTCTCCAACAAATCCGCGAAGGCAAACTCACCCCCGAAAACTCCGAAATATTGCATTCCAAAGTAAACCGCCAATATTTACCCGAAGAACATAACGGTTGCCCCATTACACGTTTATTTCCTGTTCGTAGTAAAGTTGACAATGTGAATATTACCCAATTCAATGAAATCGACAAAGAAGCATATGAATTCGAATACATTGTTAAAACGAATTGTGCGGCATATTTAGACACAAATGCTATCATTGAATTGGAAGATGTAGTCAAATGCCGTGATTTATCCGAAACCGATATTGAACATGAAGTGAAAGATTTGTTATCTCAAACACAAACCCCCGATACTTTGTGTCTCAAAATAGGGGCAGCAGTAATGTGCACGTCAAATATCGATATTCCCAATGGAATATGTAATGGTTCGCAGGGTGTTATTGTGAATTTCGTAGAATCCCATAATACCAAAGACATATTCTCCGAAATTCCATTAGTGCAATTCGCAAACGGTATTCGTATGTGTATTCATACCAATTATCGCCATTCATTAAAATACCCCACGATTGCAGTAGGCCAAATCCCACTATGTTTAGCATGGGCATTGACTATACACAAAATCCAGGGTGCAACTATGCGAATGGCCGAAATCGACATTGGCAAAGGCATTTTCGAATTTGGGCAAACATATGTTGCTCTGTCGCGTATCCAATCATTAGATGGTTTGTATTTATCATCATTCCATCCCGACAAAATCCGCACGAATCCGAAAGTGATTGCGTTTTATGATTCATTACCTAATGTCTCAGATATGGAAATGGAAGACTTTGTTGACAAACATTTACATCCTGAAAAGTTGGACACAATGATGGCATTAGAAACCGGAATTAAACGCGTTTCACTCAATGTGTCCAAACCATTGGTATTTGAAGAATTCATATATAAATCAAACACACCGTAACACCATAATATGCAAATACTACTCTGGTGTTTTAGCGCGATTTTATTGAAAACTCCCTCCTCCATATTTTTATTGCAGGGGAGATATAGAATAAAACATATGTCTCTACATATGTTATATGTAATATAGTATGCCGGCAGGAAGTTTATTGCCAGTAAGTATTCGTAATAATAAACTCTATTTTCTTTTCGGTAAAGAAAACCCATTAGAAGACAGTAGCCATGGATTCTCCGATTTCGGCGGTGGAAAAGAAGCGGGCGAATCTTTGTTTGAAACTGCCCTACGTGAGGGTAGTGAAGAATTAACGGGGTTCTTTGGTTCCGAAAGACAACTTCGTAGTCGAATTCGTCAGCGAGGAGGGACATACCCAATTCGATATATGGGTGAGCGTGGGGAGTATAGAGTGCATATTTTTGTGTCAGATTATGATGAGGAATTAGTGCAACATTTTAATGATAATCACCGGTTTTTATGGGAGCGTATGGATAAAAATATGTTGAATGAAAGTAGATTATTTGAGAAAATAGAATTGAAATGGGTATGTGAAACCGAATTAAAGTCATTTATGCCACATTATAGAGTATTTTATCGCGAAATTGTCAAAGAAATTATTAAACATTTGACACAAATACGCAATTTTGTTAAAAAAAATACCAAATCTAACAAAACAAAAAGAGTAAGATTTTCGAATCCTTTAACAATAGGTAAAAAGAATACACATACATCACCTTCTACCAAGAGGGATATGACACGCCGCCTACGGCGGCGTGGAACGCGGTAATAATTTCTACCAAATTATATTGTTGTATTGTATACTTGATAATCCAACAATAACAGAATATGTCGATGTCTTGGAAAAAAGTAGGCGGGACTAATAAACTCGATTCGACAAACAATATCAATGTAAATACAATTGTAGCCGATAAATTCACCTTAAAAGACTACTTTTACGGCGATATGAATGTATTAGGCAATATTCATACTCAAGGCTCTATCAGCGTCGACTCCAATATTATTGCTAACTATCTCGGCGCCGAAAACCTTTTTGCCAATACTTCTCTCAAAGTTCTCCGCAGTGCAACCGTTTACGGTAACTCCGCCGTCAAACGCGATTTCTACCTATATAGCCGCATGATTATGGGAAATATCGAGGGCAGCGGAAATATTCTCACTTTCGTCAACAATGACAACTCCGGCGGCCTCATCATCGCACAAGCTAAAATTGTCGACCTTTTTAACGGTGTCGCAGAAGAATACTTCGATGGACGACTCGGTTTCAATACCACCACTCCACAAGCCACTATCGACATTGTCGGCACTCAACCACTCACTTTCGCCATCAAAACCAATACCGACACCAACTATAATATCATCAGCCGAAATGTAGAAGAAACAGGTATCGTCACCTATACCGACCTACCCACCTCATCTATCCAATTTTACAAGGAAACCGCGATTCCGGCGCCTACTGACATCTCCGGTGCAAATCCCGATGCAAAAATAGAATATGTAGAAGGCGGCGATTTAGTGATTGATGCATCGCATGGGTTGTTTGTTCATTCCCAGTTTTCTGTGTCAACTCGTCCCGATGAAGATGATTTACCTGTTCTCAATTCGGCAATGACAGTGTATGATGTTAGTGCTGGCCAATATATGTATAATATCTATGGCAATACTACTGCTACTCAAGGAAATGCCGCCACATTTGTGACACAAGATGTGTCATCTGTCACTTCTATTAACTTTGTTAATTCTACGGATTCCGCGGGGTTTTCTATTGGTGGTGGAGCATTTCCCCCGAATCCTTCACAAAAAATGGGAACCATGGGATATCTTGACACACAGGGTGTATATGCACCGGCAGTAAGTATGGTGTCGTCACAAACCAACCGTCTATACAAACGTATAACTACTGGAATCAATACTGCATTTCCCAAAACAGACCAATATATTATGGATATTAACGGCCCTACTATTATTCGTAGTGGTGAATGCACCTTAATGGAAAATATCAAGTTTGAATTACATGTCATGCATATGTGTCGAACTGACCCTAATTATATCATTGCAGTTGGTAAACCATACACACTACATGGCGACCCCGACACTATCTATACGGATAATCTTACCGGAGAAATATTCTATAAAGATTACCAACAAAAGATTTATATTTCGCGAGACCAGGGCCAACATTGGATTATTTCCGATTTCAATGAAACTGATATTGGCTTATTTCCTGATAATTATATCACCTCTGCATTCTCATATGATGCATCATTCACATTCGTATGCTCCCGCAAAGGATTCCTCTATTATACCGTCGACGGTGGGTTAATCTGGTATGGTATCGCCGGTATTCCTCTCTCACTCAATGTTCACTCTATCTTCATTACTAATACATTCATTCAATCCATGCAAGTATTCCGTGTATTCGTCTGCGGCAGTATGCAAATACGTTGGTTCGATATGCCCTCTCATTTCTATACCACCCCCGATAATATCAATATTGCTGCAATGAATAACGGCTCCATTGATATGCCCGCCGGTATTACCAATGCATGCCACGGTGTTGATGCAGCCATGTATGTATTAGTCGGTCCAACCGTATATGTATACAATATTGGTATCTTCGGCAATCCAGCTATTATGATGCCAATTCACTATACTTCACCCACTGGAAATACATATACTGCACTTTCAGTCTCATCACAAAATGTTGCTATGTTTGTGGGTAATGGAACTATCACCTATACACTCGATGCCGGCAACACATTCAGCGAATATACCTCCGATGCCGACCAATTCTTACGCGGTATCACAGTCAATAGTGCATATCTCAAAAATGACACACACGGTATTATTGTAGGGTATGATGCCAGTTCCGCAGTATTTTTATATTCAAATGACCAATTCTCCCATTGGAACCGCATTTCTACCACTACATTAGTTGATGCCGGGGTTCCACATAGTGCCAATTATTCCCAATTGTTATATGATGTATGTATGCCTACTGACACAACTATATTTGTCATGAATCTAATTGATTTATATGACCCCAGCAATAACCAAATAGGACAATCCGATATTTTCAGTATTTATTTACCCGCCATTTTCACTCCCGAGACAAATATTACTCTTAATGTGTCCAACGGTCGCGCAATTGTTGACGGAAGTATGAATGTCGGCCATGACCTCATCGTCGGTGGTTCAGTTACTATCGGCAAAGATTTGGTTGCTCACAATATCCAACTCGAAAATGTCACTACCAATGTTGTGTCCGCTAATATACTCTATGCTAACCAAAACCTCGTCGTCGACGGCTCCGGCATTGTCTATGGAAATACTCGATTAGCCGGATTAGTCACCATGAACACCGGTATCAAAAACAATGCCGGCCTTACCATCACCACCAATCAATTGGGCTATTTATCCTCCCTTTCCGGTGATATACAATCTTTATTCAATACCAAACTCTCCATCGATTCCTCCGGTGCCACTCTTCCCGGAAATCATACCCTCAGCGGAAATCTCACTCTCAGTGGTGCATTATCCACTATCTCCGGCAATCTCCAAGCCAACGGCGCCACTATCACTCCCCAACAACTCGGATATATCGGCTCGCTCACCTCTAATGTTCAGACACAACTAAACAACAAATTCGACCTCTATGCTACCTCACACACTCTACCTGGCACATATACTCTTACTGGAGGCGGTATTGTTGCCAACGGTAATAGTGTGTCCACTACTCAATTGGGATATCTCAATACATTGACTTCCAATGTGCAGACACAATTGAACAACAAATTCGACCTCAATGCTACTGCACATACCCTACCTGGCACATATACTCTTACTGGAGGTGGTATTGTTGCTAATGGTAATAGTGTGTCTACTACTCAATTGGGATATCTCAATACATTGACATCGAATGTTCAGACACAACTGAACAACCGTTTTGACCTTAATGCTGTCGCATACACATTAAATGGTGATTACACGTATAATGGACGACTTACATACAATAATAGCATTTTTGTAGCCAACAACACCGAAATTACACCTTCCACATTAGCATGTATGAACGGTGCACGCAGCAATTTCCAATCGCAATTAGACGGGTTTTACACGGCTATTCAGGGGATTTCGGGAGGCACCGCCTCAATTATAATGAACACCGCCTATACTGACCTTAGCCATAACATGAACACGTTTTTAAATCAAAACACATTTACTAATAACACCATGTTCAGCGGTAATATACTCGCCAATAATAAAACTATTACCCCCACACAACTTGGTTATTTGTCTGATATGACCTCCAGTATCAAATCACAATTGGACACAAAACCTACATTCAATTCTAATAGCGGCATTGATTTGACCGGAGGAATTACTGCCGGAGGTTCCGTTATTGCCACCGGTGATGTGTCAGGTAATACACTATATTCACTATATCAATACTACGGTTCATCCACCACCATTTCCACCAATACCACTCTTACCGCGACACAAACCGGCTCCGTTATTTATGTGTCATCTGATATCTCCGGCATAATCACACTCACACTTCCTACTCCCAGCTCGCGCGGCATTCAATTCCATATTATCAACAGCTCCGCTACTTACGGCGTCAGTATTGCCACTCCCACTGGAACAATTCTACCCGGTGCCACCACCACATACACTATCCCACCACTAACAAATACATCTATCCGTTCTGACACATCCGGATGGAAAATCATGACCGGCTCATCTGGCGTTGCCACTCTCAAAACCGATAATGCTTTCACTGGAAAAATCAGTGTCGCCGATACCGCCACTTTCGCTTCCACCACCACATCATACGGTAATGTCGGCATCGGTAAACTTGCCACGGCAAATGCTCTCGATGTCAGCGGCATTGTTGTCATATCCGGCAATTCAACCATCGGCGGGACATTGGGTGTTGCCGGCGGCTACATCGGTGTAGGTAAATCAGTCCCAACGGGGACGTTGGCATTAGATGTGTCGGGCGGCCTGGCGTTGACACGGGATTTGACAGTGGGTGGAACGGCATTGATTGGTGGGCCGAATGTGTCCATTGGATGCAATATTTCCACCTATAATTTGGATGTGTCCGGCAATATGCGAACTACAACCGGTGCCACCATTGGCGGAGGTATTACTGTGGGTTCGACTGCAAGTATTGGAGGTAATGTAGGTATTGGCAAAACCGCAACCACAAATGCGCTCGATGTCAGCGGTATTGTCGTTATATCCGGCAATTCAACCATCGGCGGGACATTGGGCGTTGCTGGTGGCTACATGGGTGTAGGTAAGCCAGTGCCAACGGGGACGTTGGCATTAGATGTGTCGGGTGGTCTTGCGGTGTCAGGGATAGCACAGATTGGTGGTCCGAATGTGTCGATTGGATGTGATATTTCCACCTATAATTTGGATGTGTCGGGCAATATGCGAACTACAACCGGTGCCACGATTGGTGGAGGTATCACTGTGGGTTCGACAGCGAGTATTGGGGGGAATGTGGGTATTGGCAAAACTGCGACAGCTAATGCATTGGATGTCAGCGGTTCAATTGTGTCAAATTCGTCATTGCAGGTGGGGTCAATTGGAGTGAATACTATGCCAAGTGGAACATATAAAATAGATGTGTCGGGAAATATGCGGGCAATTGATATGAATATCCGTAATTTGGTTATTACCAATTCAAATACTGTGTCATATCCATTGGATGTGTCAGGAACTATACGTGCAAAACGTATAGAAGTATCTGAAGGTATTACTGTAACTGGAAATTCAAATAGTATAGCAGATAGTCAATTATCAAGCAATGTTTGTTTATTAGATACGACACAAACATTCACTGGTTCAAAAACATTCAGCTCTAATACTCTATTCAATAATAATATCAAAGTAAATGACCCACCCGCGCCAACCGGCGCAAATACATATAGCCTTGATGTGTCGGGGGGACTTCGGGTATATTCCGGCTCAGTGAGTTTTCCCAATCGGTCTATTTTAAATTCCGCATTACCTACCGACATTAGTTTCAATACACTCACTATTGGAACACCTACACCATTGATTGGAAGTGATGCCAGTTCAAATTATGCTGTTAAAATAAGTGGCGGTTTACGAGTTGAAGGTTTAGTTAGCTTACCGTCAAATTCAATTACTGCCGTTTCATTACCTGCCAGTGTATGTCTTAAAGCGGGTGATAGTTTATATTTGGATGGACCAAATGCAAGATTGGGCATCAAACAATCTGCAAATAACACCCGAACCGACTTAGATGTATCCGGAAATATATTGGCAAATGGTATTTATGCAACTGACCGAGCCATTATTGGACGACCATATAGCGCTGGGTTTCCTATTACAACAGGGGCAGTGTTTGATGTTAGCGGCGGTATATATGGCACCAAACTTTCCATTAATTGCCCAATAAGTAATACATATACTACGGACATAAGCGGCAGACTTCATATACAAAATAATGGTTCCAATGACACATCACTCGCAGTAGATGGTTCTGCTTCCATTTTAAATACATTAAACATTGGAAGTGGACAATGTTTTATTGACTCATCCGCAAACATACGGCTATTAACAACTTCAACAAACTCAGCATTGAATTACAATATTTCCATCGGGCAAGCAGTTAATCCTAATTATGTTGGAAGTAATAACGTCGGTATTGGCCGCCAATCCTTACAAAACATTACATCGACTTCATCTGATAATGTATCTATTGGATATTCCGCCGGTGCTAATGTCGGAGCCACTGGAAATACTGTGTATGTTGGGTCTTCGGCTGGAACAAATAGTGTGGGGGCATATAATACTGCAGTTGGTTCATCCGCATATAAAAAAACCACCAATACCAACATGACCGGAACATACAATACGGCGATTGGTTATGGGTCGGGCCAAATTGTGGGTGATGGAAGTTATAACACATTCCTGGGGGCAAATGCTGCATTTGATTCCGCACAAACCGGTGTCATCAATAATTCCACGGCAATTGGTTATAATTCGAAGATTACTGGATCGAACCAAATTGTCATTGGCACCTCGAATGAACGCACATATATCCCTGGTAAAATAACAATTGGTGACACATATGTGTCAAATTCAACCAATGTATTGGATATAAGCGGGAATACATCATTGGCAAATACATCGATTTCCACATTATCTGTTACAAATCCAATTACATTTTCCAAAACTGCCAATTCCAAAATCTTATTGGATTCCAGTTCAAATGTAAGTATTGGTGTGTCCACGATTGGTTCGAGTGTGACCGGTAGCAATAATATTGGTATTGGCGCAACAACCGCAACTGCACTCACTACAGGGTCAAATAATATTGCAATGGGTCAGAATTCATTAACTAACATTACTACCGGGACAAATAATATTGCAATGGGTCAGAATTCAGGGAAATACATAGTAGATAGTACTAATAATGTAATCATTGGTAATGGCGCGGTTTATAATACCAGTTCAACTGCTTCAATTACAGCTTCCACATATGGCATTGTAGCAATCGGACAAAATGCGGGGTCACGCATGGCAAATGGATATACTAATAACACATTTATTGGAACGAATACAGATATTGTGTCAAGTGGGCTAACTGCTGGAACGATGATAACGAATTCAACTGCCATTGGGTCTGGTTCGCAAATAAGTGCATCGAACCAAATTATGATGGGGACTTCGAGTCAGAATGTTATTGTTCCGGGGTCAATACAACAATCGCAAACAAGTGCAACATGGACGATAAATCCCAATGGAGATGTTAGTGCAAGACAGTATAAAATGACGAATACACGTGGTAATTATGTTATATCAAATATTACAGATGCTAGTTATGCACTTTTCAACAGTTCTGCAAATAGTCTAGCATGGTATAATGTTTCTATTGGTGATAATGCTCTTACTAACTGTAATTCTTGTTATAATGTTGGAATAGGCCAGGGTGCATTATACAGATGCACCACACCTATTTCGGGCACTTATGGAAATAATGTAGGTGTTGGTAACAGTGCATTAACTAATATAACAAGTGGTGTAAATAATACTGCAATTGGATATAATGCTGGTCAAGCTTGTAGCACCAGTAGTAACAATAATACATTTCTTGGTGCATACACAGATGTTAATAATGCATCATCTATATATACTAATTCAACTGCAATTGGATATAATGCCAAAATAGATGCATCCAATCAGATTATGTTAGGAACCACAACTGAAACAGTAATTATTCCAAATCAAATACAAAATGCACAAATTAATGCAAGTTGGGCGATTACTAATGCTGGCAATATTTCTGGTAATAATATTTCTGGTAAACTAATGACATTATCAAATGGTCAGAATAATAATTTATTAAAAGTATTAGAAAATAATAATACCAGCAAATATGTATTTGTGAATGGTTATGGGACAATCGGTTATACTGGGGATAATAATACAAGTATATGGTCGATTAATAATGCAGGACAGGTTGCTGCAAAAAAGTATTTTGTAACTAGTACAACTACTAATTTTGTATTGTCAAATATTGATGGAACTGCGAATGTAAGTGATAATTCAGGTTCACAACAGAATGTTTGTATTGGTAGTAGTTGTCTTACAAATTGTAGTAGTTATTGGAATATTGCAATTGGTATGGGTGTATTACCAAAATTCACAAACCCATCTACAATTGGTGACGCTATAAACTATGGATGTAATATAGGAGTTGGGGCAAATGCAGGTAGTAACTTAACAAGTGGAAATTATAATGTAATCATGGGCCATAATTCATTAATGAATGTAACAAGTGGCACAAGAAATGTAGCAATTGGAGCAACAGCTGGAAATAAAATGATTAGTGGGGGAAAATATAATACATTTCTTGGTTCGAATACGGATTTTGATGCATCCAACTCATATACTAATTCAACTGCTATTGGATATAATGCCAAAATAGATGCATCCAATGAAATTATGTTGGGCACCGCCAGTGAAACAGTAGTTATTCCAAATATAATACAAAATACAAAACCTGGGACTAATTCAAACTGGTTTATTAATAATGTCGGGTCATCTTATTTTACAAATGTAAATATTGGACAGTATGTCAGCATATATAACAAAAATAATGGCAAACAATATATATATATAAATAATGATGGAACTATAGGACACCATCAAGAGACTGGTTCTGATTTATGGTCTATAGATTCATCCGGAAATGCTACTTTTAAATCAGTTAGTTTAAAGACTACACTTAATTTATATAATCCTATTCAGATAAATAACCCTACTGTTTCGGGAGAATATACATATATAAATGCTGATGGATGGATGGGTCGTCATCGTCCCAATAATACTCCTGATTATTGGACTATTAGTGATACTGGAGCTGCTACTTTTACTAGTATCAATTCTGGTGCTATACCGAATTTAGATACGAGTAAAATTACTACTGGAACATTTGGCACAGACAGAATACCAAATTTAAATACGAGTAAAATTACTACTGGAACATTTGGCACAGACAGAATACCGAATTTAAATGCAAGTAAAATTACTGAGGGAACATTTGACGTAGCCAGAATACCAGCTACTATTAACAAACTAATGACATTTTCTAATGGAAGTGACAATATAATAAAAGCAATATATAATACGAATATTAATGAATATATTTATATGAATGGTAGTGGAAGAATAGGTTACTGGAATAGTAGTGTAAATAACTGGTATATAGACCGCACAGGAGATGCTACGTTTACTAGTATTAATTCTGGTGCTATACCAAGTTTAGATACTAGTAAAATTACCACTGGAAGTTTTGTCACAGATAGAATACCAAATTTAGATGCGAGTAAAATTACTACTGGAACATTTGGCACAGACAGAATACCGAATTTAGATACGAGTAAAATTACCACTGGAAGTTTTGTCACAGATAGAATACCAAATTTAGATGCGAGTAAAATTACTAGTGGAACTTTTCATTCAGACCGAATACCAAGTACTATTAACTCAAAAACAATGACTTTTTCATATGGAACCAATAATGTAATTCAAGTATTAAGGGATGGCTCTTCAACAAATTATATTTTTATGAATGGTCAGGGACAAATTGGTTATACTAATGGCTCAAATCAATGGTATATAGATTCCGCCGGATTTGTTAATGCAACACAGTATAAAATGACGAATCCATATGGTAATTATGTTCTATCAAATAATACAACCAGTAATTATCCACTTTTCAGCAGTTCAGCATCCAATACAGCATCTAATAATATTTGTATTGGTAATAATGTTCTTATTGCATGTACTTCTTCTTATAATATTGGAATAGGTTCAAATGCATTATACAAATGTTCCAAACCTACTACAGATAGTAATGGATATAATATTGGAATTGGCGCTAGAACATTATATAATATAGAAACTGGTATAAAAAATACTGCACTTGGATATTCTGCTGGTAACGGTTGTAGCACCAGTAGTAACAATAATACATTTATTGGTTCAAACACAAATGTTAGTAATGTTTCATCTACATATAATAATTCAACTGCTATTGGATATGGTGCCACAATAGATGCATCAAATGAAATTATGTTAGGCACCGCCAATGAAACAGTAATTATTCCAAATAAAATACAAAATGCAAAAACTGGTGCAAGTTGGTCGATTAATAATGCGGGTAATGCTACATTTAATAGTATTACTTGTAATAGTAATTTAACTTCATTTTTAAATTTTAGTAGTGATACTGCTGGAGTAAAATTTAATAGAACAACTGGATATTTTAAAATATGTGCAGAAGCAGCAGGTGCATTATGTATATACTGTGATAATGCAGCCAGTAATGGTGTATTTTTAGGATATGGTAATACCAGCTGGTCGGCTAATAGTGACAAACGAATCAAGCGTGATATACACGACATTGAACCATCCTTAGAAAAAATACTACAAATTAATCCTGTCTACTTTAATTTTAAATCGGATGAACAATCTACTCCATCACGTGTAGGATTTATTGCACAGAATATACAAGAATACTTCCCCAAAGTAGTTACATCAGGTAGTTTTAATGAAGAAATTAATGACCATATCCTCGGTGTATCCCCTACCGAATTAATCCCATATTTAGTAAAATCCATCCAGGAACAACAGCAACAAATTAATGACCAACAGCAACAGATTAATGACCAGAAACAACAGATTAATGATTTGAAAGACCTTGTGAATAAGTTAGTGACTCAACTAAATAAATAGTGTGTAGTTCCATTCTATTAATGACACAAGGTATTAATTTTGACACAATGTATTAATTTTTTTGACACAATATATCCCTCTATACTCTATACTATGCCATACACTATCCGCAAACTACGCCATCCAACCAAACGCCGTAGTTGCAACCAAGTTTACAACACCCAAAATAAACGTGTGTTTTCCAAATGCACCACCCCAGCAAAGGCCCGTCGTCAGCTCCGGCTTTTGCGCGCCATCACATATAATAATTTCAAACCCACTCGTCCCAGAAAAACAAAAAGAATAACTCGGCGCAAAAATACATAAAGTTATCACTCATGTATATGTAGTTTCCTCAACAAAATACATATATAACTCAATAACCCATGTCTTACCAATACAACATTGTTGTGTCCAATGAACAACAAATCATCATTGATAATGTTATTAATGGACACAACGTCCAAGTCGACGCTTGCGCCGGCTCCGGCAAATCCACCACTATATTTTCCACCGTTGCCCGTCTCCCTCACAAACGTTTCATCCTCCTTACTTATAATAAATCTCTCCGACTCGATGCAATCCTCTCCATAGAATCCCGCGGACTCAAAAATGTCGAGGCACACACTTTCCATAGTCTCGCCGTGAAATATTACCTATCGGAAGCCCATACCGATTGCGGCATTCGCAAAATCGTATACACCAATATGCCACCACGAACCACCATCCCCCCATTCCATATACTCGCATTAGACGAAACACAAGACATGTCCTTCCTCTACTTCCAACTCATGTCCAAATTCGTAAAAGACGCCGGCACTCCTATTCAACTATTTGTCCTCGGGGATTACAAACAATGCCTCTACGAGTTCAAAGGAGCCGACCCCCGATTTTTGACACATTTTCATCGGGCTTGGGAGAAACACCCGATGATTATTCCCGCTCCATTTGTCACATGTAAACTCAGCACATCGTATCGTATTACCGATGAAATGGCAGCATTTGTGAACCACGTAATGTTGGGAGAAACCCGGCTGATTGCAACGCGGACTGAAAACAAACCAGTTGTATATATCACGAATAGTCGTGTAAATATTGAAAACACGGTTGTTTATCATATCCGTCAATTGATAGAATCGGGTGCAGCCACACCAGCGGACATATTTGTGTTGGGTGCATCCACCCGAGGAGGAAAGATGAAGCGTATGGAAAATGTATTGGTGGAGCGGGATATACCATGCCATGTTCCTATATTTGAGTCGGAGGAGATAGATGATAAGGTCATAGATGGTAAGATAGTGTTTTCTACATTCCATTCGGTGAAAGGTCGCCAGCGCAAATATGTCTTGATAGTGGGGTTTGACAATTCCTATTTCAATTTCTATGCACGTGATGCCGACCCCGATATTTGCCCCAATACATTGTATGTTGGATGCACACGAGCGACACACCAATTGTTTTTATTGGAGACAAGTGACACAACAAAAGACCGGCCATTGCCATTTCTCAGGTTGAATCATCACGAGATGAAACAGCAGCCGTATATTACGTTTAAAGGTAACCCCAAATTGTTATATGCGGACCAAATATCGGCGGGTGGTTCGGCCAGTGATAATGAAGATGAGTTGATGGGAGCAGAATGTAAAACCGACGATGGTATATATGAAGTTACACCGACATCACTGATTCGATTTTTACCGGAAACATTGCTTATGAAATTGGCGCCATTATTGGACTCGATTTTTGTGTCGGAAACGCCGGAATTAACCCCGGACGATGAAATCCCAACACCTAATATTATTCAGACTTCCGGAGGTATGCATGAGGAAGTGAGTGATTTGAACGGCATTGCAATACCCAGTATATACTATGACCATTTACATTCCAAACATTGTCCGGATTCAGATGTGTCAATTGGGTCAGCCATTTTGTGGTCACATATTCAATGGGAGTTGGATGAGATGCGCCCGAATGAACATAAGTTTCTCAAATCAGTAGCGGCGAGTTTGCCGGCGAAATATGACACACCTGCGGATTACTTATTTTTGGCAAATGTGTATATGGCAGTCAAAGAACGAGTATATTTCAAAGTGAAACAAATTGCCCCCGCCGATTACAATTGGCTACGACCCGACTTAGTAAAACGTTGTGTCGCCAGATTAGATAAAATAATTGGGCAGGAATGTAGGAAGGAGAAACCGCAAATTGAGCATACTATAGTAGACAAGACGGATAAGACGGCCGCGTATCATGATATGATAAATGGTGTGTTGTCGGCGCATTTTCCTGGAAAGAAATTCCGTTTTACAGCGCGAGCGGATTTGATTACGGAGAAATGTTTATGGGAGTTAAAATGCACGTCGATATTATCGGAGGAGCATAGATTACAATTAATTATCTATGATTGGTTATGGCGTATTGTGTCAAATACAATGGATGGTCAACGCCGTAAAACAAAGAATTGTCCGATGTTGCGACGGGCGAAGTTAGTAAATATCAAGAGTGGTGAAATATTACGTATAGAGGCAACCTTTGAGCAATTAACAGAGATAGTAGTAGAATTACTTAAGTCTAAATATGTTAAAGAGCCGTTGAAAACCGACGAAGAATTATGGGAAGATTGTGATACATATGTTGTGTCAATGTCTACTATGGAAAATGCGAAAACAACGGTAAGTAATGATGATACTACTATTATCTAAACATATATACGAATATGATGACAGAAATAAATAATGTGTTTATTGCACTGGATAGTAACAATGAAATATCGCCAATGAAATATCCGTGTATTGCCCATAATAAATCAACAATAAATATGGATACCATGGAGAACATAGATACTCCACGAAAGTTTTGATGTTTGATGGAATGGAATGCTTGTGGTGCGAGTTGTATACTTCCCAATAATGGGGCCAGAATAGCAACTGCTCGTGCAATATAGTAAAATGGTATCATATTTATATTTGTATATACAATGTATATATACAAATACTCATGTTATGGGTTGGATAGAATTATGTAAATGTGTTGCACGTTCAATCATAGTATTGATTCGGTCTTCACCACAAAAGAATACAATAACTCGTATTAGTATGGGTTCCATTTCACGTTTGTATTGATAAGAACGTGATTTATATAGTGTTAAAAATTGGGTTAATTGACACAAAAAATCTCGGGTAGATGGGTCGCGTTTCAATTCCATTGCAATAATTGACCTATTCCGTCCTAATTGTGTCAAAAACATATTCCATTCATTCATTTTTATGCATTCAATTTGACACAACAATGTTTACTATAAAATATATACATATGTTTTCTTTTACATATATTTTGTGTCGATATAGTTTATATTTTCCTCCTTCTGGTTTTTTGTTTTGACACAACATGTATAACTGGTAATTTTGACACACGATTTTGTCGCCTTGTTTTTTGTAATGCGACAACTGCTTTTTTACATTCTTCTGTTGGCTCGCGTTGTTTATAACAATGATATTGTGGCGATGTCGGCGACGGCGGCTTCGCCGCCTTTATTTGCCCCCCTTTTTTGCGATACATCCAAACTGACCGGATTTTATTACTCATCATTCCTTGTAATCCTATTTCCGATTCATATACAAAATCCGTAATTTTCTCTACATCATTCATCAAAAAATCCATGATTTTTCCAGCAGTTGTGTCACCAATATGTATGCCAAAGTAACATCCGGGTTGTAAACATCGGCATACTTGTTTAAATAATGGTGTATAAAAGTCCTTTATCCAATCCTTATATTCCGGATTCGCCGGGTTATACATCTCATAATCAAAAAACGGTGGACTGGTAAATGCGAAATCAAACGAATTATTCTCATATGTCTGAATTCCTATTTCAAATGGCAATGACACAATCTCAAATGAATTATTATATCGCATCTTATCTTGTGTCAATTCCTCGTGAACATAACCACCAAATCGCATTATCTCACTATAACCATATCGCAAATTCCGGTTTGGGTCAAACCCTACATATTTTTTCACACAACTTGCCACCATCGCACCAGTTAATCGGTCACCCCAGCCCGCACATGGGTCCAACACTCGTGTAGCGCCGAAATACTCATATAATGCCCGGGCATATCCCGGCATGAAGTTAGTAGCTAATTTATATCCTTTATTATTGGTGTTGGGGATGGCGTATGTCCATTTGGCTTCTTGTTGGTCGCGGCTATGGATGATGAGGTCGGCGAGTCCGGATTTGGGGTTGTTCCAAACGTCCCAGAAGCTGGGTAGGTCGATGGGTTTATCGAGTTTTTTGTTGAAGTGTTTGAGTCGCGTTTTGAGTATTTCTTCTTCTTGAATTGCGCGGGTAAAATTGGATGGTTCATCTGATTGGAGAGTGAATAGAGCTTTAAACCCGGGGTTATTTTCGATTAAAAACGGGCGTTCATTGCGTATTCTGTCGAGTAATTGTTCACAATTTACTGTGTCAATTAATTTGGGGAAATTATCGGGAATGTTGGTAATATCAGCATGTTCTTTTTCCAAGATGTCATTTATTTTGGAAATATCGGTTTCAATGTATTTTTTGGGGGGTTTATTACCACCTTCACTACTAAATGATATACCAAATCCTCCAATAAAACGTCGAAATAGTTGACTAAATGATGAAGAATTAGTTTCAGTATTCATATATAATAATGTATGGGTTAGTTTTTGGATAATTGGGGGTGTTTATCACCGGACCGATATAGATTACATTTCATATAAATTGGCATAAATTCCACATAATAATTGTTCATTGTCTACATGTGCGTATTGCCCTCCCAATACATATTTATTAAAAAATCGCAATTGGTCTGACACATCTGAAATACTGGCTAATGGTTTTGATTTCAAATCATTGTATTTTTGCATCATATCGTTAAATTCCATCATATGTTGAAATCCCCATTTTTCTTTAATATTTGATTCAGCCATACGATTACGTATTTGTAACTTTCGTGAAAAGAATTCCGGATACGGTGAATACAAATACTTCAATATAAATAATGGCTTTGACACATACGGATACTTAAAATTGTGTCGTCCCAACCAATACGGATTCTCCATTGTCCGCATACGATGCATATAACGATTGTAATGATTATTCAAATACCTCTCCTCTTCCGTCTCCTCTTTTCCGTCATCCTCATCCGACTTGAAATAATATTTATGTTTCTGCTTAATTAATGCCGTCCCATGATTCACTCGCGATTTCATCCCTACATCATCGTCTATTAAACTCACCGAAGATATACGTATCGCATCGACACCTTCATCCAACTGCGCGAAAACCGGGTTATTTTTCCGGCGAAATCCCACCGTAAAAAGAAACTCCGTAGTAGTAAGTGCTAATCTCCAATCGCGATTTTCAAACGAGTTTTCATATCCGGCTACTTCATTGTCGGTATTTACTGCACAAAAATCGGGTAACCATGTGTCAACAATATTCCACGTCGACGGCGCTTCGCGTCGGATAATATCTACACTTGCATCAGTGCTTTTGTGGTTAATTAGCACGGCACAATTGAACATGGGAGCATGATGTCGAATCCAATATTTCAATAATGCTTCTTCATTATAAAAATGACTAATCAAAATTGTCCGATGAAATACAGATGATGGACGGGTATAATCGGTTGGATTGGCATAATATCGTGTGTCAATCTCTTCAAATATCAATCGTTTTTCTCCGGAAGTTGACACATAATAAACCGCGGGTTGAGGATATGGAACAATTAAATATGTTTCCTTACCCTCGCGTAATTTACGAACTCGATTACATATCTCATCTATGAAATTCCATGCAAATACTAATACAACAATTGTGTCAGATTTATCACCTCGCAATCGCTCCGGGGACACAATCGGATATGCATTGTTTGTCGCAAAATATCCCTGCTTCACCGGCGAATCATCCACTATATATTTCAATCGTGATATACCACCTATATAATTCAATATAGTCATACCTTTCGCCGCAGCACCATACCCTACCACCGACACGCCCTTTTTCGCGAATTCGTCGATTTTTGCATGTATCCACGTCTTCAAATGGCGGATTTTCTCTACATAAATGTAATACATTAATTCGTCATATAATCCAATGTTCTTTTCATACTGGTATATTTCGTGTGTGTGAATGGGTGGATAATTGCCGCGTTGTGTCTGTAAAACAAATACATATGATGTTCCATGGACGGCTACTTTCGACACATCGCATAATTCTAATCCCGCCATGTTGGCAGCAATATTCATAGATTCCACTGTGAAAAAAGACATATGTTCATGATATGCTGTGTCAAACTGTCCTAATTCTATCATATTCGCCTGGGAGGTTTGCACATACAATACAGTATTATCTGTCATCACGCGTTTACATGCGGCTAAAAATGCCACGGGGTCGGGAACATGTGCGCAGACATTCTGTGCGACAATTATATCTAATTCTGGGTATTCGGGTATGGCATCTTTCCCCCAAAATCCGACTGTAACATTGTGTCCATTGCGGCTGCTGATTTCATATAGGTTGCGTGCCGGGTCATATCCGTATGTTTTCCATCCCAAATCGCGATATTGGTTTAATAGCGACCCATCATTACATGCAATTTCCAAAACAGTGCCTCCTTGTGGTCGTCCCGTCGTAGTTTTGATGGCGAACTCGTGGAAATAGTCGCGCATGGTTTGGCTGGTTCCGCTCAAATACACATAATCACTGAACATTTGTTCAGGTGGAATAGTATATGGTATTTGTGTGTGTGAACATGCCGTGCATAGACACAATTGTAGTGGATATTCGGGTAATTGTGCTTCCGGGTCAGTGAGATAATGATTTGCATTTGGTTGATTACCAAAATTGAAAATGAGGCGCATATTTTGTTCGGATTTGCAAATACGGCATTTGACAGTTTCCCATTTGCGCAAATAATCGGGTGACCAACACACATGTTCCAAATCCCGCATCAAATCTTCGAAAATAATGCGATTTGTTCCCTGCCATTGAATACCCAAATCATCGACAATTTTGCGGGTGGACATCGAAAAACCGATATTGTAATTCATAGTATTATCATCCGAGGTAAATTGTGTATTACAACCAGTTATACACGCCAATTCATTTGCTATATTGGCGACTGTGCAATTGAATGATGCTACGTTGTAGATAGTATGTTTTCCGGGAATATATCTGTGAGAATTGGACACAAGTTTTTGGACAATTTCGGCGAGGTCTTGTGTCCAGACAATGGCACGGTTTTGGTCTGCACCAAATACATTGACTTTGCCGAATAGGACAGCTTGCCGTAATAGTGCAGTATGAACCAAATTATACCGTTGTTTGGGAGATAGACCAACAACTGTTCCTAATCTGAGACCGATAGTATGTATGTGTCCAATAGTTTGAATATTCTTTTCACGTAGATACATAGAATATGTGTAATGGTCGAATAATTGTGTGTTTAAAACTGCGGTTTCGCTGGGTTCAGATGCACCGAAACCCTCATATAAAGATGCCGTGCTGGCATATATGAGTAATGCACCGGGACGCATATGATTTGCAAGTTCCATGATATCGCAAACATTTTCATCGAAACTTTGGGAGAAAGCAGTGTCATTGTTATTGCATTTTAAACGTCCAGAAAGACCACCTAAATATATAATAATATCATATGTGTCAATATCTTGATGATTATTTCTGTGAATGTGGGCCATGTTTTCAATCCGTGTTGACAAAAATGAACCCAAATAACCATTATGTCCTACTATTGCAATTTTTTGTGTATTTTCTGACATAGTTTTATATACAAAAATACTATGTTATAATTCCCAAATAATAACACATCTTTTCTCAAAATTTTCACAGTTGTGTCAAATTTTCACAGTTGTGTCAATATAATTAATATTTTGGCGACACAGCATATATGCGTTTTGTTTAGTGATTTTATCGGTATTTTTTACAATGTTGAAATAACATATACAATATGGATACATATACTACTCGTGATATTCCCCCGTTTGACGGCTCGTATAATATGCCTCCTTTTGACCCATCCCATTGCCATTATGACCCCTCACATAATCATTATGACCCATCCTATAACCATTATGACCCATCCTATAACCATTATGACCCATCCTATAACCATTATCCCCACGATGAAGATAATAATTCATGCGATATGAATACTTCATGTGTATATAATGGCCGTGATGGCCGCGACGGCCGCGATGGTCGTGATGGCCGAGATGGCCGAGATGGTCGCGATGCATGCGCTCGTCCTGGCCCCCGCGGTCCTAAGGGTGAACGCGGTTGCCCTGGTGAACGCGGATGCCCTGGTGAAAAGGGTGATAAGGGTGACCAAGGCGATAAGGGTGACCAGGGTGATAAGGGTGACCAAGGCGATAAGGGTGACCAAGGCGATAAGGGTGACCAAGGAGATAAGGGCGACCGAGGAGATAAAGGTGATAAGGGTGACCAAGGAGATAAGGGCGACCAGGGAGATAAGGGCGACCGAGGAGATAAAGGTGATAAGGGTGACCAAGGAGATAAGGGCGACCAGGGAGATAAGGGCGACCAGGGAGATAAAGGTGATAAGGGTGACCAAGGTGACAAAGGAGACCAGGGAGATAAAGGTGATAAGGGTGACCAAGGAACTTTCGCGTATACTTTCTTACATGTATATTCTACAGAACCCCAGAATGTATTGACTGAAGAACCAATTATTTTTTCTGACACAACTGCCGTAATCGGTAATTGTGCATTTGACCCGAATACGGGTAATGTTTGGGTATGGCAACCAGGATTTTACTATTTGTCCACTATGATTCACCATCGTGAACCCTGCCAATTCTCCGTCATCAAAAACAATGTATTTGTTGCACCTGGCGGTATTTTCTCCTCCCCCACTGGAGCTACCCAAAGCGCGAATTTTCTTATTCTTCACGTTCTGCCGGAAGATATTATCACTGTAACTCCCAACAGCCCATTCGGTCTTGCATGCAAAATCGAAATTAAAAACCACACCTCATTCGCACCATCTATCGAACTTAACGGAACCAGTGGAGCCGGTAGTGCAATGCCCGATGTGAATTCCAGCTTAACCCTTATTCTACTTCAACCGGGGGTATTTGTCCCTCCTCCCCTCTAAAAATCGAGGATGTGTAGGTCGACCCCCCAAATAAGTATTTCAAAAAAATTAACCAGCACAAATGTATTACAATCTATACAGTTGTAGATTACAACTAAATTATTACGCGTAAAAATCATATAAATAACACCTGTAGTAATATTATATGATTTATTAAATAAATGTCAATCATTTTGACACATCCCCGAATTTCTGCGTTCTATGCCGCTAATCCACATATAAATCCTGAAGAAATCCATATGCAATTCATTGAATTATTAGAAAAAAATACAGTATTAATGGGGTCAAGTTCCGTATCTTCTATACCGACACATATAACAAATCAATTTCAAATAAACGAATTATTAAATCTTGTGTCACAATTCAAAGAATCAATACTATCCATAAACAAATCTATCTTATCCACGTTTCTATTTGCAAAACGCAATTACATCAATGAATTCGTTTCTCTTGTGTCACTTTCTCCTGCAGAACTTCAAACAGAATTATACCGCAACCATAAACAGTTCTTACAATCCATACAAACAGCTATCTTCCAATCTATGCCGGAACGGACATTTGCACATAAATATCCTACCGTGTATGAGAAATTGACACAACTAACAAAACAGTTCAACAAGATAATGCAGGCAAATTTGGATGCATTGATGATTAAGTCTTCTGCAATGGATGCGATTATGAATGAATATATTGCAAATTTCGAGTTGAATGCTGGACACATGGTTCAGACTGCACAAAACATCTTTTTAGATTTTTCCATGGCAAAAGAAATCAACGTAAATACCATTATTGCAGCATTGTCGCAAAATGGGGAAGGTGCTACTGTAAGTTATACACGTATACAATATGAACTAAGTGATTTTATCAAAATATCTGCTATTGCGGCGGATTCACTTGAACAGCTTATTACACGGATTTATCCAGCAGCAAAAAATGTCGATACTATCGGGGCAGACGGCACAGTAGCACTATATCGCGACCAAAAACCAACAGTTATATTTTCATCCTATGCTGTGCATGACCGCAATGTCACCACAGAAGAAACGAAAGAATTTGTGCGACAAACGTTGACACAAAATACACATGGTATTCTTTTATCACAATATACTGGTATTTCGGCCAAGCCGAATTTTCATGTAGATATACAAAATAATAATGTCCTTGTATATATTCATAACGCACAATTCTCCGCCGACAAAATACAAATGGCAGTAGATATGATTGACTCTATTTCTGCAAAACTGGGAGAATTATTTGTGTCGCCCGATCATCGGCAATCCATTTCCAAAGAAATTTTGGATGATATTAACCGCGAATATCAAACTTTCATCTTACAGAAAGATTCTTTCGCCAATTTCATAAAAGATTCACACCGCAAAATGGCGACACAACTTGACGAATTCCAATTTCCATCATTAGACAAATATTTGTCCGCCAGGTATTCGTCTTGTAAAAAACAGGGTTATACCTGTGAAATATGCAATAAATTCAGTGTAGGCACATTAAAGGGTCTGGCTGCACATAAGCGCGGATGTGTTCGCAAACACACATCTTGTGTCATCCCAACTGAAGATAAAAACATACATCATCACCAACAATATACATCCATCATGGGTTCTTCTATGTAAACCTATTTTGGACACCTCCGACTGCTACCTCGGGGTAGCAGCAGTTGGACCGATAAAGGTTCAGTGTGGCAAATTTATTGCCAGACTGATATACATGATATATTTGTGTCAATTTGTGTCAATATCAATACAAATATACTTCACAAGTAGCACCATCTCGCGTTTAGTGTAGACATATAGTATATCTCTGTCCACTTGTTATTATTATGTCCGAACCTACTACTCCTGTTACGAATTCAAGCACCCCCGGGTTTGTGTCAACCACTACCCAATTTGTTGATGTGTCCGGTGTGGTCGAGACACATGTAACTTTCGATACGATTGACCCTACCAGTGATGTGCAAATCACTGAAGATTTGAGTGCTGCTGCAGTAGTCGTGTATGATGATACTGTCGCGAATGCGGTTCTCGACGAAATCAAGTTATATGCCGGTAAAATCCAATGTTCGGATTTCCACGGTAAAGGTTCCATTGATGATTACAATGAATTATTTGTTGCGGCTGCTAAGATTGCCAATGAAACCAAACAAATGCAATTAGATGTTGATATAGAGGGTTTCGCCGATTTCGCCGATGCAGCGGAGCAATTGAGTGCATTATTCAATAGTTTCATTGTCAAGTTGCAAAACGTCAGCATCATTGACGATTCCGCATTCTTGGCATCGGTTGCGGCGGCTTTGCGTAAAATATGGGAGTTATCCGAGGTGTTCGGCAAGTTCAAGGAAACGATTTTGGCGACTTCCAGTATTCAAATCCCCAAGTCGGCGCATGATACACGTGTTGTCATTGAAACGGTGATGGGTGAGATTAATTGTGCTATGAAATACATTAACCATTTCGTGGATTCGGCTGTGCCGGCGCCTCCAGATGCCGATTTGTCCACGGAAGAACAATCCATTATTGATAATGCAGTGGCAACGATTGATAATTGGAATGTCTTATGTGAGCAAGGTGTGAGTATTGCAATGGCGAATAATCCGGATATACAATATATTTCTCAGGCAAATGCAGAACTCTCGCAAAAAACTGCAGCACTTACTTTGGCTACTACCAAACTTCGTGCAAAGTTGGCGGCATTTACACAATAATTATATTGTGGGTCGTTGACACATATGAATATTGACACATATAAATATTTGATGTGTCAATAATCTATATCGGTTCGGTGATAAAATCACCGAACCTTTCGTCGCATTATGCTTTGCATAATACGACTCATCGATAAGGTCTACTTAGGAATCATTACAATGATTCCTAAGTAACATATATGTTTATATGAAAATAGACTATGTAGTCTATTTTCATATAAACATGAATCCATTCACCAATACTAATTGCTACCCCTGGGTAGCAATTAGACCGATAAAGGATAATACATCAAATATTGGGGGGTAGATAGATTAGAAGTATAGGTAATCATCGCTGGCGACATTCCATATGAAATCGCCGTCTTTGCCGTATTTTTTTACGTATGGCCAAATTAAATCATCATAGTTTTTGACAGAGGAATAATACAAATAACAATCATTATTTCGTTCTAATTCCGATTTGGGGTCTATTATGTGGACACGTGCGGACTCCGATTTTGCCCAGTCAATCACTTCTTGTTTATATTTACCGCTTCCGGTTAAATATAAAAACAACTTTGCACGCGGAAATGCTTTAAAAATGGCTTGTGCAATTCCGCCCGAACCAGCAACTAACCAAATTCGCATTTCTTTTGACACATTTTCTAACATAGTCGATTTCGCCGCTTTTGTTATTTGTCGGGACAAAAGTGTAGACATAATACCGCCCGAATCATTCAGTCCCATCGGTAAATTAAACATATTGGGCCGAGTTTCCCAATGGGTATCGGTGCTAATATTTGGTGTTGGATTATTTACATTCTTTTTCTTAGAGATAGGAAAATCACTAATTTTATATTGGGCTTCTCTTGCTAACTTAAAAGTTGGACACATAGTAATATGTGCGTTTAGAGCCAATAGAGTATTTATTTGTCGACTATTAATATCACTTTCAGCACCCGATAAAAATATTTGGGATTTTAACCCAAGTTTATATGCAGTATATGCAGTAGCAACTGCGCCAAATCCATTGGCAGTTCCAGTATAGAGCAATGTGTCAATTTTGTCGTTTTGTTTCATAGCATATTTGACAATAAGTTTGCCAACACGTTGTTTGGTTCCAGCAATTAAGTGTCCATCTTGGATTACAAAGAATTTGCGTGTAGAACGATTGGGAGAAACAGAATATATAACAAATCGGGGATTATCCGAGTTATGCTGTAGTTTAGATTGTATACGTTCTATGATTATTTTTTGTTCATTTGACACATGTTTGTTAGATATGGTAATTGTGTCACACATTATTCTATATACATCTCTATGACATAAAAAATAGGGTATATTTCTCTTTTATCACCACGTTATTATCACGAAATAAGTGAATAGTTGGGGACCAATAAAGGATTACCAACTTTCCATTAGTTCGTCAAATTCCGCCTCATCATTTTCATTCTTCATATTATTTAATCGTTCAATCAGTTTAGATGGATGATAATGTGCCTCAATATGAGGAAGACGGACTTTTTGCCATAACCAATCGCGAAACTGATTATAAAACTTGAATGTATATATCAGTTCTTTTACATGATTCATGACATATACCGCACGTAATACATTTGGTGTTAGTTCAATACCATTGTATAATGGGTCAATTAGTATTTTCGGCAATGGATTGTTATTACACATAATTCTGGATAATGTGTCGGGTAATGGATATGGTAAATACGCAATGTTGTTTTTATTTACTCTTAAATTACTTAGATTTGCCGGCAATACATTTGGAAGCATAAGAATCGAATTATTAGAACAATCTAATGTAATTAAATTGTCGGACAATTTGGGAAAATACATCAATTGATTGTGTGAACAATTCAGTGTTCTTATTGTGTCAGGTAATTGAGGCAAATAGAACAATTGATTGTGTGAACAATCCATCCATATAAGATTCTCAGGTAATTGAGGCAAGTGTCTCAATTGATTCAGTTTACAATCAATTAATTCCAATCTTGGCGGTAATTCATCGGGAAACTCAATCAAGTTATTATAACCGCAATACAATTGCACTAAACTTTGGGGCAAGTTTGTGAATTGTTGCAACTGATTGTATGAGCAATTTAGAGTGATTATTCCATCTGGTAAACGCGGCATAATTGTGATACTATCGTCAAATGCATGGTCACATCGCAAGAGTGTTAAGTTAACAAACTGTGTCAAATCGGGTAATACATACAACTTATTATGCATGATATTCAATTTGACCAATGATTTTGACATTTCAGGTAACTCTCTGAGTTTATTAAATTGACAACTCAATATTCTCAAATTAGTATGCTGCACTATTGGCGGCAATACATCAATCTTTCCATATGCTGCATATATATTAGCTGCATTCATATCAAACACGGGTGTTTCATAACTGACTTTCTTAGAAGTTTCATCATTTGAATAACTAATCATTTTTGTAAAAGAATAGCGTGAGTGAGAGTAACGAGAGAAGAGAGAAGAGAGTAATACGTAATTGTAAATTCAACAAAGAATTAATTTATTATTTTGACACATACATAAAAAAATATTTCAATTTTATTGTTGGACACAAAATTATTGCCGGACACAAAATTATTGCCAGGCGGGCGATATACTTATGTAGCAATTTTCATGGGTGTGTAATAGTCGGTGATTTTCTTTTGTTCATCTCCCATAATAGAATTTAAATATTCGAAATATTTGCGTTCGATTTTGCGGGTATGTTCTTCATAATCATCATTTTCAATATCCATATCATCATCGCTATTATAATATATACTCAAATCGGGATTAACAATATCCATATCGCATCCGAATGAATCGTCACACAATTCATATTGCACAAGTCCGCGAGTTTTTGCGTATTTCCAATAATCTGGTCCATAATCAATAAACAATTCTTCGCCAACATGTATATCACGTATAGTGAAGAATTCAATATGGCATTCTATCATTCCATCATAACATTCATGCAACACATAACGTGTCCCGACATTATCATAACAGGAATGATTTAATATAGCCATCATAGATTTGCAATCAGATGCATCCACATAATAGTTTTTTAATCCATATGCATAATCATATCGCCAATCGCGAAATTCAATTACATCTTTGGAATTACGTAATACTCCCATATAGCACCCAATTCGAGTTCCTTTTGGAAGATTTTTTGCGGCTCTTACACCCCGACCCATCGTATCTGTCTTGAATATTTGACAACATGTAGATGAATCTGTGCATTTTCCGCATACTTCCATTTTTCCATTTTTTTTCAACACTTGAAATACACATGGTTCTAATGTTTTACGCAAATAATCCACAGCATAATCACTCGGATTCATAAGCATATCCGTCAAACGACGAGATGCAATACGATGTGTAAGAGAAGGGCAACGTAACATAGTTCTATCTGGAAGTATAATTAATTAATAATATTACTCAGACAATATAAATAAAAATACTTCAATTTTTTACTGTATATGGCGCCGCGTAGCGGCGCCACAATGATTATTTCATACAAAAATCCATATAAACAATATATATACTATACATCATGTGTCTATTTATACAATGAATTATCAACAACCCAATTATAATGACCAATTCCGACAAATGATGATGTCTATGTTTATGATATCCAATGTTTCACAAAATAATTCCAATGGAAACTCCCAAATGGGATGGGGTATAATCTATCGCATGGCAGCCATCACCATAATTGAACGTATTATTTCCTATGCCCCCACTATAATATCCTCCATAAATACATATTTATCCCAAAGTGTCAAAAATGCCAGTGACAAAATGATTCGCTCCCTTCCAAATGAACCTGATATAACATCCACTATCGAATTCCATATTCCTTTAAGTTCATTAATGGCATCACATATTGTATCCAATCCACGCACAACACCATCTGAACCCGTAGGAGAAGCCATCATTGACTATGCCACCAATTTACCCAATATCAAAAAAGTCGCTTATACCAGCAACACATACATTGTCAACAATAATGAACCTGTTTGTATAGACGAACTCAACAAAATTTATCTCAAACTTTGCGACAACAGCAAACGTATGTCATCCACACCCAACACCGATGGCGATTCCGACAACATGCAACTCATCGAAATTTACAGCTACACCATGGACTCACACGAATTACGCACATTTATTAACAACATCGTCCAAGAATACAAACTCAAAATCCAAAATCGCCTCGGGGATAAACTGTATTACTTCGATGCTCTCACATTCCCCTGCTACACAAATGTAGATGGGAAAAAGGACTATTCGCGTAGTCCCCCGCAATTAATATTTACAATGAAGCCTTTTGTGACGAATCGCCGTTTTTCGAATGTGGTAGGTCCCGAATCGCGGGTTATTCAGCGCCGTGTCGAGTTTTTCAAGCAACGTCGTAAATGGTATGATTCGAAAGGTATTCCATATACACTTGGTTTGTTATTGTCGGGGCCGCCTGGTGGTGGGAAAACATCGACAATTAAGTGTGTATCGAATGAGTTGCAGCGTCATATTATTAATATTAAGTTGACGGATGATTTAACTAAAAAGCAGTTGGATAATTTGTTTTTCAATGAAACAATTATGGTGAATATTGATGGCAAGAGTGAATCCGTTGTAATACCCATTGATAAACGTGTGTATGTATTTGAAGACATCGATTGCCAGAATTCGTCTATTATTATTGACCGTGACCAAATCAAACATCTTCCTCCTCGTCCATCGGAATTGAATACACATATCGATAAATTTATTGAAACGAAGCAATGTCGTATAGGTGGTCCAAATAAAGATAAAGATACGGAAAATGAGATATCCGCTGACCAGTTATCGCTTTCTTGTTTACTCAATGTGTTAGACGGTATTATTGAAACCCCCGGTCGTGTTATTATTATGACATCCAACTATCCCGATAAATTAGATAAAGCATTAATTCGTCCGGGAAGAATCGACCTTATTTGCGAATTCCGCAGATGTGATGCCAATATGATTATTGAACTACTCGAAAAATTCTATGATGTTGTATTAACCATCGAAGAAATTGAAACCATCAACTTAATTCCCAATGAAAAATACACACCGGCTGAATTAACCAAAATCATGTTCGAAAACTTCGATGATTACCATATGGCCATAGAACATATTACCACCAACAACAAATACATTGCCGAGGATAACTCCGCCACAGATTCCAGTGATTTATGAAACACTACATATATGTAGTATATTCGACTTAGTATATATATAATATTTATTATATATGTAGATTCGGGGGGTTTTGCATCGCACTTTTAGTTTTGCATCGCACTATTCGTTTTGCGTTGCACTTTTAGTTTTGCACCACATCATATTTCGACAAATATAGTAATTCGAGTTGGGTAATTGGTGTGAGAGGTTTATTAAACTTGTATTGGACAAACTCGGTTCCATTCACTTTGATATACAATGTGTTATTTTCGAGTTTGATTCGCATGTCATATTCACACCAGTATTTTTTATAATCTGCCCCTTTTAATTGTTTCACCATTAATTTGCGATTTCCCTGTTTTAATAATACACGAGACCTTGAAATAGAAAATGAAACACGTATATTGTCCATATATATATCCAAAAATGCCTCACATGCCATGTTCTTTATTGACACATAATAATATCCGGAAGAATCCGTTTTTAATACCACCGGTTTTGTAAAAATGGGATACTCTTTCTCCATTAATGACACATAATATTTACTATGCTTCTTGTAATTAAATATTACCATCCACAACTTCTCCAAAAATAAACCAAAATCAACCGGCTTACCGTTTGTGTCAAGCGGAACATTATTTATTAACATATCCTGGATATTCTGGTAAAACTCGACCGGCTTTTCATGTATCACCTCCCGCCTTACCGCAAACAATCCCGCATAACTAATTGGAAATAATACCGATGTATCCAACGTATCTATTCCCAACTTCTCACCAAAAAATGACATCACATTATCCACATCATATATGCGCTTTATCAAATCTACCAACTTCAAAAAATGATTCTGATAATACGTCAACGGATACACCGTCACAAAATCGTGATTTACATACTCTACATGCACCCGGTTACCATCTATCCATAAATGATTCATCTGCTCCTGCACCGGAATCGGCGGATTCGCTACCAAATACGGCGCCTCCCCTTCCGGCCAATAATATGCCGATAATGGCTGCACAGCCTCGAATTTATCCCTATTATTAAGTAGGTGTATAAATCCCGGGCTGTGAAATAGCGAATCACCTTGACAGAAAATAGTGACATCAGCTAAGTTATCATAGTTGGTGATAATATGATGTAAATATGTATGACTTTCTCTGCCTATATTTGGTAATGTGATAATTGGGTATTGTGCTACGTCAGGTTGTCCTTTGTTATATACAATTATTTTGATATCATCTGACACATCCGACAACCATGATAAATCCTCATTATATCTTGCAACTACCATTTCTGTTGTGTCCATTTTTTTAGGAATACTCCCCTCACGTTTCTTTTTCTTATCCGCCTTTGAATCTTTTGCATCCGCCTCCGTGTCTTGGGCAATAAGTTGGATTAACGGCGCAAGTAATTCTTTTTTCAATGAAGGTTTTTCACTGGGTTCACACTTTCCACTTGTTTTATTGCGTCGAGTTCCTCGCTTACATTTGTTACTTTCGCATAAACCAGTCATGTTGTTGCGTCGAGTTCCACGTTTACATTTTGGTTTTTCTGACACAAATACTTCTTCAGATGATGGTAATGAAACCGGATATGTTTGTGTCATTTCTTCTTCGGAAACAGTAGAATCTGGCTCCGACACATTCACCATCTCTGTATAACGATTCTCTGCATTCACTATCTCACCAGTCTCGGCTGTGTCCATTTGACTGTCTGACTCCATCATATCATCCGAATTCTCTATACCGTGGTATTCATCCATAGGAATACCCTGCTCAGGATTGTTCGTCACATCTACTGTTTCTATTTCTTTGTCAGACTGGAGGTCAACGGCGCCTTCGGCGCCGAGGGGGGTAACATCTTCGATTACTGGCGCATCCTTTAGTTCGCTGGGTTTGACCCATACACTCTTTTTGGTTTCTCGATTATACCAATATACCCTATTGTATTTCTTCGACATATGTTCCTCCCATACTGACACAATCGGTGTAAGTTCCGATTTAAATACACGCACTCTTTCCTCAAACGCGGTCTTCAACTCCGCATCTTTTTCCGCACCAACATTTGGGTCCAATCGCGCCAAAATCCATACAATGGGTGTCACTTTTTCCGATACTTTCACATAGTCCAAATTCGACAATCCATTCTCCTGCCATGTGTCATCATGCTTCTCTAACGCCTCATATTTTTGCATAAATTTCAAATCATTTTTCCGCAAATAATCCATCTTCGCATCCACCGTCAAATTCTCCAAATCACGAATCGACCCCTTAGTCACCTTCGTTATCTCATACATTTCCTTTGTTCGCAAATACAACTCATCATCTTCCCCACCCCATCCCCAAAAATCATTCGGATAACCATTTACACGTTCATACATATCCCCACTAAATGCTGTAATACCCCCAAAATACTTAGGATTCTTACCATATCGCCCCCAAACTGCCGCTATATGTGTCGGTTGTGTCGGAATAGTTGTGTAATATTGTAGCAACTCCGGTGACGGCAACAAATCCACATCATGGAACACAAATAGTTCCGCCTTCCGTTTCCGCGCTTCAACAAATCCTATATTCAATAACTTACCCCGATTAAACTTTTGGTCATCTTCCGTCTGTTCAATCAATACAATCTCATAATTCATACCCGCCAAATACTGCTGCATATACTTCACAAACTCATGTAATTGCTTCGTTCGCGATTTACTGGCATCAC
>JACCEB010591135.1_pt1 | contig 37954 bp, 42 predicted proteins | sample 7454761 | NCBI WGS metagenome assembly JACCEB01 (sample SAMN15323454, study PRJNA562643) | freshwater metagenome | isolation source: river surface water | place: USA:Blue River Watershed | collected 2017-08-18
ACAATTTAAATATACTAGTAATTCACGTTTAAATAGGTCTCGTGATAAAAATTTAGGTAAAATTATAACAACTATTAATAAGCATCATAGTGAAACAAAAAATAACTTATCCAAATGTAATGATAATAATCTTGAAATATTAACAATTGAACCAAATATTGAAAATTTTATATCTCGTCGTTGTAGATATAAAGATTTAAAATCATAAAACGTAAACAATATTATAATAAAAAATGAAATAAATAAAAATAATAAAATAAAAGTAAAAATAAATAATATAAAATATTATTTATTTTCAAAAGATGAATCCTGAAAAGTTACAAATTCTTCGTAAAAAAGGTTACACCTATTTAGGTCACGTTACTACAAAAGCGAATTTTGAAGCATTACACAAAGCTTATTTAGAAAATCCAAATCAAAAAATTGGTACTGCTTATGAACGATATTTAGAAAAAGTTCAGGTCAATGGTGTATATTCATATACGATACTTGATTTTGACCACTCTTTTTCTATTCCAAACCCTTGTGATTATCCCGCACTATTTTTCCATTTATGTACTCAATCACTTGATGAATTAGTTGAGAAATATAGTACTTCTGGAAGTGTATTATTACTTTTTCCATTAGAATTATTGCTTCAACGCAATTGGCATTTTAAGATTTGTGATAAAAATGGTTTAATTGATTATGATACCTATTTCCCATATAATATAGAATTGATTCCAACACATGAAGAAATAAGTACTTATTACAAATCAATTGGAACTTATTATGCTGGAAATGAAGTAGTATTTCATGATGGAACCTATTTTTCAAACGCGCTTAAAGCCATTAGTAAAGATATAAATCTATCTATCAATGATTCAAATCATTATATTTTAGATACAGAACGATTACCCAACTATGTATTTTATAGTGACAGACGTTATGATGGAACAAAATATACATATTTCCATAAAGATCATAGAGAAAAAGATGTAACAAGTAATGAATTTTATATAGAATTTATTAAAGAACATTTACCAATAGAATATAAATATTTATGTGAAAATGTGAATAGTAAAGAAGAGTTAGAAAGGCGAATTTTTGAAACAAAAGTAAATCATATGGATTTATTTACTTATTTATATATACATCGAAAGTAAAAAATAATAAATAATTATTTATTATAAAAAATATTATAAAAAAGAATATAATGAAATCTGTTTAATTTCCTTTCATAAGTTCAACAGCATACTTTTCACTAAGTTTAACAAAAACAGTAAAATATTTCCAAATAATTTCTTTATTTACTTCACTCATTTTATGTACCCATACATTTTTAATAATATCACGAAGTTTGCTACTGTAATCATCTTTACCAACTTCTTCTTGTCCTCCGCCATTAAGGAAGAAATCTTCATTTTTATTAAGAATTTGGTCACGAAGAGGGAGCACATATTTAATAAAACTTTCAATGACAAAAGTACTATTTGCACCTTTTACAAGCTTATATTTTTCAGCAAATACCATAATTTCTTTTTCTTCAGGATAAAGAGTTGAAATCTCTTCAACAAAACTATCAAGTTGTTGAATAAAAACGCTACGAATTTGAGTTAATGATGCCATTTTATAATGAATTTATATTATTGTATAATATTTATTATTATATATTTTTCCTTTATATCCAAAAATTATTTAAAATATTATATTTTTATAAAAAAAAAATTATTTAATAAAAATGAAATGATTATTTAATAAAAATAAAATATAAAATATAAAATAAATTCTTATATTTTTTTACATGCGTCTTAGTGGTTGAGGCATTCCCATATCACGTTGATTTTTAAAAGCTTCCATTTGAGAATCAAATTGAGATTTTCGCGAATTTGATCGTGAATCATTTCCTTCATAATTTTGGTCTCTAAACATATTTGGGTCAAATGATTGACTCATATTTGCGCGTGGATTAAATTCGTTAGGATTATAACTATTATTACTTTGTTGTTGTCCATATTCTTGTGAATCAGCAAAAGGATTTCCTTGACTTCGTCCATTTCCTGAAGGAATTCGTAATGAATCATCATCAGTACTATAAGAAACAGGTTTTACATCACCACGACCTTTAATACCATCATCATCTGGAGTTGGTATTTTAAAATTATATAAACTATTTAATGAAGCGAATCCATTTTTATCTTTAACTTTTTCATTTTCATTATCATCTAAAAATGCAAAAGTTCCTGATAAATTATTCATCATAAATGAATCCCATATTTCAGGTTCCATTGTTTGTTGTTGTTGTTGTTGTTGAGGATTTCTATTTAAATTAGGGTTTCTAACTTGTTGTTGTTGTTGTTGTACAGGTATTTTGCGTTCTTGGGAATGAATACGATTTTTAACCCAATTAATGAGTTGTTTACCAGTATAAATTTGTGGGTCACCTGTTGGAGAAGGAATAATAGCGGAAGGGACGGATGTAATTGCTTTAGGAATTCTGTAACGTTTATCGTCAATACAAATAATTAAAAAGATATTCATTAATCGTGGATTATTTTCTAATAAAGAAAAGAGTTGTTTACAAAATTGGCATTTTTTACTATAAAATAATATATGTTCACTCATTTCTTATAATTTTATAATTTTATAATTTATATCAATTATTTCTATATCTTTTATATAATAATTCTTTATTTTTTTGACGCATAAAAATAATTATTATAAAAAATAATTATTATAAAAATTATATTTTTTTTAACAAATTAAAAAAAATGATTTATTACACTTTTATAAAATAAAGAATATAAAAGATATCATATTATAATAGATATATAATTTAAAGAAATGAGTGGTCATCTTTTTTTTGAAAAATTAATTGAAAATAAGAAAAATGATATTCATATTTCGCTGATAAATGGATTACGTCGTTCCATAATGTGTGATATTGAAGTATATTGTATCAATATGGATGATACAATTTTTTATGAAAATAGTTGCAATTTAGATAATGAATTTCTTAATAAACGTTTATCATTAGTTCCAATTATTTCAGATTACAAAGATGTAGTATATGAAAATATACGAATTGAATGTAAAGTAAAAAATAATACTCAAGATATGAAAAGTGTATATTTTTCAGATTTAATCTTTAAGGATGATAAAGATAAAGTAATTGCTAAAGAATTTTCACACTTTCCAAAACTTCTTTTTGCTAAATTAAAACCTAATCAATCACTTTCTTTTGAAACTCGACTTAAGAAAAATAATTCTCAATATGGTGGTGCAAATTATAATCCTACTTGTACTTGTGTTCATACATTTAAGATTGATGAAAATGCCGTTCAAAATAAGATTAAAGAAGCTGGAATGAGTGATGAACAAGCTCGTTCATTTATTTTAGATGACGCTGAATTTTATTATGTTAAAACAAATACAGGGTTACCTCAAACCTATTTCTTTAATATTGAAAGTGTAGGTCATTTAAGTGGGGAAGCTATTTATAAAACAGGTATTGAAACTCTTAAAAATCGTTTAAATGCTGCAAAAAGTGAACTAAATAATAAGAATAGTGAAATTGTAACTATTCAAAAAAATAAGAAAAGTGATGAAGTATTTGATGTAATCTTTATGAAAGAAAATGATACACTTGGTAATATATTATCTGAATATTTATCTATTGATAAAGATGTAAAATATGTAGGTTATCGCTTAGTGCATCCTCTTAAATATGAAATGCATATGAAAATTGTATTAAATGAACAAAATAATAAAGAACATATTATTAAAAAATATATTGAAACCATTCATAAAATCCTTAAGATTGTAGATACTCTTTAAGAATAATTTATTTGGTTATCTTGATTATGTAAAATAGAATTTCTTAATAAACTCTTTACATCACTTTTATTATATAAATCTTCATACATATTTTTTGATTCAATATAAATAGGGTCGGGATTTTTAGAAAAGTGGTTATAAATAACGAATGCTAAAATAAAGGATATTAAAAGTAAAATGGGCCATTGTGAAAAGAATTTTACGAAAGCAAGAAGTATAGATAAAATAAAGAAGATAAAAATAAAGAGTAAAATAAATTCTGTTTTACTATATTTTTCAACAAATTGATTGATATCAAATTTTTTCATAATTAATTTTTTAATATTTCTATCATTATATAGTATTTTTTTTACATATAAATTATTATTATACAATAGTAAATAATAATTAGAATTATAATTAAAATATGGATTTAAAAAATTTATTTAAAAATTATACAAAAAGTGCTTTATCATCTCAAATATTAAAATCTCCTTATGAAGAAATTTATAATCAAATTTTCAATGTAAATAATTCGTATGAAACAATATTGATTTTAAATCAAGGTGTATATGTTCCTTTAACACCTTATTTTGAAACTATATTTAAAAAAGAGTATTATATTACATATATTGATAATAATGAATTAAGTATAAATGAATTAAATAATGAAATGATTCAATTTAAAAATAAAGAAAAAAAATCGCTCGATTTATGTATTCATACATTATTATCCAATGTATATACATTTAAAAATATGAGGTCAAAAGATATAAAATATGATATTATTTTAATACATCATTATAATTCATATATAAATAAAAAAACTGAATTTTTTAATGTATTAAAAACAATTGTTCATAAAAATAGTGAAATTATATTATTTGCTTCTATATGTAATGAATCAAAAAATGTAGATTATAAAAATAAAATAAGAAATAAATTATCACAATATACCAATATGGATATTGGAACACTTTATTCTTTAGAAGAAGTTATTTTATCAGTGCCACAAAAAGATTTTAAAATAAAACATATTCTTCCTTATCGGGAATCTTATTATTTAGGATATGGCAAAAATATGATTTACAAGTTTATACTTGAAAAAGTATAATAAGTTTATACTTACTAAAGAATAAAATTGCTTTAGACAAGTTTATACTATATTTCAAAAAGAATAACTAAGTTTAATTTATAAAGAAACAACATTACCATAATATAGCCACATGAATAACCCAAACATTGTTTTAGAGAAAACATCTAAAATATTATATATTAAATTTTTAGTACGATCATCTAATAAATAAGCAATTCCATAGAAACTCCAAATAATAGCAAATACAAAGAATATTAATTTTTGATGATAACGTTCTTGTTTATGTACAAAATAACACCATATTGTTAACATCATACCTATATATCCAATAAATCCCATATAAAAACCTTCTATTTTATCAATTGACCCAGTTTCACCTAAATAACCTTCATAAAGCATTAAAAAGTTAAAACCGATGGCTAATAAATAGTATTTAAAATTAAGTGGTGTTTTATCATAAAATGTAAAGAAACAAATAAGTGCTAAAATAAGTAATGGAGTTGTAATAAACCAATCAATATAGCGATATTGAACAATTTCTTTATGAGTTTCTTTACTTAATTCTTCTTTTTTTTCAATCATTTCAACAAATTTTAAATAAACATAACCAGCAATAATAGAAACAACTGTTTCTAAATTTAATATATGGCGAGCACGAACACTATCATTTTTAAGTGCTTCAATTAAGGTAATAAATGAAGAACCAAATAATATTAATGATGATACTACAAAAGATTTTTTTAATGAAACATCACTTATTAAATATTTTTCTTCTTTTTTACTTTCTTTTTCCATTATTATTATAACTTCTATAATAATAATCATATTTTAAAATTATTTATTTAAATTTTAATTTTTAATTTTTAATTTTTAATTTTTAATTTTTAATTTTTATTTATTTTTTAGGAGCAGGAGCATTACGTTTCATATTGATTATTCCCATAATAGAAACAAGAGCAATTACATATAACATAAGATGAATAGGGTATTTACGAACAAAAGCAATAAATAAGAAGATTAATAAACCAACTAAAATGGGTAATAATGTTAAATAAGGAACGCAATCAGCATTTTTAGCTTCATAAACGTGACGTAAAAGAGCGGCATAACCACAGGTTGTTAAAAAGATAGCAGTTAAAATTAAGTAATAATAAGGTGATGACATTTTTTTTATTTATATTCTATTTATATAAAATATTTTATTTATATAAAATATTTTAATATTTTAATCTTTTTTGTTTATTTTACTTTATTTTTTTCCAAAAATAAAATAGATATTATAAAAATGAAAATTGGTATTAATGGATTTGGACGAATTGGTAAATCACTTTTCCTTCAACTGTTATTTGAAGATACATATAACTTTGAATTAAGTGCTATTAATGCCATTCATTTAACGATTGATCAAATTGAAAATTATTTAAAATATGATTCTACACATCATTATGATAAAGATTTTCAAATATCTATATGTGAAGAAAATAAATCATATTTTAATATATCTTATAAAAATAAAACGCATAAAGTAAAATTATGGTCAAGTAAAGATACTAATATCATAGATTGGGATGTTGATATATTATTTGAAGCTTCTGGTGCATTTTTAACTACTTCTGATTGTTTAAAGCATAAGAATATAAAAAAAATAATTATTACAGCTCCAGCAAAAGATAATACATCTACATTTATTTATGGTGTAAATCACGAAAATTATAATAATGAACATATTATTTCTTCTGCTTCTTGTACGACAACTTGTATTTCACCATTTTTAAAATTTATGGATTCGAATTATATGATTGATAATGCTTCTTTTACAACGATTCACGCATCCACTTCTTCCCAATATGTTCTTGATACACCTATACTTAGCAAAAAATCAAGTCGTTCATCTCGTTCCATATTTAACAATCTAATTCCAGCAAGTACGGGAGCATCATCGGCAATTAAAGCAGTATTACCTAAATTAGATGGTAAAATACAAGGATTAGCAATTCGTGTTCCAACGAATAATGTAAGTTTAGTTGATTTAACATTAGAATGTGATAAAGAGTTTACTATAGAAGAAGTATGTAATAAAATAGATGTTATGAATTCAATTGTAATGAAAGTAGAAAGAAAAGAGTTAGTAAGTACTGATTTTCAAACAAGTACACATTGTACAATTATTGATAAACCGTCAATGATACAGTTGGATAAAAATAAATGTAAAGTATTAATATGGTATGATAATGAATGGTCATATTCAACACAATGTATAAATATGGCAAAATATATATATGAAAAGGAGTTTAAAATGTATGAAGTTAATACTTATCATTTTATCAATGATTATGTATCATTTCAAGGAAAGAATGTATTAATGAGAATGGATTATAATGTACCATTAAATAAAGATGGAAGTATAAGTGATGATTTTAGAATCATTTCAACATTAGAAAGTATATATCGAGTATTAAAGGATAAACCAAATCGTATTATATTAGCAACGCATTTAGGAAGACCAAACCCAAATAAAAGTAGTGAAGAAAATAAGATTTATTCAACGGAACTTTTAATAAAACGATTAACGGAATTATTAAATCAAAAAATATATTTTTTAAAAAATGGTCTTACATTCGAAACATTGAATGATATTAAAAATATTGAAAATAAAAATTATATATGTTCGTTATATGAATTAGATGAACATTTATCACCATCATTATTAAATAAGAATTGTAATCCAAACATATTTTTATTAGAAAATCTTCGTTTTCATAGTGATGAAACAAATTTTGAAAATCTAGATTTTAATAAAGAAAAATCGGAAATATATATAGTTTGGAATCAATTAGGAAATGTTTTTGTAAATTGTGCTTTTGGTTGTTCACATCGAAATCATTTATCTATGTATGGTTTTGCACCTTCATCTGGTCCTATTTATTATGACTTTTTAATCGAACGCGAAATGAAAGCATTAGAAGAAATAACAATAAATGATAAAAATAAACGTATTTTAACAATTTTAGGTGGAGCAAAGATTGATGATAAATTGTCGTTATGTGATGCTTTACTTTCAAAAGTCAACAATATTTATTTAGGTGGCGGAATTATAAATTCATATATTTATAATAAAGATCATAAAGCGTTTATTGAAACACTTGAATTAAATAAAAAAACATTTTTAATGAACGATGGTTATGGAAATAGCTCTTTAAAAGAAAGTATGGGAAAATATTTAAATGGATACGATTATTTAAATAATCAATATTATTATGATATTGGTACAAATTCTTTAAATGAATTATATGAATTAATTGATAAAAATGATATTATTTTTTGGAATGGTACAATGGGTGTTGTTGAACACGAATTATATAAAGCTGGTTCAGAAAAAGTATTGGAATATTTATTAAATTCTGGAAAACGAATTATAATTGGTGGTGGTGACACTGCATCTTTTGTAAATCATTATATAAAAAAAATGGAGAAAAAAGATATGCGTTTACAAAATGTACATATTTGTACAGGCGGTGGTGCTTCTATTGAGTATATTATTAAGGGAAATTTAGGATTTTAGTACCAACGTTTTAGCAATAATACCACAAGCTAAATATGGATCTACATTTGCTGCAGGACGGCGGTCTTCAAAATAACCACATTTATTTTCAAAAGTAGTATTTGGAATACGTATTGACGTATTTCGTGTAGCAACTCCATAAGTAAATGTATTCATATTTCCTGTTTCGTGATCTCCAGTTAAACGAAGTTCATTATTTTTACCATATACTTGTAAATGATCATTATGTTTTTCTTTAAGTAAATCCATATATTTATATATGACTTCTAATCCATCTTCATTACGACTTTCTTCTGTTGAAATATTAATATGAGCACCACTTCCATTCCAGCATTCTTCAAATTCTGGAGCTCTTAATGGTTTTGGATGGAAAGTTATATCATATCTTTCCATTTCAGCAATACGTTTTAGTATATATCGTGATACCCATAAATCGTGAGCGCCTTTAATCCCAACACAAGGACCTACTTGATATTCCCATTGATTGGGTGCTACTTCAGCATTTATACCTGAAATAGGAATATTCATTTCTAAACAAACTGCCATATGGTTTAGTGCTATTTTTCTTTGTACATAATACATATTATTTCCACCAATACCACAATAATATGGCCCTTGAATATATTTATTATTATTTCTTGCATCATAAGGAATAAAGTCAACAGGATGTTTTGTAGAAGGTTCTACAAAAAAATATTCTTGTTCAATACCAAACCATATTTTACTATTTTGAACATTTTCATTTTCAAAAATTTCTTTAGCATATTGATAATTAGAACCAACTACAGGATTACCATTTTTATCAACAGATTCACATAAAAGTAAATAAAAAAGATAATTGTTCATTTCTTTTTCATTACTTTTAAGTAGCGGATTATTATATACTGCTACTGGTTTTAAAATAACTTCTGAATCTTCTGTAGTAGCTTGATTACACGATGAACCATCATAATTCCAAACAAACATTTTATTTGTTAAAAATAACTCATCTTCTTCTGGAATATCCATTACACGAATTTTGGAGCGCAATTCACCAAAACCATCATTCCACACATATTCAATAATTGCTTTATGAAATAACATTATAAGAATAAGAAACCTACGGAATAAGAAACCTACGGAATAAGAAACCTACGGTTTCTTATGAACTTCCCTTTATATCAATTGGGAACCTAGGTTCCCAATGGCCCTCCTCTTTTTATTTATAATGAATTTGTTAAAAAAAATATTAATTTGTTAAAAATAAGGAACCCCTTTGGTTCCTTACCCAATGGTTATTTATCAATCCTACCCATAAATGGATAGGATTGATAAAATATCGAACCTCCTGCTTTAATAATTATTTTCTTATAAATAATATGATTTAATATAAAAAAGGAAGTTCATAAGAAACCATTGGTTTCTTATAAATAATATGATTTAATATAAAAAAAAAAGTTCATAAGAAACCATTGGTTTCTTATAAATAATATGATTTAATATAAAAAAAGAAGTTCATAAGAAACCATTGGTTTCTTTTCCCGAACTTTTTTATAAATTTATTTTATATAAATAAATTTATATATTCTATAATAATGTTTTTATAACTTATTTTTTATATCATTGTTCGGGAAACAATGTATTAAATAAATATTTTATTATAAAAATATTTGTTAACAAATATTAAAAACGTCGCCCTTTATCTTTACCAATATTATAACCACATAACATACCAACAGCAAAAAAGATTAAATCACTACAAAATTCACATTCAGGCTCTCGACCATAATTATAACTATTGAATTTTTTATAACCAATTGTATATGGTACTTTTGGTTTTATTAAATTTTTTGGAATAAGTTTATATATTTTATTCATTATAAGAAATCTATTAGTTCTCTCCTATTAGGAGAAGTTCCCTTTATATTAGATAAAAGTTTTATAAATCATTTTTTATAATTTATAAAAAAATTAATTTATTTAAAAGATAGTATTTTTAGCTGGAGGTTCGTAAGGAACCAAAGAGGTTCCTTACTTGACAATTCTATATGAAATACTTAAACCAACTTCTTGGTCATTTCTTAAAATCTTTACCATTTGGTCTGATTTCATAGCATAATATTTAGCAACTGGGTCAGCAATACTCATTTTAGGAAATTTGTTTTTAGTTGCTTGATATTTTTCCAATACTTCATTCTCTTCTTCTGGAGTAAGAAGAATATGTTTGGGTACAAAAATATGTTTCGTAATATTAAATGTCATTTTTTGTTGTTCAAAAAACTCTACATTTTTATAAAGTGGTTTGCTCTTTTCTTTTAATATACTTGTACTCTCTTTATCCTTAAGTAATATAATAATACCAATATTATCATCATTATATTGATTAATAATTTTCTGAACAATACTTTTCATATCATTTTTGCCAAATGCTTTATCTACATGAAAATATACATAATATTTTTTTTCTTTATCTTCATTTTCAATATATAAATCAATATTCTTTTGGTCATATTGAATAGAAAATTGTTCAAAAGTAATTGCTAACATATGTGATGGAATCACATATCCACGATCACTAACCATTTCAAGAACGGTTTGACGAACTTTGTATAAATTTTTCTTTTCTTGAAAGTTCATTTTAAATATTTATAAAATATATTTATACTATATTATAGTATTATATCTTTTCTTTTTATATTACTTATTTTATTATTTTTAAATATAAAATAATCCTTTTTTTCTTTTTTTTAACAAATATTTACGTTTACTTTAACTAAAAATATTTATAGATTATTTTAGAAGGAAATTTAAAATTTAAGAAGAAAATGAATCAAAATATTATAGTATATGGTGACTTTACACTTGATTTAAAGAAATATCCACGAATAGGAAGTGCGAAAGAAAAAACAGATATTATTATCATTACATTTTTAATGCATGAAGATTATTTAACAAAATGTGCGAAATCATTAGATGATGCAATTAAATATTTTAATGGATGTAAAGAATATTTTTATAATTACCATACTCCAGATAATATAGTTAAAAGATATAGTGCAAAAGAAATTATTCAATTACATAATATGTTAACAAATCATCCATTGCGAACACCAAATGATTATTATCATTTTATGAAAAATTTTCAATATGCTGACCAATGTTATATATCTTATTTAAGGTGTAAAGATTTTTATATGAATCTTTTTAAATCAATTAAAAATGCAAAAGATGCTCATTTTGAACGCCGAGATTATTTTTATAAAGTAGTTCCGCCTATGGAAATATATGGACATATGAAAAATAATATAATGGGTCAAATATATAGTGCATATGAGTTAATGGAATTATTTACTTTTACACATTATTTAAAAAATCATAAAATAATTAAAGAATTACCCATACCATCTTTTGTACCTAAAATAAATGAAGAAGAAAATAATAAATATATGAAAGAACTTTATAAAATACCTAAAGAAAAATATACTTTAGAAAATATAAAAGAAAATAAAATATCTAAAAATAGATTTAAAAAAATAGTAAAAAAAGAAATAGAAGAAGAAGATGAAAAAGAAATAGATATTATAGAAAATAATTTAAAAGAATTAACTTTTGAAAATTTTAATAAACATCATTATCAACCTCAAAATAATTATGAAAGTAAAAATCGTATTACAAATACTTCATTATGGGATTCAAATCAATCATCTATTTCAAATTAATTTTTATTTAAAAAATAATTCATTTTAGAATATATTTAAAAAAAATATATTATAAAAATATAGATACTCAAAAAATTATAAATGTCAACAACAGATTTAGCAAATGGCCCGATAGAAGACTTACCAACATATAATGTGAAAAATAACCCAACAGTTGAAAATTTAAATTCAACTGCTCAAATTACAAATATTACCCCTTTATTTTATGCTATTTTACAAAACCAACAATTCTTAGATGTTATTCTTCGTCTTAAAAATACTGCTAGACATTACTATAATAGCAATCGTAAAAACTTTTGCTCTACAGTAAATCTTTCTTCCGTAAGTGGTTTTAACCAAGAACGTATTACTGTATTTTTACCCACTGCTGGCGGTAAATTAACCAATGACCCTTCATATGTTACCTATGATTATACCCACAATACACTTTTAATGCGTGTTCTTCCTACTGGTGTTCTTCCTACGAATTGGTCAGATGTTGTAGGTCAATCCGCTTCAGTACCTGTAAATATGCTTACTGATAATGAAAAAATTGTATATATGTATATTAAAAATGCTGATTTTTTCACTCGCGTATTACAACTTTTCAAAAACTCTTTCCAATACTATGTTGACCAAAAGTTCCAATGCTATAAACTTGTTTTCCCTAGTGACTTTTATGAAGGCACTGAAGCTGAACGCACTTTTACTATTACAACTGAATATTTACGCAATATTTATCGCAATTTCTTAGCTAATCCTCGTTATATTCCTTACCAATCATTACCTGCTCCTATTTGTGTAACTGCTCCTGCTCCTTGTGCTGCTTGGGACCCTGAAACTCAACCCATATAAATAAGGAACCCCTTTGGTTCCTTATGAACCTCCTGCTTATAAATATAAACTTTTTAACAAATATTAATTTGTTAAAAAATATTAATTTGTTAAAAAATATTAATTTGTTAAAAAATATTAATTTGTTAAAAAATATTAATTTGTTAAAAAATATTAAACATAATTTATAATAAATGACATATTCCCCGAACAATGTTATAAAGAATATTTATTCAATAATTGAAACATTTCATTTATAAATATGCTCGGGGAAATAATTTCTTTATATTAAATTTAAAAAAATAATTATTTATTAAAAGGGAAAGGTACGGAAAACCGTAGGTTTTCTGTTCTTATTCAACATCTGTATCACAATCATCATCACATTCATCATCTGCATCTTCATTTTCGCTATCTGTATCACGATTTTCGTTTCTACAGTTTGGACAACAACCACAATCTTCTTCTTCACCATAAACTTCATCGTGTGCTGCTAAATAACACATTCCATAATGATTTGACAATTTCATATCATCAAAATTTTTAATATTTGGTTTACCATAATTTTCAACTAATAATTCATAAAATCGTTTTAGAAAATTTGAACTTGTTTCTTCATAATCTACAATTTCCATATAATAAAGAGCGTGAGAATCCGTATACATATCATCATCTTTTAACATATAAAAGTTTGTAAATGTTTCATTTATCATTAAAAGATTTGGACAAGGTACTTCTTCATTCCAAACTCGTCCTACAACAACTTTTTGATTATTTTTATCTTTTTTCCATTCTATCGGAATAAATTTACTTTCAATATTTGTTTCTTTTTCAATATGCTCCGAAATTTTATATTTTATTACTTTATAATTTTTTTCAATACATTTATTATATAAATCTTCACCAACATTTTTATCAACAACTATATATATTGTACCTGTATGACCATATTGTTTAGCAGTATCTTTTTTTGAAGCATTATATGCTTGAAACACAATTCCAAAATAGGGTTGACTTATATTTTTAAGCAATTTTATATCATTTTTTGTAAAATGATGATAATCAGCATATTGATAATATGTTTCAATCGATTTATTTAGATAAATATGTGAATGAATACACATATGATCCAAAAGTTTAAGTGAATATTTAGAAGAAGCCATTTTCATTAAAAATAATTATTATTATTTTTAATAATATTATTTCTTTTTATTTTTATTTATTTTTTATTTCATTTTTTCATTTTTGTTAACAAATTATAATTCTATATATCTTTCTATATCTTCTTTACTTCCCATAATAATTCCCATTTTTTGATGAATTTTATTTACATTCATTTCACAAATTCGTTTACCATCTTCATCAATAGCCAATCCACCAGCATTTTCTATAATCATACTCATTGGAATACATTCATATAATAATCGTAATTTTCCATTTTTATTTTTTAAATCCGTTGGATAAGAAAAAAATCCACTATATAATAATGTTCGATGAATATCAGCTACCATTGAACCTACATAACGTTGAGTATAACCATTATTTCTATAAAAATCTATATAATTCCGCATTTTAGAGTGCCATACATTTTCATTTCCGTGATTAATACAATATATTTTTTTATGATTTTTTGGTATTATTACATTTTCTACATAAACCCAATTTGTACTATGATTATCATAAACAAATCTTTTAACAACATCATCTTTACATGTTAAAATAAGTTCTGTTGAAAATCCATAAATGACATATCCAGATAATAAAATATCTTCAAAAGCATAACTATTTCCGTGATAAATCGAAAAAATGGTTCCAATAGAAACATTACAATCAATATTAGATGAACCATCTAAAGGGTCAAAACAAAATGTATATTCTTGACCATCTTCAATAATTACTTTATCTTCTAACTCTTCTGAATAAAGATATTTAGCACATTTATTTTTACGTATATTTTCAATAATCAAATCATTTGCGTATATATCTAAAGGCTTTTGAATATCTCCAGAACTGTTTATGGATTCACTATATGAAATATCATATAATGGCGCTCTTTCTAATTTTTTCTTGATTTCAATACAAGAATTTAATATTGTATGTAATAATAAGCGTGCTACTCCACAATCTTCTAAAATATATGTATTTATCATTGATTATATATTTATAATAAATATAATTTTTGATATATATAACTTTATTATATTTTAATCTTAAAAATAAGTTTACAAGCATAATAAATTATATTATATTTATTTTAGATAATAAAAAAATGGGAATTTACACAAGTGATATTGTTTATGGAATAAAAATGGAACAGAAAAATAGTGATGAAAATTGCAATTTAAAAAATGAGTTTATTATACTTTATGAAAAGTATAATGATGATAAAAAAGAATTTTCAAAAGAAGAGAAATTAAAAACACTTTCTTTTTATGAAGCTCTTGAAAATAAAAATAAAATAAGATTTTTTATATATACTGAATGTTGTACATCTTATGATGTAGATGATAAACCTTTTATGATGTGGACACGTGTTGATAGAGATGAGTTTTATGATTTACTAAAAAAATAATTTAATACCAATAAGGAAAACAAAAATTAGTTGAATTATAAGTTAATGTACCATCATCATACCATTTTTTTTCAGTTTCTGTAAAAACTGTTCTTATACGTTCTTCTTGTAATTGTCCATTTTTATACCATTTTTTATAAATACCATTATGATTCCAACTTTGATATAAGTCACCAGTATGTGTTCTTCCATTTTTATATGATGCTTCCATAGCCAATATTCCATTTTTATACCATACTTTACATAGTCCATTTATTTTATTATTTTTATAAAATTTTTCTGATTTTAATATTCCATTCTCATACCATTGTTGTTGTAATCCTTCTTTAAGTCCATTTATATAATTTGACTTTTCACATAATCGTTCATTTTTATACCATTCTGAATATAACCCATTTATACAATTATTTATATAATTACATTCTTTATGAATCTTATTATTATCATACCAGCATCTATATAATCCATTTAATAATCCATTTATATAATTTGATTCACTTTCTATTTCTCCATTAAAATGATATGTTTTACAAATACCATTTAATAATCCATCAACATAATTTGATTCACTTTTTATTTGTCCATTAAAATAATATGTTTTACAAATACCATTTCTTTTTCCATCTTGAATACTTATTTCATCTTCTTTCATTTTAATTGTATTTCTACAACAAGGACATTTTATTTCATCATTTTGAATATTTTTTATATAATCATTAAAACATTTTTTACAAAAAGTATGTTTATCATTACAAAATTTAAGTATTTCAGTTTCATTGAAACTTTCCATACAAATCATACAATCAATATTACTCATTTTTGTTATTATTTAATATATGTAATAAGTAAAATAAATAAAATATAAAATCATTTTTTTTAATTTTTTTATAATAAAATTATTTTTTTAATATAAAGAACTTTTAATCATATAAATATATAATTAAAAAATGGGAAATTTTTTATCAAATTTATCTTATAAACATATTATATATGTAATTGTAGCAATTATTGCTGTTTATGGTGTTTATTATTGGTATCAAAATTATGGGAAATCAATGATTGAAAGTAGAAAACAAAAAGTAATTGAAAATAATATAAACGTAGTAAGAGAAGAATTAACAAATCAATTAAAAGTTGAACATATGAATCAAGTGCGTGAAGAATCCAATACTCGTATTAAGAATAGTGATGCAGAAAAGCTTTATAATACATCCTTATATCCTTTTTTTGATATTAATGTTGGAGACCAAACATTAGGTCGTGTGCATTTCGAACTTTTTGATGAAATTGTTCCACGAACTTGTATGAATTTCCGCACATTATGTATGAAATCGGTAACAGGAAAAGGTGAAGCAGATTATAAAGGCGTTCCTTTCCATCGTATTATTAAAAACTTTATGATACAATGTGGTGATACAACAAATGGAGATGGAACAGGTGGAATGTCTATATATGGGCGCAATTTCCAAGATGAAAATTTTGAATTAACACATAATCAAGAAGGTCTTCTTTCAATGGCTAACGCAGGTCCAAATACAAATGGTTCACAATTCTTTATTACGACAAAAGCGCCATTAAAACATTTAGATAGAAAACACGTTGTTTTTGGAATGGTTGTTAAAGGATATGAAATAATTAAAAAGATTGAAAAACTTCAAACAAATCAAGATGATAGTCCAACAGTTCCAGTATATGTAAGTAATTGTGGTTTAGAAGAGTTAAATGAATAAATCATAAACAAAATAAATTTTTAAAAAATATATAAAAAATGATTTTTATATATTTTGTACATAAAAGAAGAGAAAAAGATAAATAAAGAATAAAATAAAAAAAATGTATATCCATTTATCAAATATACCAGAATGGGTTTTAGAAAAGTCCGTTTTTTTAAAAACGTTAAAAGAAGATTGCTTTCATGAAATAGAAAATGATAATTATTATATACCTTTTTTAAATCAATATAATGATACTTTTGATTTTGCAAATGTGTTTCAAAAAAATAATCCTTATTTAAATCTTGATAATTATATGAATATTTACTTAGATCTATATATTTTTCTTGATTTTATAGGTTTTGAAATCCCATTTTATCAATTGATTGAAGCCAAAGATTATAAACACATTTCACATATATTATTTCAAAATAATGAGTTATATCATCATTTTGTAAATCAAATTGTTGGAATTCAACATTATGCTTTTCATATTCAAAGATTTAATCCACAAAATATGAATCAATTAGATATATATCTTCAAAAAAGTATTGAAAATAATGATTATAAATGGATAGTTTGGTTTATAAAAAATGTAAATAAATTAAATCATTATGAACATATATTATTTGATTTTGATTATAGTAATGTTTCAACGAAAACATTTGATTTATTATATAATATAAATTATGCTTTTTATCCAAATATGTGTGAATCGATTATTAAATATCGTAAAAGTGAACTTTTTATGAAATATGTAAATCAAATGAAAAATACATATCATGATGAATCATTATTACGGTTAGCATTTCAACGCAATCCGAATGAAGATTTAACTACTCATATGGAATTTGTAAAATTAATGTTAAATAATGGATATGCATTTCATTTTGTTTATGAATATTCAAAAAATACATATCAATCAAATAATCCGTTATTAATGGATTATATGTATGTACATTATAAAGAAAAAATTAATAAAAATGTTGTTGATATATGCCCAGTATTACATAGTATATCATTTAAAAATAATATATGTAATCATGATGAAAAGAGACAAATATTAGAATTTTTTGTAAATCATTATACAAATGTAATTCAAATGGAAAAATTACTTCATTATATTTTTTCAATTCATAGTAAAATGGATAATTTAAATAAAAATAATTATGATTTTGATTTTATTCAGTATTTAATAATACGTACTGGAAATGTGGATAATATATATTCATATATGATTTATTTATATTTTAATCATCAAACTGGAATAGAGTCATATATTGAAAATGCTAAAATAAATAATAATGATTATGATATTTCGAAATTTAGAAATACTTTTAAATATCTATTATTATTTAAAAATATATATTATATTGATTTTTATATAAAAAATAAGTTATATAGTAATGATGGATTGAATGAAAATGAGTATTTAAAATATGTTTTATATGATGTGACCCTTTTTAAATTGATTTACAAAAATAAAATTGGAAATATTCAATTGAATGACCATTTATTTATTTCTGCTTATGAAAGTTATAATATACATATTATATTGTTTATGATTCAAGAAAAATATGTACCGTCCTTAGGTGTTAAAAAATTAATTGAAACAGATTATAGAGAATCCATGGAAGTAAATAAAATAGAAAAAAATGGAATTATTGAAGTAACTAAATATTATACGAATACTCAATTTGAATATAAAGAAAAAATTTATCATATGATTTGTGTAAATTAAATTTTTTAACAAAATAATATATTTTTAATAATTTTAATTAATTTTTTAACAAATTTATGTTTATTTAATATGATTATTTCCCGAATCATACTTTTGAATATATTATTCAATATAATTTGATTATATTTTATATATATTTTTTTGATATAATTATATCAAAAAAATGTTCGGGAAAACAATATATAATGAATTTGTTAAAAAATAAAAAAGGAGGGTCATTGGGAACCTTAGGTTCCCAATTTATATATAAAGAATAATTTATACTATATAAAAGAAATTGTTTTATTACAATTTTATTTGTATATTATTTGTATATTATTTATGAGTTACCGAAAAAATAGTTTAAAAAAAGTTTCATTTATATCGAACTCATTGAGTTATAGTAAAGAAGAAATAAAGGGAGTATTATGTGAAGTAATATATTTTAGTTTTTATGAACCTTTATGTTTTAAAAATAATGATTATAAGTATAATTGTTATTATATAAATTATTCTGATTATGAAAATAAAATAAATCGGTATGATAATTTTGTTTATATTAAAACCAAATATGGATATATTAAATATAAAATGCATAAACGGAAAAAAGTAATCATTGATTTTTATTATAAAGATGATTTAAGTGAAAATGATATTATTGATTGTGGTAAATTAATTGAATTACATATTGCTGATTATGAATATTTAGAAAATTGTGATTCTAAATTATATTCAAATTCAATTGAATTGATTTAATTTTATTTTATAATATTTTTATAATATTTTTATAATATTTTTATTTTAGATTATTATATAAATATATTTTTATTTAAAATTAATTTTAATTTTTTTTATACTATTCGCTGGGAATGTTAAAGTAGTAATATGCTCTGGAATAATATCATATTTAAGATGTTTTTTACAGAATGACTCTCCAAAAGTTAAATTTGTAACGCTTTTTGGAATAGAACCAATTTTAACTTCTTCATTAAAACAATCTCCTAAAGTTAAATGTGTAACACTAAATGGAATAATACCAACTTTAAGTGGTTGATTAATAGTATAAAGGATTAAATGTGTAACACTATTTGGAATCATACCAGCTATAAGTGGTTGTTCAAATTCACCACCAAACTCTAAATGTGTAACACTATTTGGTATTATACCAATTTCAAGCGGTTGATTAAACTTGCTACCAAACGATAAATATGTAACATTGTTTGGAATTGTATTTATTGTAAGTCTTTGATTAAATTTATCACTAAGTATTAAATGTGTAACGCTATTTGGAATAGTACCAACTTCAAGTGTTCGATTAAATTCATCTCCAAATGTTAAATGTGTAACACTATTTGGAATAGTGTCGACAGATAGTGGTTGATTAAAATCATCTCCAAATGTTAAATGTGTAACACTATTTGGAATAGTGCCCACAGATAGTGGTTGATTAAAATCATCTCCAAATGTTAAATTTGTAACACTATTTGGAATAGTGCCCACAGATAGTGGTTGATTAAAATCATCTCCAAATGTTAAATGTGTAACACTATTTGGAATAGTTCCAATTTCCAATAATTGATTAAATTTTCGTCCAAATGTTAAATATTTAACATTATTCGGAATAGTTCCAATAGATAGTGGTTGATTAAATTTTAATCCAAAACTTATATCAATTACACTATCTGGAATAGCACGTATAGTAAGTGGTTGATTAAAATTATTATTAAATATTAAATTTGTAACATTTTTAGGAATATTATTTACGTTATCGTTAGTTACAATAAATTCAATCATCTTTGTAAAATAAAAATCAATAATCTAAATCAAATTAATTTTATAATTTATTTTTAAGAATCAATGAATTATAAAATATATAATTCAATTTTTATAATATTTTTATTTACGTTATATTTTATGTAATTAAATTTTTTCACATTCCCTTAACTAAAACATCAAAAAAATCATATTTAATGAGTCCAGTTTCGACATCTGTATACATAATACTTGAGCCATTTGTAGACCAAATGAGTGTTCCATTATTATTGGACTTATGTTCATCATCTTTATTCTTCTTTTCCGCACTCTTATCATTAATGTGAATAGGAAGAGCAACGGATTGAGAAGCAAGATAGTTAAGCAATGTATAGAACATTTCTTTAGAAAAGAATGATACTTTAATATACGTTATATGAAAGCTTTTATATTGAATTTATAATAATACATTTTATTTAAAAAAATATTCTTAAATTTTTTTAATTTTATATATTTGTTTACGATATGATTTTTATAGAGGACAAGCATGTGTGGTTACATTTTGTGATACCACGACAATACCTGTATCCCCTATTTGAATATTTTGAATTTGTTTACTATTCATATCCATTTGGAAAAGTGCTGGATTACAGGAAACGTAAACAACTTCATCAGCAAGTTTTAGTTCAATAGCCTCATCTCCATAAATCCACCAATCATTTCTGATTTTTTGGAAATATGAATCATAATCCATTTCAATTCGATTTGCTACTTGTTTGTTTAGTTTGATATCCATCATTTCAATCATATGAAGATAATTCTTCATATTATTGAATTCCATTCGACGTAGTCCAAGACTCATTTGATGACTCATTAGTGTAGAATATTCCATAATATATCGATGATCACACATTTCAAAAATATGAAATGCCATTGAATATGCTTTATTCGCAATACACGTTACCTTAATTCCTTCATTTTGAAGATATTTCATTTGATGAATGAGTCTTTCACCATCCATTACGGAACCTCCACCACTATCAATATAAATGATTGGGGTTTTAGTATACGTAAGTGTATTTGTGAATTCTTTTAGATTTTTGTCAATAGAATCTTTTGTAATTTCATCTCGAATCGAAATAAATTCATTCGGATTTAGCATAATATTTTTAGCATAAACATATGCTAAAAATAGAACAAAAGTAAAAGTTTTAATGTAAAACATTTTTAAGATAAATGTATGATTTATGCTTCTTTTTTAGATTCATTTATATCATATAAAATTAAAAATCAATTTTTTATAAATGATACTTTATAATGAGCATAACCTAAAAATGATAATAAATAATATAAAGGAATTTCTTGTAATAATTCTTTTATTTTATTTTTATTTATTTTATTATTTTTTAATGTAAGTTGATTTAATTCATCCCATAATTTAAGACCTATTTTATCTTTATTTTCTCGTAATGTTATTTTATACCCAATCATTTTTATTAAATCATTTTGAATATATGATAAATAATATTTTTTTTCATTTAATTTAGTTGCGAATTCTAAATATAATGAAAAAATTTGTTCAATAATAATTTTTCTATCAATATCTTCTTCACAACATATATCTTTTTTTTAGAAATATATTTATGTATTTTATCTTTTATATTTTTATTCATTTTTATTACTAATTATTATTTATATATTTATTTTATGATAAAAAATATAAAAATAAATTATAGAATATAATTATTTTTTATAAAAATGGAAGGTTCACAACAATTCGTAGAAATCGTTAAACAAGGTACTCAGCAAATTATGCCTGTGCCTATTCCTGAATCAGGAATTTCAGATGTTCCTAAACCACAAGGTGATTTAGTACATGCTCTTTATAAACCATATGATCATAATCGTAAAAATGATAATTTACAATATTGTAATTTTATTCCTCCTGCTCCTCGTGACCCATTAGTAAATGTTCCATATTTAGGAAAAAATTGTCCTTATAATAATGATGCTAAAAATAAACCTGAAGGTTGTTTTTTAGTAAAAAACAAAGTTCAAAATACAATAGGCTTTGTTTGTAAAGATGCAGGTGGTACAAAAAATGCGAATTTTGTACGCGGAAATCAATTTGGTGTTGATTATGATATGGATGTTGATGGATTATCAAAATCAAAGAAAGCAGAATATACCATTGAAAATCCTGTTCAACTTCCTATCCAAATGCGCAACCCTATAGTAAAATATGATAAATCAACATTTTACCCAACTTATTTACAAAGTTACAATTCTTTAGGGGAGTATCCTCATGCTTCTAACTATGATAATGAGAATATTGCCAAAGGTCTTCCAACTTATAAATATCCTTATAAAGTGATTAATCCGATGGAAAATCAAAAAGATGTTATTTCATTAAGAAATAATGAAAATTATTTAAATAAAGGAGATAAAAATAGTGGGGTTGTGGAAGAAGGAAATTCAATTATGGAATTAAATCAAGTAGAAAAGTTTAGTAATATTGAACATAAATATATGAGTGTTTCTCAAAAATATACGAGTATAACCATTATTTTTACAATTTTAATTTTAATCATTATATTAATACTTATTTTTTGTAAAAAGGTTGAATTAGGTTGTTTAATCAAAGAATTTACTAAATTTATGAAGAAATAAATACTTTTATATAGAAGTATAAAAAAATGATTTATTATTTAATTATGACTAAATAATAAAGTATAAAATAATAAAAATGATAAATATTCACTCTTCTTGGACACTATTATTTCAAAAAAATAGCTCACTTATTCAATCGATTGAAAAGAAGATTCAAGAAATAAGTGTAGGACCTATTTATCCACCACAAGAACAACGTTATCGGGTTTTTGAAAAAGATATTTCACAAATCAAAATTGTACTTATTGGTCAAGATCCTTATCATGGAAAAAATCAAGCAAATGGTCTTTCATTTGCTGTATCTGAAAATATGAAAATACCACCTTCTTTAGTTAATATTTATAAGGAAATTCAATCAAATTTTCCAGAACGCAATTATAAATTTGCACATGGAAATATTAGTAGATGGTTTGATGAAGAGCATATTTTTCTATTAAATGCATCACTTTCTGTAGAAGAAGGAAAAGCAGGAAGTCATCTTAAACATTGGGAACCTTTTACAAATGATGTAATTCAATATATATCAGAAAAAAATAAAGATTGTATTTTTCTATTACTTGGTAATTATGCAATTGCAAAATCACAATTTATTGAAGATAAAACGCGAATTTTAAGTACAAGTCATCCAAGTCCATTAGGAGCATATAAAGGTTTTATTGGAAGTGGAATTTTTAAGTTATGTGAAGAAAAATTAGGAAATATAATCAATTGGTCTATTTAACTTTATTTTTTTATTTTTTTTATAAATATATAATATATTAAATATTAAATATTAAATATTAAATATGGATAGTATTAGAGACCGTCAATTAAGAAGAAAATTATTATTTAGTAAAGAAGACCACGAAAAAGTAATTGAGAATTTTAAAAAAGAAGAAGAAATATATAAAAAAATAAAAGATGAAGAAGAAAAAAAAATAAAAGATGAAAATGAAAGAAAAATAAAAGAAGAAAATGAAAGAAAAATAAAAAAAGAGAATGAAAGAAAAATAAAAGAAGAAGAAAATAAAGATGGATTATCTCCAGAAGAAATTAGAAAATTAAATCGAGAAAAAATGATTGAAAATCTTCGTCTTAAAAGAGAAAATAAATTAAGTCAAAATAATTCAGTTCAAAATAATTCAGTTCAAAATAATTCAGTTCAAAATAATAATATAAAAAAAGTATATTCATATGCTACAAATGAAAATATAATCACATTTCCAGAAAATATTAAAAATAGAAATGTAACAGTTGTAATTGCTCATTATAGTGAAAATGTTGATTGGGTTCAAAATTTACAATATCCTTATATTATTATTTCAAAAGGTGGTTTAAAAAAAGAAGAATTTCCAAATAAAGGATGTGAAGCATCATCTTATTTAGAATATATTATAAATAATTATGATCATTTAAATACATATACATTATTTTTACATGCTCATCGTAATAGTTGGCATCATAAAAGTAATATTGATGATAAAGTAAATGACAATCTATTATTTAATAAACCATATTATAATATCAATGAATTAAAAATAGATAAAATAATGATTGGAAGCGAAGAATATAGAAAAATGTTAGAAGAAGATTTTCATATAAAATATGATAGAAAAAATAAACATTTATATCGCCCAGCTGCTCAATTTTATGTACATAAAGATTTAATATTAAGAAATTCTAAAGAAACATATGAAAAATATTATAATTTTTTAAGAAATACTAAAGAAGGGTCATATTCAACAAGCCGTTATTTCGAATATAGTTGGCATATTATTTTTACTCATAATAATAATGATGTAGAGTAAAAATATAAAAATATAAAAATATAATTCTTATTTATTTTCTTATTATAAAATATATCAATTATTTATAATATGGCTGAAATAATTAAAAATAATATTGAATATAAACGAATATTATTTAAAGAATATATGATACAAAAAAAATTAGATTATAAATTAAAAACAACAAAATTACCTAAATATATACCATTGCCATTTAATTAAATCTAAATATTGCGTTCTTCAGGAGTTTTATAAGGAATTCCAAGAATTTCGAACAAATGAGCTTCACTTTTAAGAAAAATTTGTTCTTTAGTATTCACTTTTACTAATCCATATTCGCTTAAACTCATATCTTTTTCGAGCGCTTTATTTCGTACTTCTATATTAAAATGTTGTGACCCAGTAAAATAAATGACTCCTGCATAATATGATATATAATCAATCACTCTTATATCAATACGACGAGCTTTATCTTTAGGTCCAAGTTTACAAAAACCCATATATTTCTTTTCACCATCTTTTGTTAAATAATCTACTAAAAATCCAGTAGTTTCCATATATTTAACAATTTTACTTAAAAATTTTGCATCTGAAATATGTGTCATATGTTTCGGATGTGATACTAAAATATCAATATCTCCTGATGATGGCAATCCACGACGATAAGAACCGCATACTTCAAAAATAAGTTCTTTATCTACTACTTTCATATGTGTTTCAATATTTTTTTTTAATTCATCCATTTCAGCTCTTGGAATTCGTTCTTTTAAATCTTCATAATATTTAAGACCTAAATCAATATGATGTGTACTCGTTACTTTTTTTTCAGCAATAGCAATTTTTAATTCTTCAATACTCTTAATTCCCATATTATACCATTTTTCGGCTCTAACATCACCTACACCCGTAATTGATTTTAGTACATCCATACTTTCAAACTTTTCATTTTTATTTTGAAGTTCAGCAAGTACTCCGTTTTTAAGAATTTCATCAATTCGTTCAGCAATACCTTTACCAACACCTTTAATATCATTCATTGCTTGTTTACCACATTTAATTTCCATTGTATAAGCTTTAATTGCAGGAATGGAAGTATTTAGTGCTTTGCATTTAAATTTAAGGGCTGGGTCTTTTTTATAAAGAGTAAGTAATGCTTCAAGATTTGAAATAATTTGTTCATTTACCATTTTTTATTAATTATTTTTAATTTTACAATTATTCTTGTAATTACTCTTTTCATTATTCTTTTAATTACTTTTTTATTCTATTTATTTTGAATATCATTTTTTTATATTTTTTAATAAATAAATATTTGTTAAAAAATAATATAAATATTCTTTGTGTAATATAATAAATATATTTATAAAAAATGGATGAAAATATAGATAATATTGCGCAAACATTTTTTCTTCTATTAATAGTATGTTCATTTATAAGTGATACTCATTATGTAATTAAAGAAAAAAATCAAAAAATAGATTATATATATGATTGTATTCAAGCATTATTTATTTATAGTTTCACTGAAAATAAAAATAAAAGATTACTTATTGAAAAAGAAGAATATTCGAAAGAAATGGAAATAAAAGAAGTAGAAGTAAATATGGTAAAAGAAATAGAAATAAAAGAAGTAAAAGAATCCGAAGAGTCAGAAGTAAAAGAATCAGAAATAAATGAAATAAAAGAAGTAAAAGAAGTAGAAGTAAATGAAATAAAAAAAGTAAAAGAGTCAGAAGTACCTAAAATAAAAGAAGTAGAAGAAATTGAAGTTAAAAAAGTGAATGAAATAATGAAAGATATTAAAAAAGAAAATATAAAAAAAGAGAAAAGAATAAAAGAAGAAAATACAAAAGAATTTATAAAAAAACATAAAAAGAAAAAAGATGATAAAATGAATAAATCGAATATAAAGTTAAATAAAATAAAAATATAACTCATAAATAGTAATATTTTAATAAAATGGATAATGATTATGAATCCATATCTTGGATAGATTATATAAAACAAAAATATAAAATACCTTATTTAGAACACATATTATATTTATTATTATTAAGTTTAATATGTAGTATTATTATATATTTATCATTACATTTTCCAATATTTCATAGTACAATTATAATATTTATAGTATTAAGTATTGCTATTTTTATTATAAATAATTATTATAAAAACATATATCAAGATAAAGTTGATCATATAAAATTAAAAATGGATAAAATTAATCAATTAGTAGAATCGTTAAATAATAGTTAAAATAATAAGTTTATTTTTTTATTTATGTATATGATATTTTTGAAGAAATTTGACTCATATAAACGAAATAAGCAATAGTAATAATAAATACAAAAATAAGTAATATATATAAATATCTTATTATTTTTTTATTCATATCGGATTGATAATTTGAATTTTTAATACGTTGATTCATATAATTTATATTTTTTTGAATTTCATCATCTTTATTATTATTTAATTGTTCTTCAAATAATTGATAATCTTTTAATTTTTCTAAACTATCTTTTATTTCTTCCTCTAATACATCATAACTTTTACTTGTTAAACTACTAAAATATTTTATTCGTTTTGTTTCAGAATATGGTAATTTATTTATTAAAGTTATTGTAGGACCTCCTCCATTCATAATACTATTTATCCATGAAGTACTTTCTATTTTATTTGCATTTTTTAAATCATTAAAAGATAAGGCATATGCTCTTCCACTATTTGACTGATTATTTGTACTAGGATTAAAATAAACAATATAATCAGGATAACTTAATAATGAATAAGTAGACTTTACAAAGTTTAAAAGTTGTGTTATATTCGTAAAAGTCCTATTTCCACTACCAATACGTTCAAATTTAGAATAATTTTGAAGATTATTTTCAAAAGGTATTTTATTTAATCCTGTATTTGTATCCCATACATTTGATATATCTTGTGAAGAAAGATCTTGTGAAGAAGTATCTAAAGAAGTTAATTTTTCAACACTACTTTTAACATATTTTAAAGCTTCATCATATGATATTTTTGTATTAAATTCTTTTTCATATTCAATCATATATTGTAAAGCTTTTTTTTTATTTAATTCTTCTTCTTCATTATTAATAATATCTTTAAAACTTTCCACACTTTTTTCTAATCTTTTATTTTTTTTTAAATTGTATTCATTCATATCATTTATAATATTGGGAATTAAATAAGAAGCATAATCACATTTTTGTTGTATAATTTGTGAATCAAATATTTTATCTAAATTTATATTATCTTCGTCTTTTAATGAAAATAAAGTACATTGTGATTCATATTTATTTTCTTTTTGATTTACTGGACATGTTAAATTAAAAGTTAATTTATCAATATTATCTTTATTTATTGGTACTTTTAAATTTTTATCAATATTTTCAACATCACAGCTGTAGTTAACATTTAAATGATAATCATTTTTACAATTTTCTAAATTATTTTTTAATATTTTTGAAATATTATCTTTTGGAACAATTTTACAATTTTCATTACTACTATCACAATCTTCTTTAAAACTATCTTCATAAGGTAAATTTATAACTTTCATATTTCCACATTTTAAATCAACATTTATACTTTTTTTTTTAATAGGTGTTTCAACTTTTGGTTTAAAATGAATATAATCATAAATAATTTCATTATTATTTAATTTACGAGCAAAATCGATACAATTATTTATATTTTCGCTATATTTTTTATCAGATGCTTTTAAAAATCGGTGCATTGAATCTTTATTTTTTAAACATCCTACATAAATTTTATTTGGAATACAATAATGGTTATTTTCTGAATTTTCATTAAAAGCACAATATTCATCACTTTTACAATCATTATCTTTTTTACATTTTTTTAAATTCTTAATCACATTTTTTTCTAGATTATGTAATCTATTTTTAATATTTTTTTGTATTTTTTCCTCTTCTTCTAATATTTTATTATTCATATTAAAATAAAAATATAAAATTATAATATTATATTATTATATACTATTATAAATAAATAAAATCTTTTATATAATTTAACAATTATTGTTAAATAAGAATTATTGTTAAATAAGATATATTTATAATCTTGATGTATTATATGTTTGTCTCATTGAAATATCAGCATCGACATTGTATATTTTAAATTTAGCATCTTTATCATTAATTACAGGGAATATTTGTTGATTTGGAGAATTATTATCGTTATAAAATAATGCATTATTTGTTGTATTGGGTATTTTAGCTTTATATTTACCATTTTTTAACATAGAAGATTCACTTGTATCTTCTTCTTCTAAATCTGGTTGAGTTAATGCTTTTTTCTTTTTACATAATTCTTGAACATATACAGAATGTGGTACTTTCCCTAAAGTAACTTTATTTATTTCAAATCTACCTGTACGGAAAAATACAAGTATTTTATCAATACTGTTTTGTACATACATAATATTAAATAAATAAAAAATATAAAATAAATAACTTGCGAGAATAAATGTAACTAAAACCATATACATATTTTCACTTATATTTAATACATTTTTTAAATATGTTGTAATTCCTAATAAAATAACTACAAGTATTGTAATAAATATAGAATAAATATAATTATATAGCAATGATGTATTTTTATTTAATTCATCAATTGAATTATTTTTTGAAATAATTTGTTTTTCCGAATTTTCTAAAAATTGCACACCATAATTTATTTCATTATCTTGTATTTGTGATAAAATATCTGTATAATCTTCTTTTATTTTATCTGTATCTCTTCCATCTGTATTTAATAATTGAAAAAAAGTTTCTAAAGAATCATTTTCACTATTTATTTTATGAATTTCCATTTTTATAATATAGATATATCTATATATTTATATTATTTTATTTTTATAAAAATAAATTAAATATTTATTATAATTTTTATTTATTATATTTAATTATTTATTTTTGTAAAATTACCACTATTATCTCTTGTATATAAACCATTGCTCTTATAATTTACATAATATTTACAAGGAATTGAACTATACATATATTTATTTTCTAATGGCATTCCATTATGATTTGCTCCAATATATTCACATTGTTCATATGTAATAGCAGTAGAAGGTAATCCATTAAATTTACCGGTTACATCCGTTATTTTAATACCTTGTTCTGTAGCTACAACTCTATAATCATCAATATTTAAATCTACATTTTTTGTATTATTACTATTTATTTTATTAGTTGAAATATGGTCACCTTTAGCCCATACATCGAAATTACTATCTGTATGTTGTAATAATCTGTTATAATTGGATTGTAACGATGTTCCTATAGAACGTGTATCTTTTGATAAAGCATTTCCAATAATATTTTCTTCTTCTTCTTGATTTTCAAAATCGCAATTTAATTCATTACCAATAGGTGTTGTACTATTTGATAATTTTTTAGCAGTATCTCTAGAAGCTCTTTCTAAATAAGAATGATAATCTTCTAAATAATACAAATAATAAATCATAAGCATTGCTAAAATAAGAATAGCTACAATCATAATAATCAATATCATTAATGAATCAAATACTTTAAGACGATATAATAAAACAACAATCATAATTAAAAAAAAAGCGAATAGTATAATTTTTAAAGAATTATTTTGTAATTCTTGTTTATAATTAATTTCCATATTTTGTTCAATTAATTTTTCATTTATATTTATCTTTTTTTCAAATGCATTTTTTTCATCATATAACATATTACTTAATTTATCATATTTTAATGATAATTGAACAGTTGGTGATATAGTTGTCATAATCTTATTTAAATATATACTATATTTAAATAATAAAAATATTTTATAAAAATAAATATTTTATACTTTTTATTTCATACTTTTTATTTTATATTTGATCTTATATTTGTTTTAACTCCATTTGACTTATATGTATAAATTACTAATGTAAGAACAATAATAAAGATAATTACTGCAATTAATGTATAAAACATTTTTCTTGTAAAAATATTTCGTTCTTGAGCTATTTCTAACATTCTACTACGTGTTAATACAACACGACTTTTATCTTCTAAATCTAATGTTTGTTGTAAAATACGTTCTTCTTTACTTCTTATATCCTGAGCCGTTGATGACATTTATTTTATTTATTTATATAATATTTCTATAATATAGATTTATATTTTTTTATTTTTTATTTTTTTATTTAATTATTTTTTTTCATATAATATGAAACAATACATAATATTAAAATAAATATAATTGTAATTAATAATAATAATGTTTTATAATAAGATTCATTTCTTTCTTGAATATTATCAAACATATGTATAAATGTTTGATATGCATCATTTTTTGTTTCTAATTTCTTTAAATCTTCTTCTTTTTTTTTTATTTTATTAAGAATCGATTGATTAAACTCTTTTAATCCTTTTATTTTATCATTTATTTTCTTATAATCTTCTTCTGTAAAATGTTCAAATATTTCCTTCTCTTTTATATTTGGTATTAATGATAATCCTAATATTTCTTTTAGAGGTATTAATAATTTATTTTCATCAAACATTTTTATATACTCTATTTATTGATAATAAATTTATTTTTATGAAGAATCATTTATCATTATTCTAAAGTATATGATTTTGATTTATCATCTTCTTCATCATTTTCATCATTACTTAATGAAGAAATTGATTCATCATCACTTTCTTTATTTTTTTTATTTTTTTTTAATTTCTTAATTTGAGATTCATATTTTTTTAATTTCTTACTTAAATCATCGATTTGGTCTTTTTGTGCTTTCGATTGTTCTATAATTGCAATTTTACCTTTTTTTCTACTAATTATTTTATTTCCCGTTGCTAAATCAATTGCTACACTTGATGCTTTTGTGATTCCATTTGTGATTATACTTACTGATTCTACACATGAATGAACATCACTTAATGTTTCATTCATACTTTTATCAAATGCCTTTTTAAAATGATCTTCTTTTTCATTTTCATAACTTTTTAAAAATTTACCTATTTTATTGGATATTGTCGCAAATCCTATAATTGCTAATCCTGTAAATATTCCATTTGTGATTAAATGAAAAGTTCCACTCATTTTTATTTTATAATATTTTATAATAATTACTGATTATAAAATATAATTTTTATAATATTTTTTAACTTATTTATCTTAAAATATAATTTTTATATTTGTAAATATAATATAATTAAAAATTAATGTTTGTAATAAAATATGATCTTCATCTATTTTCTTAAGCATTTTTAGGTTTGCGACCACGTTTTACACTTTTCTTCTCTTGTACAATGTTATCTAAATCTTCAATCTTAACTTCATCTTCTTTTTTCTCTTCAACCTCTTCTTCTACTTTATTTTTTACCATTCCTTTTTCTTTTTCCGCAGCTTCCATTTCAGCTTCAACTTGAGCACGCGCTATCGCAATCATTCTCATTTTTCTAAACTCTTCAACTCTTCTTTGTTCCTCTTCTTCATCTTCTTGAATTCGTTTCAGAATCTTTTCTCCTTCTTCGTGTGAAACATTTGGATTGTTTTTCATATTTTCCTCAATATCGTGTTGAATCATATTTCTCATAAGTGAAGCAAAAGCAAGCAGCACAGGATGGTCAGGAGGAATATCAATATCTTCATCCAGCTCAGGTTCTTCTTCTACTTCAGGTTCTGGTTCAGGTAATCCAAGTTCACGTCTTCTTGCTCGCTCTTCTTCCTCCATTTCTCTACGCGCCATTACCGAAGCAAGAAGTGCTGCAGCAACGTGATGAGGAGGAGGAGGTGGTGGGCGTCTTGAAGCAATGAGTGCAAAAGGATTTCCTTTAAAACCGGGTGGGAGTCCCTCAAACTTAACCGTTGGAATATTCTTTGTTGTCGTAATTGTTGTCGTAGTTGTTCTATTACCATTTTCATCTTCAAATGTTTCAACTGTTTTTACTGGAGGTACTTCTTTTGTGGGTAGAGCATATGTATGAAGACCGATTTCTTTCATATCCAGATATTGAAGGTCTCGAATTTGATTCATATCTCTACTGAAAATTGCTTTCAGTACTGGATTTTCATCAATGTTATCCATTCCCGGAATCTTAAGATTCTTCAGTTGTTCCATACTTGTAATATTGTATTCATTATTCTTGGTTGTAACTTGTGTGTTTTCTTTATTATCATTTGAACCACGAAGTAAAGGAGTTGCTCCAAAACTCTTCAGTTTAGGTGGTGTTTTCATTGAACCATCCGGATTACGATATTTTTTATTAAACTCTTCCGTATCAATCAGTTCTTCATCTTCAAAGTCCATATCTTCTTCATCAAGTTCATCAATCTCACTTTGTGAAAGTGGAACTAACCCAATTTCATCATCACTTTCATTACCTTCTTCAATAAGGTCATCTTCCAGAATTTCACCATTTTCAATTCGTTTGGCACGTTCTTCAGCTTCCTTCTTCTTCTTTTCCTCCTCAATCTTCATCTTTGATTTAATACCCTTTACTTCCGTTGTGGTTACATTTTGTTTACCATACGTTTTCTCCATATATTGTCTAAATTCATGTTTCGTTGGAATTTTAGGACTATTATACGTTTCAAGGAACCAATTCTTAAACTCTTCATATAGTTCACTTAGTGTTACAACATCTTCGGGTACCTTGGTTTCAACAATTACATTTACAATGAATCCTGAATACATATCAAACATCAGTTTCATTTCTTCAGTGAATTTCTTCACCTCCTCAGGTACTACAAGACTTGCACCATTGCTTTCACGATAACGTCTATAATATACATCAATAAGATATGACATAAAAAGTTCTTTCCATAGTTGAATCTTTTCAGAAATCTTATTATCAATCGGGAATTCATTCGGATTTTCAGGATTGGGATTGTCAGTGAATTTTGATGTAAATTCTACAATTTCTACACGACGCCATACACCCGTATCCTTCGGAGGAAAGTGTGGTACATCGTTACATAGTAGTGACAGCTTAAATTGAGGTTTGAATTCAATGGGATCTTGATTAAGACCACGCGCGTAAATCTTATCACCACCCGTGAACTCTTTCATTAAACCAGCATTTACACGCTCACCTTCAGAAGGTTCTACGAAATAACCAATACGTTTACCTTTTGCTTTTACAAGCTCAGGAGTACATTGATTTGATGCAGCACGTTTACCTGTAAGAAGTGTAATTGGGAATTTAATCGTATAATCACCAAAACCAGCTGTAAAAAGCTCTTCTAGCTTTGACTTACCGTTAGAACCTGAACCAGTCCATACTCGGAACTTTTCTTCTGCGTTTAAACCTTGAAGACATGTTGAAAGGAAAGTCATAAAATAGTCACGCTTTTCTTCCGTTGGGAAAATGGTATAAATGAACTTACTTAGTTCAGGCCATTGTTCGTGTTCCTCACTGAAATCAATCTTATCAACACGAGTTGATAGCGTAATGTAATCATCAGGACGACCTTCACGGAATTCACCACGTTTAAGGTCATATACACCATTGTTAAAACCAACAAGATACCAGTTTTCATCCAGTTTGTTCAGGAACTCAATATCATAGAAAAGTTCTTTACACTCTTTTACAATATTATCTTTGAAACTTGTGGTTTTAAGTTTTGTCACAATACTTGAAATCTCTTTGTTTCGTGCTTTAATATCTTCTTTATCTTCATCCGTTAGTTGTTGATTATTGAGCATTTCTTTATAATTGTCACTAATGATTTGCACATACTTTTCACAAAGATCATTTGAAATCTTGTTTCGAAGCATAATACCATCATTATTTTGACGCCACAGATTGTTGTCGAAATAATACCAAACACCTGTTTGACTGTATTTGTAATCATAACGATACATTCTATGAAGTACCGCAGCAATATCATATGTTGTGGGAGTTTTAATTGAAGCATTAATCATTTTATTAATATCATTCAGAATAATTTGTTTGTACATATCAGGATTATCAAGACGAGCCCAATAACGAATTGAACCAATACCAAGACCCTCATCTTTCATACTTTCCCAAAGTGTTTCACACTCACCTTCTACATATTTGGGTGAACGTTTACTAAACTCAATCCATACATCAAGTAAATCTTGATTTTCTGAACCAATATTATGAAGCGCCCAACCAACTTCAATCCAACTACTATATTCATTCGCACGTTTGTCTGAAAAGATTTGAACAAATTGTTTAATCAATTTCAGCTCATTTTCATCCATTTTATCATTCATTTTCTTCTTATTTGCTTTCTTTTGTTCACTACTTCTGAATTTACCAATAATGTCAAGATTTTCATCACGAATTGCAAGAATATCCGATTCATTTTTATTACGAATGGAGAAAAAGCGTGTGGGACTCATTCCATTAAATAATGTTACAGCATCTTCTTCAGAAATATTTTCTAAATCATCTTTTGTAATGATTGACCCATCATTTTTAATAATGTATGTAATCTCATATTTCGCGTGTTTTGGTTTTGTTGAACCATAAAGGAACCAACCATTCGATTGAATTACACTACGGTCAACAACACTTGAATATGATTTTGTTCCTTCTTTGTTTGTTGGTACAACAAGTGGAAGTTCATCAAGAACTGTACCAATCTTTTTCATAATATTTTCACGAATAATATATTGAGGTTCAGGTGTACTTACAATATAAGGAAACATAATATGAATACCATCTTTTGTTCGTTTATATTTACTTCCACCTGTTGTAGCACCATTTGCTTCTCCTTCACCACTACTCTTCTCTTTCTCACGATAAGGAGCAGGTTTTTCAAAAACAAACGCAATAAGCTTATTATCATCTTTCTCAATTTGGAACATATTTACAATCTCTTCCATATAAAGCTTAACAACTCCCATAATATGTTCCTCGTCGTGTTGACGCTCATTTACATCAGGAAGATACTCAAAATCAAGGTCAATAACCATTGGACCATAATCAATATGACGTTCAATAATATGAAGGTCATCTCCACTATGGTAAGCTTGGTCATAAAGCTCAAAAAATTTGTTCATTTCATTTTTGCGAATCATAAATGAACCTTTTGGAGTACCCATGGATGTGTGAGACATTTCAGCACCTTTCTCAACACGACGCATATCAAGAAATTGTTGTAAAGTAGCCATTTTTTTATGAAATTAGTTTCTAAAATAACTCTTACTTTAATTTAGTAAATAAGCTTTATATCCACTAAAAGTAAATTTTTATTTATTTATTTTTAAAATCATTTTTTTTTTATTTTTTATAAATTCGTTTTTATTTTAATGATTCCTTTTTTATTTCTTCAAAAAATAAATATATTTATAAAAAAATATATATTATTATAAAAAATATATATTATTATAAAAAAAATCATATAACGTAAATAAAGTAAAAAATTTATTTATTTTTAAAAAATAAATAAATTTCATAAGAATTAAATATATAAAAATATTTCTATATTTTTTAAAGATGAATTCTAACGCTATTATTTCGAATCATACTTGTACAATTCAGAATATAATGGATGATATGAATTATCGTAAACCATCATATAATATGAATACATATTTATATTCATTATTTGGTAATAATGATACTGAAATGAGTGGATATATTACAAATATGATATATAATTCTCCAACCAAATTTACGTTACATTTTTATTATAGTAAATTTGGTTCAAAAGGTGGAATTAGTACATTTATGAAATATTTAGAATTGTTATTTCCAAATATTATTATGGAATTACCGCATAAATTCATTAAAGAAACAGATTATTGTATGGATACTATAAATATCGTGAAAGATAAAACAATATTATTTATTGATAATATTGAATTAAATGATATAAATATTAAAAATATTCATATACTTAAAAATATGAACGTACACGTCATTTTAATAACAAATGAAATGACTAATTTTGATATTTCTATATATCAAGAATCTATCAATATGAATATTGTAGAATTCCCACATAAATTTGTAAATAGAAAAATTACATCTTTGGAAGATACGCATATTCATTCTTCGGATAATCAAATAAATGAAAAATTAAAGATGATTCAAACGGAAGCAAAAGATTATTTATTATCTTTTCATAGAAAACATAATAGTATGATTCCAATTAAAAAAAGAAGATTCTATCATTAATTTTTGTTTAAAAAATCAAAAATTACAAAAAAAATATTATATGTAAATATATATTATTAAATATATTAAAAAAAAATATTTAATATATTAAAAAAATATTATAAATAAAAATGGATAAAGGAATCTTATTTCATAAAAAATTTGGTTTTTATTTACAAAATTTAATTTTCATTCATCATGATACTATAAATCATATTGAATATTATTCCAATTATAATAAAATAGATCTATATAAATTTGATATACAAAATCATGAATGGTCTTTTATTTATGATGGTGTAAAAAAAATAGTATTACATATTCAATAATTTAATTCCATATTCTGGTTCCCATAATGCAATACTTTTTATAACTCCATCTTTTATACATCGTATTGTAATTTTTTGAGTGTGGTTCATTCTTCGTTCATCTAACATTTTTCTGATACTTTCCATATAAGTTTGTGATGGTAAATATGTAAAAGTAGATTCATTTTTTATATATACAAATCCTTCCACAATTCGCTCTTTACCCATTATACTTTGACGTCTACCGCGATCAATCTGCTCACCTTTGGTGAGTGAAGATTGACGTCTACCGCGATCAATCTGCTCACCTTTGGTGAGTGAAGATTGACGTCTACCGCGAT
>JACCEB010099390.1_pt1 | contig 37788 bp, 36 predicted proteins | sample 7454761 | NCBI WGS metagenome assembly JACCEB01 (sample SAMN15323454, study PRJNA562643) | freshwater metagenome | isolation source: river surface water | place: USA:Blue River Watershed | collected 2017-08-18
CGCTGATACATACCTCGTCCGAGAAAGTAGAGTGTGGACCCTCTCACAAGGGTGTTATCTACATCGAAGAAGGCAGCTCTTTGAGCGGTGAGTGCCATGTCACTACCCTAGCGAAGAGAGCGCGAGAGCGACGCTTTATGCTTATCTCCATGAGTTCCACCGTTTATGTAATTCGCCATGGCGAGGTAGAGAATCCGCAGAAGATCCTCTACGGACGTCAACCTGGCTGGCGACTTTCAAAACGTGGACAGGAAATGGCAAAGGTAATTGGTGAATGGTCAAAGCCGCTCAATTTGGGTGCGCTCCATGTCTCACCGTTGCAACGCGCACAAGAAACAGCAGCACCGATTGCGGATGTTCATGGAATCAAGATTCATACCGATGAAAGGCTGATTGAAGCAGCCAATGTTTTTGAGGGAAAATCTTTTGAGCTAGGAAGTGGAGTTTTAAAGCATCCTTCTTCTTGGCGCCATCTCTATAACCCATGGAAGCCATCATGGGGGGAGCCGTACGAAGAACAGATTTCACGGATGTTAGCTGCAGTATTTGATGCCAAGAGGGCTGCAGATGGAAAAGATGCCATCGTGGTTTCCCATCAGTTACCTATCTGGATTTTACGTAGCGCAATAGAGGGTCGAAAACTGTTACATGATCCGCGCAAGCGCGAATGCACCCTAGCTTCTGTAACGGGAATCCACTTTGATGATGATGGAATGATTTCCGGAACTTCCTATGTGGAACCGGCACAGCATTTGTTACCAAAGAAATAAGATGAAGAGATATATACCCATCGTAATCGCGGCGCTTGCGCTGACTGGATGTGGAACAAGTGGAACTTCTCAGGCTGAAGAGAGCTTTATAGCTGGTAGCGGTGCGGTAACCACCATTAAAGAAGGCTCTCGTCAGAAAGCGCCAGAAATTTCTGGAATGACTTTGAGCGGCAAAAATTATTCCTTCCCTGGTGGGCAAGTTGCGGTGGTAAATGTTTGGGCATCATGGTGTTCACCATGTCGTGCCGAAGAACCAGCGCTTTCTGCGTTGGCAAAGAAATACACAGATGTTGCTTTTATTGGAATTTTGACTCGCGATAACCCAGTCAATGCAGAGGCATTTGCGCGCAAACGAGGTATTCCATATCCAACGATTATCGATGACTCAATTTTAGTTGGGTTTAGTAAATCGCTTCCTGCCAATGCAATTCCCACGACCTTGGTAATTGATCGCGATGGATTCGTCGCAGCTCGTATTTCTGGCGCAGTTACAGTCGCATCACTCACCAAACTTATTGAGGATGTGAGTGCAGAATGAGGGAATTTGTGGTTAACCACCTCCTTGATGGATTTTTACTGACTGCCTTTCCCATTGCAGTATTGGCTGGAGTTATTTCTTTTGTCTCACCTTGTGTCCTGCCACTAGTTCCTGGCTATTTATCTTTTGCAGCAGGGTTTTCGCAATCACGCGGGAAAGTTTTCCTCGGATCTCTCCTATTTGTTGCAGGTTTTAGCTCGCTCTTTGTCTCATACGGTGCGCTCTTCGGTGAACTCGGCGCGCGCATTGCAACTAATGAAGAGAGCATTACGCGGGTATTGGGTGTGCTCACAATTTTGATGGGCGTGATTTTCTTGGGAGCCTTTCCATTAATGCCAACAATCAAGCCGCGAATTTCAACAACTGGTGGATTAATCGGCGCACCTGTGCTTGGTTTTCTCTTTGGGGTTGGTTGGACGCCATGTATTGGTCCAGCGCTAGCTAGCGTGCAGGCGCTCGCCTTTCAAGAGTCCAGCGCAGTGCGCGGCTCAATTCTCTCTTTGGGTTATTGCATTGGTTTAGGTGCTCCATTTATTGCCACCGGCCTCTTCTTGGATAAATCTGAAAAGATTCGCAGAGTTGCACTCAAGAGCGGTGGTGCAATTGCTAAAGCTGGTGGCGTTTTCTTGATTCTCATTGGAATCTTGCAACTGACAGGACTTTGGACTGATTTCATGATTGAAATGCGTTCCTGGATTTCAGATTTCATACCGGTGATTTAATGAGTGAAAAAATAGAAGTTCCAGAGATCGGTGCACTTGCACTTTTACGTTACGGCTGGCGCCAACTGACGAGCATGCGAACTGCGCTCATTCTTTTAATGCTCCTTGGCATTGCTGCGATTCCTGGTTCTCTCATTCCGCAGCGAATCACAAATCCAATTGCAGTGCGAGATTTCTATATCAATGATCCCAATATGGCGAGATGGTATGACCGTTTCTACCTCTTTGATGTCTATGGATCGCCCTGGTTTAGCGCGATTTACATACTTCTCTTTATTTCCTTAGCCGGCTGTGTTCTGCCCCGAAGTGTGGAGCACTTCAAAGCGATGCGTGCGGCGCCACCTGCGACGCCGCGCCATTTGTCTCGAATGGAATTCCATCAAGAGTTTCCAGCAAGTACGGATGCGCTAGAACGCGCCGCAGATTGGTTTAAGCAGAATCGCTTTCGCGTAAGGCGAGAAGGAGATTCAATCTCAGCTGAGAAAGGTTATTTACGCGAGACCGGAAACCTCCTCTTTCACCTGTCACTCATTCTTATTTTGGTGGGCGTAAGTTTTGGCGCCCTCTTTGGAATGCGGGGAGAAGCAATTATCAATGTGGGAGAGCGATTCATTAACGTACCGACAACTTATGATTCTTTATCGCTTGGTAAATTGAGTAATGAAAAATCTTTGGATTTATTTGAGGTGAAGCTCGATAGATTTGAAGCGAAATACGATCCTCGAACAAATCAACCACGCGATTACACAGCGTGGGTGACAGTGACTGAAAACGGTAAAACCACCAAGAAAGTTCTCAAAGTCAATAAACCTCTCACTTTTGGTAGCTCACGCGTTTATCTACAAGCAAATGGTTACAGCCCAGTGGTGACGGTGCGCGATTCGCGAGGAAATGTGGCGCTACAAGGACCAGTACCTTTCTTGCCACAAGATGGAAATCTCCGTTCGATTGGCGCGATTAAAGTTCCCGATGCGGTACCGCCAGTAGGTTTTGTGGGAAATTTCTTACCAACAAATCAACGTACCGAAACACAAGGTTCAATCTCAATCTTTCCCGAACTCCTTGATCCGAAATTGCTCTTCTCTATCTGGAAAGGTGATTTAGGTTTAGATTCTGGAGTTCCGCAATCTGTCTACCGTATCGATACTGAAAATTTGCAGCGGATCGCTCTTGGGTCAGTGAAGCCAGGCGAGACTTATACCTATCCTGAGGGCTCCATCACACTTGAAACTGTTGTGCCTTGGGTGAATCTGCAGGTCGTAAAAGATCCCGGAAAGAACTATGCGCTTCTTGGAGGTATTGTTGCGGTTCTCGGATTACTTTCATCTTTATATGGTCGTCGCAGAAGAATTTGGGTTCGCCGGACAAATGCAGGCATTGAAGTAGCAGGTCTTGCAAAGAACGGTGTACCCGGACTTGAAGAAGAAATCGCAGTTCTTATCAAGGCAGTTCAGGAAGGGAAATAGGAATGACTACGTGGGCATATATCTCCAATAATCTCGTTTATGGTGCCATGGCAGTTTTTGCACTCTCTTTTGTAGCACACGCCTTTGAAACTGCGTTTGCGGTGCGAACACCAGAATCCTCTGACGCAACATCTGGCAGCGTACTGGTAAAGACGCTTGATTACACAAGAACTGAGAAAGCTGCGCGAATTGCAACGGCGCTCATGGCTCTTGGATTTGTACTGCTATTTGGTGGAGTAATTGCCAGAGGAATTTCAAATCAGCATGTTCCATGGAGCAACATGTATGAGTTCTCTATCACTGGAGCTCTGGCATTTACTGGCGCCTACCTCGTTGCACTTCGCAAATATGATCTTCGTTGGTTGGGACTATTTGTCTCACTTGCGGCGCTACTAACCCTTGGCACAGCAATTACCTTGCTGTATCGCGATAGCGCGCCCCTAGTTCCGGCGCTCAATTCGACTTGGTTAGTTATTCACGTTGTCGCCGCAATTATTTCTGGTGGAGTCTTCCTCTTTTCAAATGTTGTTGCAGGCGCCTACTTATATCTAGAACGACTTGAATCTCGTGGTGGTCGACCACTCTGGCTGCAACGCGTTCCATCTATTGAAGTTCTCGATCAACTTTCTTACCGACTCGTTGCTTTTGTATTTCCACTCTGGACCTTTTCTGTTATTGCGGGTGCGATTTGGGCAGAGAGCGCATGGGGGCGTTATTGGGGATGGGATCCAAAAGAGACGTGGGCATTTATTACCTGGGTTGCTTACGCTGCTTACCTACACGCTCGCGTAACCGCTGGTTGGCGTGGTCGTCGAGCCGCATGGCTCTGCATCTTTGCAGGATCCACATTCTTATTTAATTACGTATATGTGAATGTCTGGGGAACAGGAAAGCACACCTATTCTGGCCTATAAAAGTTAAAGGCTGCGTAGAAAATCAGGATCATCATCTGGAGGAAGAATTTTCTTCTGTCCAGGCTTCGGTCCTTTGGGACGGCGTGCACGTCCAATAACTAAGTAAACGATTCCACCGATTGGTTGAAGAAAGAGAATCGCTAACAACCATCCCCATTTAGGAATCTTCTTTAACTGTGAATCATCGCGCATCGCGCAATCGATAAAAGTGTAAAGCGTTAGTGCCAGGGGCAAGAGAATCACTAGTGCACGAACCATATTTAGATTCTAGCCGCTTCCAGACGAGTGCGCTCTTCAATTAGAAGGAGAGGGCGAGGGCAAAGGTAAGAGCAAAGTGGAGTTGTAATTGTCCAGTTTTTCCGAGAAGTGGAATAAGCGCTTCGCCGGATGCGCCTGCATGCACTTCTTTTGCAATCGCGAGTGCTTGAGGCGCGGTTGCAAGTGTGAGAAAAGCCAGTGGGTTTCCTGTGAGAGGAGCAAAGATGTAAGGGACCACCAATAAGAGAATAAAGAAACGTCGGGAGTTAGAGTCTCCCAATCGAACAGCCAAAGTTTTCTTTCCAACCTGAGCATCTTGAGAAAGATCTCTTATGTTGTTGATGGCCAAGAGCGCGCACGATAGAGATCCTAAAGAGATTGAAGCAGCAAATGCTGCTCCCGAAAACTCAAGAGTTTGTACGTAATATGTTCCGACAGTTGCAACAACGCCGAAGAAGGTAAAGACAGATAGTTCGCCAAAACCACGGTATCCATATGGGGCGTGACCTCCCGTGTATCCCCATGCCGCAAGCACCGAAATTGCACCAACTATGAGTATCCACCATGAAGAAATTGCGGCCAGGAAGAACCCTGCTAGGCACGCGATAGCAAATGAAATGAGAGCAGCTCGCTTTACTGCGCCAGCAGTCGCCAGTCCTGATGCTGTTAGGCGAGTTGGCCCAACTCGAATGTCATCAGTTCCTCGGATGCCATCTGAGTAATCATTTGAATAATTAACTGCAATTTGCAGAGATAACGCGACAATGAGTGCAAGGAGCGCGTGTAATGGCCTCCAATTACCACCTGCCAATACGGTGGCAACCACAACTGGAGCAATAGCAGCCGGCAGAGTGCGTGGTCTGGCTCCTTGAATCCAAATCTTAATTTGGCGCCTCCATAAATAGCTCCTGCAACTTCTTTCGGTCGACTTTGCCAATTCCCATTAAGGGAAGTTCAGGGAGGTAAAGATAACCTTTTGGCTTGGATTGAGTTCCGAATTTCTCTGTTAAATATTCATTTAATTCATTCTCTGTGGGGAAGCCATCTCCTGCAACAGCAATGTGTAGCGCATCTCCCCATTGTGGATCCTTCACCGAAAATGCAGCAAATGATTTATGTGGATAGTGGGCATGGAGCGATCCTTCGATTGCGGAGAGAGATATGTTTTCACCGCCAGAGATAATGACATCATCGATCCGACCTTCAACAATTAGCTTTCCATTCTCTATGCGACCGCTATCGCTAGTGACATACCAACCGTCTTTAAAATTGGTCTCCCATAAAGTTTCTGCACCTAAATATGTTGTGGCAAGCACAGCACCTCGGATTGCAACTTTGTTCTCAGAAGTTATCGCAATATCAACGCCTTCCAGAGGAATTCCGTTATAGACGCACCCACCCGCTGTTTCTGATGAACCATATGAAGTAACCACATGTATGTGAGCGGCCTCCGCCTGTAGATGCAATTCAGAGGTAAGCGCAGCGCCACCAACTAAAACAGCTTTGGCAGCCTGCAAATGGCGTAAAAGCTTGTCATCACCATTAAGCGCACGAAATAGTTGAGTAGGAACAATCGCCGTGAAATCTGCATGTGGGTATTCACCCTCGTAATTTCGAAGATCGAGGGGTTCTGTCCCAAGCTCTAGAGATCGAATAAGAACATTAACGCCTGCGATATGTGTAAGTGGCAGTAAGAGTGACCAAGTATTTCCAAACTCTGCACCAAGATATTTATGTGATGCTTTTGCCGATGCCAGAAGTGCTCCACTTGATAGACCAACTTCTTTCGCAACACCTGAAGAGCCAGTGGTTTTGACCACAACACTGATGCGCGGCGGAACGTGGGTAAACGAAGTATTGGAGAAGCTGAGGGCTGGGCCATCCGAGACCAAGGCTTTCGCGATACGAGCCATCAATTCGCTGATGGTCCACTCGGGACTAACTCCGCGAAGTTCTCGTTGTGCGTTCTGCTCCATTGCCCGCGTAGGCTATCGCTCGTAGACCAATTGGAGGAATCGTGAGCAAGCCGATAAAGCGTGATTTTGGTGACCGAACCATCCCTGCATGGGTGACTGGTCCGGGTGGCGAGACATTTACCGATATTAAATATGAAATCGGCGATGGCATTGCAAAGATCACCATAAATCGCCCAGAAGTTCGAAATGCTTTTCGTCCTCAAACAATCATTGAGTTAAAAGCTGCTTTTGATTTAGCGCGCGATAACGCGCAAGTAGGTGTCATTATTTTGACTGGACAAGGTGATGAGGCTTTCTGTTCTGGCGGCGACATCAGCGTCCGAGGTGATGATGGTTATTTGGGTGATGACTCACTTTCGCAGCAAGGTGTTGGTCGACTTAACGTTTTAGATTTGCAGGTTCAAATTCGTCGTACACCGAAACCGGTTGTTGCAATGATTGCGGGTTGGGCAATTGGTGGCGGCCATGTGCTGCATGTCGTTTGCGATCTTTCCATCGCTGCAGATAATGCAAAGTTTGGACAGACCGGACCCATGGTTGGCTCCTTTGATGGTGGATATGGTTCTGGCTTACTTGCGGCCAGTGTCGGTCAGAAAAAAGCTCGTGAAATCTGGTTCCTTACACGTCAATATGATGCCCAAGAGGCTCTTTCAATGGGGCTAGTTAACAAAGTTGTGCCGTTGAAAGAACTTGAAGCAGAGACAGTTTCCTGGTGCCGTGAAATGTTACAGAACTCCCCAATGGCGCTGCGACTTTTGAAGGCGTCAATGAATGCAGCTGATGATGGTCTTGCTGGAGTGCAACAGCTGGCGGGAGATGCAACTCTGCTCTTCTATTTATCTGAAGAAGGTCAAGAAGGTCGTGACGCTTACAAAGAGAAGCGCAAACCTGATTTCGGAAAGTTTCCGCGTAGACCTTAATTACATGGACCTCTCACTGCTCGAAAGTATGCGCGTTATTGCGCTGCCTACTAAGACGAGTTTTCGTGGGATTAGAGTTCGTGAAGTTGCCTTATTTCAAGGACCTGCAGGTTGGGGAGAGTTCTCGCCATTTCTTGAGTATGACGACAAAGAATCAGCGCCTTGGTTAGCTTGCGCGATAGAAGCGGCCACGCAAGCCCGTCCACACCTGTTTCGAAGCGAGGTTAAGGTAAACGGAACTATTCCTGCTCTCAATAACGATGCAGATATTGAGCAAATAGTTGAGTTATTCCCAGGAGTAGAAACTTTCAAAGTAAAAGTTGGCGATAATTTATCTGAAGATATTGCTCGCTTGGTGAAAGTAAAATCGCTGAGACCGCAAGCGAAGCTACGAATCGATGTCAATGGCAATTGGTCAGTTCAAGAGGCGCTGACAAACCTGCTTGCTATCTATGAAAATATTGGGCCACTTGAGTATGTAGAACAACCATGTGCAACAGTCGCAGAGCTGTGCGAGTTGAAAGAAAAGTTGAATGTAAATATCCCCATCGCTGGCGATGAGGTTCTGCGCAAAGCGGATGATCCATTTTTAGTGGACCTCGCGGGTGCTGTTGATGTACTTATGCTCAAAGTCCAACCACTTGGTGGAATTGCACGAGCACATAAATTAGCGAAACACCATAAACTTCCAGTCGTTATTTCAAGCGCACTAGAAAGCGCTGTCGGAATTCATTATGGATTACTTCTTGCAGCATCATTTCCCGAGATGAATTTTGATTGCGGCCTTGGTACTGGATCACTTTTAGGTGCAGATGTTGCTGAATTTCCGATTGTCGATGGCAAGATTGCAATCCAAGAATGTGAGCCGAAATTTAGCGGTTACGAGGTGGCGGCTGATCGCTTCGAATGGTGGAAGAATCGAGTTATGAGAACTGCAGAGCTACTGTCATGAATACAGCAACGCAGCTAGCGCGCGTTATTGTGCGCCAGATTTTGGAAGCCGGAATTACCGATGTCGTGATTTCCCCAGGTTCAAGGAATGCACCCCTATCTTTGGCTTTCTATCAAGCTCATCAACATGGCTTGATTAAGTTGCATGTCAGGATTGATGAACGCACTGCGGCATTCTTCGCACTCGGCATTGCCAAAGCATCAGGACGTCCAGTGCCAATTGTCTGTACAAGCGGGACAGCTGTGGCGAATTACCATCCAGCGGTCTTGGAAGCAGCCCATACAAATACCCCTCTCTTAGTCATGACAGCGGATCGTCCTGCTTCACTTCGTCGCACGGGCGCAAATCAAACAACTGAACAGGCGCGCATCTTTGGAAAAGCAGTGCGCTACTTTGCAGATGTTTCGGGTAGCGCTTATCCGATGGAGCTGCCGCTTAACTCACTGCAGTCGGGTCCAGTACACCTCAATATTCAGTTTGAAGAACCACTAGTTGGTGATGGTGATGAAAGTTGGCTAGAAAATCTCGCTGTTAATCCACCAAAAGTTTTTAACCGCAAAGGTCCCGGAACTTTTTATACAAAATCTACACGTGGTGTTTTGGTCATTGGATTTGACCGAGCTGGTTTATCAGTTAGTGCGGTTAAGAATTTTGCAGAAGAGTTGGGTTGGCCTGTTATTGCGGAAGACCCACTCACCTTTGACGGGGCTATCTCGCATGCCAGCGTATTTCTTACTTCACGAACAATTGCGGAAGATTTAACTGCGGATACCGTTGTGGTTATTGGGAGAACGACATTGTCGCGATCAATCAATTCTTTTATCAAGAGTGCGCGCAAGGAGATTGTGATTGATCCACGAATAGCCACAGTGGATTCAGATCGCATGGCGCATCAGAAGTTTTTGCAATTACCTCAGATAGAAGTACAACCAGCAGATTCTGAATACAGAGATAAGTGGCAGAAGTACTCACAGCGCGCTGCAAAACTGGTAAATAATATTTCTCAGTGGTCTGAGGCGTTGATTGCCCGCGAGATTGGCGCAACCCTTCAGGCCGGTACATCACTCTTTATCTCATCTTCACGACCAATTAGAGATCTTGAAGGATTTGCGGTTGCTCGCACTGGTATAGAAACCTTTGCGAATCGTGGGCTGGCTGGAATTGATGGCAATATTTCAACTGCGTTAGGTATCGCCTCTCAGCGCACCTCAACCATCGCTGTTCTTGGAGATTTAGGTTTTCTACATGATCTCACTGGCCTCATTCATAATGAAGAAATCAATCTCAAAATCTTTGTTATCAATAACAATGGCGGAGGAATCTTCTCTACGCTCTCCCAACGTGGGGTTGCTGGATTTGAAGAGGTCTTCGGGACGCCTCACGGCAAAGATTTAGTGGCTATTGCCAAGGCAGTTGGTTTGCCTGCTAAAAGTATTGCATCGAAAGAAGAGTTGAAATCTGAACTTATTGCGCCAGTTAAAGGCATCAGCGTGGTTGTTGTGACCGCTCCTGATCGTGAAGCAACTGCAGATTTCTTAAAAAATATTTACTCAAGCGTCGATTCAATGTAGCGCAGAGCGCATAGCAACCATCTTGGCGTTGCTCTCTTCTAGCTCTTTTTCAGGGTTTGATCCTGCAACTATTCCGCACCCAGCAAAGATTCTGATTTCACGATCCTTAATCTGACCCGCGCGAAGTGCAATACCGAGTTCGCCGTCGCCACTGGCATCAATCCAACCTACTGGTCCGGCATAACGACCACGGCTCATACCTTCAATCTCCGAGATGATGTCAAAGGCGACGTTTCGTGGAGTTCCACATACTGCAGCCGATGGATGCAAACTCTGCAAGAGAGAAAATGCATCGACGTGCTGCTTACTCTCAATTAAGGCGCCAGTAACATCAGTGGCTAGGTGCATTACATTGGCTAGATGCAACACAAATGGTGATTCAGGAACGTTGGTTGATGAACAGAAAGGTTCCAGCGCATCAGCGACAGAGCGCACTGCATATTCGTGTTCCTCTAAATCTTTCGAGGACCGCGCAAGGGATGCAGCGAGAGCAAGATCCTTTTCATCATCGCCTGTCTTCGGAATAGTTCCGGCCAAAACACGTGATGTGACCATGCCACGTGAAAGTCTTAGTAAGAGTTCAGGGGTAGCGCCGATTAATCCAGCGACAGCGAAGGTCCAGGTAGATGGATATTGCGCAGCTAAATCCTTCAGAATCGCCCGTTGTTCAATCTCGGCGTCAGAGGTTGCACGGAGATCGCGCGCCAGAACAACCTTGTCAACCTGTGAAGTTTCGATGCGAGCAATTGCTTGCGCAACCCGCGCCTTCCATTCAGTGCTGGTAAGCGTTCCATCGCTAAAAGTAATGGAACTCTGTGAAATTACAGGCGGACTTTCAAGGAGGGCAGGTTGCGCACCTTCGCCAATCCAAGTAATCCAAGATTGATTTCCTTTTTTACCGACAATAACTTTTGGAATAATCAAAATTGACTCTTCATTACGATCAAAAGAAAAAGAGGAAAAGAGAAGTGGCCCAGTGCCGCTGCCATGAACGTGATTGGCAATCGAGAATGTTTCTAGATGCTGGTGCCACCATGCACGAGCTTGTGCGAAGCGATCTCGTCCAGTCACCGTTGTCGTGGCGTGAATTCCCCAACCCACGAATCCTTCTCCGCCGCGCACCCATGAAAGTGGTTGGTTGTCAGGAAGTAAATCCAACAGGGGAAGATGTTCACCAACGCGAGTTGTGGTGACTGGAATAAGTGCAGCCATTTAGTTTTGGAGGGTTCTGGAAATCTTGCGCCAAATAAGTGGAAGTGAAGTTGCTGTAATTGCAATCTTGAGAGCTTCACCGAGGATAAATGGAGTTAAACCTGCAGCAAATGTGGCAGACCATGAGAGATCTAGGGATGCATGTAACCAGAGAAGGCCGAAGGTAAAGATAATGAGGTCGCCAAATAGCAGTGCAGGAAAAGATGTGCGGAATTTTTGATCAGCTTTGCGATCTGCTAGGTATCCGAGGAGAAAAGAAGCAAAGAGCATTCCAACGAGATATCCGCCGGTTGCACCAATTACCTTCTCAATTCCGTGGGTAGACCCAGCAAAAATTGGCGCACCGGCAACGCCAGCAAGTAGATATGTAGCGAAGGTAAGTACACCTAAGCGAGCGCCGTAGGTTGTTCCGATTAAAAGTACTGCCAAGGTTTGTCCTGTGACAGGCACTGGTGAACCTGGAACTGGAATTGCGATTTGGGCAAGCGCGGCGATAAATCCAACCCCACCAACAATAAAGAGGGCTTGGGTAAGCGCGGTGCTACGAGGAAAGACAGTAGCGCGGAGTGAACCCGTGTTGGCATGAAGTGACATCGCAGCAACCTTTCGTAAGCTCTTTAAGTTGTGCGCGAAGCCTACTCTCAGGGAGAATGCGAACATGTCACGCGCCAATATGGATAAAAATCCTGATGAAGTAGCCGCCATGTTCGATGGCGTTGCCAAGCGCTATGACCTCGTTAACGATTTGTTGAGCCTTGGCCGCACGAAGGCGTGGCGTAAGGCAACTACTAAAATTATTGCTCCCCGACCTGGAATGAAGATTCTTGATTTGGCAGCAGGGACCGGCTCAAGCTCAGAGCCGCTGGCTGCAGCGGGCGCCGATGTCATTCCCGCTGATTTCTCGGAAGGGATGTTGGCTGCAGGCCGTAAAGCTCGCCCGCATCTTCACTTCACCAAGGCCGATGCACTTAATCTTCCCTTTGGGGACGGGGAGTTTGATGTCGCCACAATCTCCTTTGGTCTTCGCAACACCCAGAAGACTGACCGGGCGCTCGCTGAGATGCTGCGAGTGACTAAGTCGGGAGGCCACCTCGTAGTCACCGAATTCTCCAGCCCGACCTTCGCCCCATTCCGAGCGATCTATACCAACTACCTGATGAAGGCCCTGCCAGCGGTGGCCCGTAAGACCTCCTCAAACCCAGATGCCTATATCTACCTCGCCGAATCGATCAGAGCCTGGCCAGATCAGCGGGCTTTGGCGGCGCAGATTGCAGCGGCTGGGTGGGTAGATATCACCTGGAAGAACCTCACCGGTGGAGTTGTCGCAGTTCACAAAGCCCGCAAGCCATAACGGTTTGATTGCCTTGGCCGAACGCTTAGGATTTCGCTCGTGAGCTCGAATCCATATATCCCAATTCTGGTTATTTTCGCCATTGGCCTTGGATTTGCAGTCTTTTCAGTAGCGATCGCCGCCGTGACAGGTCCGGCTCGCTACAACCGCGCCAAACTTGAGGCGTATGAATGTGGAATCGAACCATCTCCACAGGCGCTCGAGGGTGGACGTTTTCCAGTTAAGTACTTTCTTACCGCAATGCTCTTCATCGTCTTTGATATCGAAATCGTTTTCCTTTATCCATGGGCGGTCACCTTTGATCAACTTGGATTGTTTGGCTTAGTTGAAATGGCAATCTTTATCGGAACAGTCTTCGTCGCATTTGCATATGTGTGGCGTCGCGGCGGATTGGAATGGGATTAATTCGTGGGTCTAGAAGATAAGTTACCGAGTGGAGTCCTGCTCTCTACAGTCGAAGGTTTGGCTGGCTACATGCGTAAGAGCTCTGTCTGGCCAGCAACATTTGGTCTGGCATGTTGTGCCATTGAAATGATGGCGCTTGGTTCTGCACCGAAACACGATATTTCTCGCTTTGGTATGGAGCGTTTCTCTGCATCACCTCGCCAAGCAGATCTCATGATTGTGGCAGGTCGCGTTTCACAGAAGATGGCGCCAGTACTTCGTCAGATTTACGATCAAATGACTGCACCAAAGTGGGTTATCTCAATGGGAGCCTGTGCATCTTCAGGCGGAATGTTTAACAACTATGCAATCGTGCAAGGCGTTGATCACATCGTGCCAGTTGATATTTATCTGCCTGGTTGCCCGCCACGTCCAGAACAGTTGATGGATGCAATCATCAAGCTCCATGCACTTATTGGCGATACAAAGCTCGGTCCAAATCGTGAGGCGATCATCAAGGAAGTAGAACTTGCTGCGCTCAACGCGCTACCTACTCATCAATTAGGCCACTTTGAAAAGAAGGGGCTGCTGGCGTAAATGACTCAAGAACAGAGCGGTATGTTCGGCGCTTCAGGGACCGGAGATACCTCAGGTTATGGCGGCCTGGTTCGCCAAGCGGTCTCATTCGGTTCTACCGAAAGACCGTACGGCAGCTACTTTGATCAGGTTGCTGATGATTTAGAGCGTGCATATCCAGATTTTTCAGATGCAATTACCCGGGTTGTCGTCGATCGCGGCGAACTCACTTTGCATGTAAAGAAGTCACGTCTTGTTGAAGTTGCTTTTATTCTGCGCGATAAGTTGAAGTTTGAAATGTGTATGGGTGTTTCAGGTGTGCACTACCCAGAGCGCACTGGTGCAGAACTCGTTGCGTTATATCCGCTTCTTTCTATGACTAAAAATCAGCGCATCCGCTTGGAAGTTGCAACCTCTGAACTTGATCCACATATCCCATCTGTTGTTGAAGTATGGGCGGGCAATAACTGGCATGAGCGCGAAACTTACGACATGTTCGGAATCATCTTTGATGGGCATCCCGGACTCACCCGCATCTTGATGCCAGATGACTGGGATGGACATCCGCAACGTAAGGATTACCCACTGGGTGGAATCGCCGTTGAGTACAAGGGCGCAACAACGCCTGCACCTTCTAATCGCAGGAGCTATCGATGACGACATTTGATCCATACGCCGCTTCCCGCGAAACCACCGAAGGAACCGTCTTCTCTGTTACTGGTGGAGATTGGGATTCACTTGTCTCTGAAATTGGTGAATCTAAAGAAGAGCGCATCATTGTCAATATGGGTCCACAGCACCCATCTACTCATGGCGTATTGCGTCTAGTTCTTGAGCTAGAAGGCGAAACAGTTACTGAAGTACGTACTGGTATTGGTTATTTGCACACAGGTATTGAAAAGAACATCGAATTCCGTAACTGGACCCAGGCAGTCACGTTCGCAACACGTATGGATTACCTGTCACCAATCTTTAACGAAACTGCCTACTGTCTTGCAGTCGAGAAGTTGCTCGGCATTACCGAAGATATTCCAGAGCGCGCATCAGTTATTCGCGTGCTGATGATGGAACTCAACCGCATCTCTTCTCACATGGTTGCACTAGGTACCGGTGCCCTTGAACTCGGCGCTATGGGACCAATGTTCTTCGCATTCCGTGAGCGTGAAATGGTGCTCGATGCCTTTGAAGAGATTTCCGGTCTACGCATGAACATGGCATATGTGCGCCCTGGCGGAGTCTCCCAAGATTTACCAGCTGGCATGACTACCAAGTTACGTGAACTCGTAAAGACACTTCGTAAAAACTTTAAAGATAATGCAACGCTTTTGATTGGTAACACAATCTGGATGAAGCGCACTGAAGGAATTGGCTACCTTGATCTTGCCGGATGCACAACGCTTGGTATTACCGGCCCGGTTCTTCGTTCGACTGGTCTGCCTTGGGATCTTCGCAAGATGCAGCCTTACTGCGGTTATGAAAACTATGAATTTGACGTTGTTACTGCAGATACTGCCGATGTCTATGGTCGCTTCCTCATTCGTATGAACGAACTCGAGCAGTCACTTCGCATCATCGAACAAGCTATCGACAAGCTTGATAAATTAGAAGGTAAACCAGTAATGGTTGCTGATAAGAAGATTGCCTGGCCAGCACAGCTTGCACTCGGCGCTGATGGACTTGGAAATTCACTCGACCACATCCGAGAAATCATGGGTTCATCAATGGAATCTTTGATCCACCACTTTAAGTTGGTAACAGAAGGCTTCCGAGTTCCAGCAGGTCAGGCATATGCCGCCGTTGAATCGCCACGTGGAGAGCTGGCAGCGCATGTTGTCTCTGACGGTGGCACACGTCCATATCGCGTCCATTTCCGCGAACCTTCCTTTAACAATTTGCAATCCATCTCTGCCATGAGTGAAGGTGGCATGGTCGCTGACATTGTTGGCGCTGTTGCATCTATTGATCCAGTTATGGGAGGAGTAGACCGCTAATGACTCTTGATCGCGATCTGATACAGACCATTATTAAGCGCTACCCACGTAGCCGTTCTGCCATCATGCCGTTGCTCCACTATGTGCAATCGGTTTCTGGTTATGTAACTAACGAAGGAATTGAAACCATCTCAGAACTGCTTGAGATAGAAACAGCTGAAGTATCTGCAGTCGCCACTTTCTACACTCAGTACAAGCGCAAGCCTGTCGGTGAATATCACGTAGGTGTCTGCACAAATACTTTGTGTGCTGTGATGGGTGGAGATGCAATTTTTGCAGCGCTCAAAGATCACCTTGGAATTGAAAATGATGGCGTTACTGCTGATGGAAAAGTTTCGCTCGAACATATCGAATGTAATGCAGCTTGTGACTATGCACCGGTTGTGATGGCTAACTGGGAGTTCTATGACAACCAGACAGTTGAATCAGCAAAGGCGCTCGTCGATGGTGCGCGTGCCGGCAACCCACCAGCGCCAACTCGTGGCCCTAATCGCCTTGTTACATATAAAGAAGCCTCAGCCGTTCTAGCCGGGCTCGATGATGGTTTGGCTCGTGAAGGTGTTCAAGCGGGCGAACCAACTCTGCTCGGATTGAAACTCGCAAAGGAAGGTAAGTAATGTCAAAGTTAACTCCCGTCCTTTCTGCTCATTGGGATGAGAAAGATTCATTCACTATTGAGGCATACACGCGACATGGTGGATATAGCGCAGCAAAGAAAGCGCTAGCCATGGATCCTGATGCGGTCATTCAAATTGTCAAAGACTCTGGCTTACGAGGCCGTGGTGGCGCAGGTTTTCCAACTGGAATGAAGTGGGGCTTTATTCCACAGGGTGACGATAAAGACCACTATCTTGTTGTTAACGCTGATGAATCAGAGCCAGGTACCTGTAAAGACACTCCACTATTGATGGCTAACCCACACGTATTAATCGAAGGTTGCATCATCGCCTGCCATGCAATTCGTGCAAAGCGCGCCTTCATCTATATCCGCGGCGAAGTTACCCACGTAGTCCGCCGTGTTAACGCTGCAATTGCTGATGCTTACAAGGCAGGACATCTTGGAAATGGCATTGATGTCACTTTGCATATTGGCGCTGGTGCGTACATCTGCGGTGAAGAAACAGCGCTCCTTGATTCGCTTGAAGGATTCCGTGGTCAGCCACGTCTTCGCCCTCCATTCCCAGCGATTGCCGGACTTTATGCTCGTCCAACTGTTGTGAATAACGTTGAATCAATCTCATCGGTTCCAGCGATTATCGCCAACGGAGCAGAGTGGTACCAATCAATGGGCACTGAGAAATCAAAGGGTGCAACGCTCTACTCACTCTCTGGCCATGTAAACAATCCAGGTCAGTTTGAAGCGCCTCTTGGCATCACACTTCGTGAAATTCTCGAACTCGCTGGGGGAGTTCGCACCGGACACAAACTCAAATTCTGGACACCTGGTGGCTCATCGACACCGCTCTTTACAGATGCGCATCTTGATATTCCACTGGATTACGAAGGTGTTTCCGCAGCTGGCTCCATGTTGGGAACAAAGGCTCTACAAATCTTTGATGAAACCACGTGTGTTGTTCGTGCTGTTTTACGTTGGACTGAGTTCTACAAGCATGAATCATGCGGAAAGTGCACACCATGCCGCGAAGGCACATGGTGGCTGGTACAAATCTTGCGTGATCTTGAAAATGGAACTGGCACTGAAGCAGATCTTGAAAAGTTGCTTGATCTTTGCGACAACATCATGGGACGTTCTTTCTGCGCACTTGGTGACGGTGCGACGAGCCCAATCACATCGTCTATCAAGTATTTCCGCGATGAATACATCGCTCACCTCACAAATGGTGCTTGCCCATTTGATCCAGTGAAGTCAACGCTCTTCGAAGGGGCGGTGAACTAATGACAACAACGCAGGAATCAGCAGTTGCAGTTGAGATGATTACTGTCGTTATCGATGGTTTTGAAGTAACTGTCCCAAAGGGAACCCTGGTTATCCGTGCTGCGGAAAAGCTAGGTATTCAGATTCCACGTTTCTGCGATCATCCACTTCTTGATCCCGTCGGTGCGTGTCGTCAATGTTTAGTTGATATTGAAATTAACGGTCGTGCATTTCCCAAGCCACAGGCTTCCTGCACGATTCCAGTTGAACCAAATATGATTGTGAAAACTCAATTAACTTCGCCAGTTGCTGATAAAGCGCAAAAGGGCGTTATGGAGTTACTTCTTGGCAACCATCCGCTGGATTGCCCAGTATGCGACAAAGGTGGCGAGTGTCCGCTGCAGAATCAAGCCATGAGCAACGGTCGCGCCGATGCTCGCCTTGATGGCTACAAGCGACTCTTTGAAAAACCAATTGCTATTTCATCTTCTGTCTTACTCGATCGCGAGCGTTGTGTTCTCTGCGCGCGCTGTACACGTTTTTCTGCACAGATTGCTTCTGATCCATTTATTACTCTCAATGAACGTGGTGCGCTACAACAAGTAGGTATCTACGAGAAGGATCCATTTAAATCGTACTTCTCAGGAAATACAGTGCAGATCTGCCCAGTGGGCGCACTTACTGGAACTTCGTATCGCTTCCGCGCCCGCCCATTTGATTTAGTTTCAACCCCATCTGCCTGCGAACATTGCGCATCAGGTTGCGATATGCGCACCGATGTTCGTCGTGGCAAGACGCTACGTCGACTTGCCGGTGATGACCCATCAGTGAACGAAGAGTGGAACTGCGATAAGGGTCGTTGGGCATTTAAGTACGTGACTGCCGTTGATCGACTTTCTCAACCGCTCATTCGTAATGCAGAAGGCGAACTCGTTGCTGCATCATGGCCGGAAGCGCTCGCCGCCGCCGCTGCAGGGCTCAAGGGTAAGCGCGCCGCCGTTCTTACTGGTGGTCGCGTAACAACTGAAGATGCCTACGGATACTCCAAGTTTGCACGCATCGCCCTTGGTACCAACGATATTGATTACCGAGCACGCGTTACTTCGGATGAAGAGCGCGATTTCTTGGCAGCGTACGTTGCAGGTTCAACAACCACTTACCGTGATATCGATACTGCAGATAATGTTGTGCTCGTTGCCTTTGAGCCAGAAGAAGAATCACCAATTGTCTTCTTGCGCATAAACAAGCAATTTAAAAAGCGTGGTCTCAAGGTGACTGCTGTAGCGACAAAGCACTCCATCGCAATGGAGAAGTTGAAAGCAGAGTTCATCAAGGTTGCACCGGGAAATGAAAGCGCAGCTGTCTCTGGGCTTTCGCTCACTGCAAAATCAATCATTCTTGTTGGTGAACGCGCCTCTGAAAGCGCTGGACTCTTCTCGGCGGTTGCTGCCCTTGCTGCACAGACTGGAGCGAAGGTTGCTTATATCCCTCGTCGCGCAGGTGAACGTGGCGCACTTGAGGCAGGAGCTCTCGGAACTGTTCTGCCAGGCGGTCGTCCAGTTTCAGATGCTGCAGCACGCGTTGATATCGCTGCGGCATGGGGCGTTGATTCACTTCCTACTGAAGAAGGTCGCTCAACTACTCAAATTATTTCTGCACTCGCATCGGGTGACTTAGATGCAGTAGTTGTAGGCGGAGTAGATGCTCATGATTTACGTGGCGGTGCAGAAGCGCTCGCTGCACTCAAGAAATCTTTCGTCGTCTCACTTGAGATTGCACCAAGTTCAGTCACAGCTGTTGCTGATGTTGTACTTCCAGTTGCTGCGATTACTGAGAAGAGTGGAAGTTTCTTAAATTGGGAAGGCCGCGCTCGCGCCTTTGACGCAGCAGTCGCAGATTCTCATAATCGCAGTGATGTGCGCATTCTTTCGATGCTCGCTGATGCACTGGGTAATCCAATCGCACTTGGCACTGTTACAGCTGCTGCCCGTGAATTTAGCCAACTTGGAAAGTGGGATGGCGCTCGCGTCACCATGAAGCAAGTGGCGCCACAGTCGGTTCCTGCAGTTTCGGGAGATGAGGCGCTCTTAACTTCTTGGCGCCGCCTACTTGATATGGGAACTCTGCAAATGGGTGAAGATAATTTGGCAGGCACTCGCCGTCCAACAGTTGCAGTCGTTTCACCAAAGCGCGCTGCAGCGATGGGAGTTGCTAGTGGCCAACAGGTACGTATCTCCAACGCGAACGGATCCATCACAATTCCAGTTCTTGTTGAAGATATTCATGATGATGCAGTGTGGATTCCACGTAATTCATTTGCCTCACAAGCGCTTGTTGCACTTAATGCAGTTCATGGTGAAGTAGTTACGGTGGTGAAGGCATGACAACAGCAGAACTTCTCGCGCAAGATCCAGTCTGGCTGATTGTTGTAAAGGCTGTCCTAGTCTTTGCAATCTGTGTGGTTTGTACGCTGCTTGCGGTCTGGACTGAACGTCGCGTCCTAGCAAAGATGCAGCTACGTACTGGTCCTAACCGCGTAGGTAAATTTGGTCTTCTGCAGTCACTCGCCGATGGAGTGAAGTTAGCCCTCAAGGAAGACATCATTCCGGCAGCAGCAGATAAAGTCGTATTTATCTTGGCCCCAATCATCGCTACCTCAATGTGCTTTATGGCTTTTGCAGTTATCCCAATGACTGGCGAAGTAAATCTCTTTGGCCAACAGACTGCCTTGCAACTTACTGATCTACCTGTGGGAGTTCTTTATATCCTCGCGGTTACTTCAATTGGTGTTTACGGCGTAGTTCTAGCAGGTTGGTCTTCTGGCTCGACATATCCGCTACTTGGTGGACTTCGTTCCAGCGCGCAAGTGGTTTCGTATGAAATAGCGATGGGACTTTCACTCGTTGCGGTGTTTATCTATGCCGGTTCAATGTCGACTTCAGCAATCGTCAGTTCGCAGCACAACAACATTTGGAATGCCATAGTCCTCTTTCCATCGTTTGTGATCTATGTGATTTCGATGGTAGGTGAGACCAACCGTGCGCCTTTTGACTTAGCTGAAGCAGAAGGCGAACTAGTAGGTGGATTCCACACCGAATATTCATCGCTTAAGTTCGCTCTCTTCTTCCTCGCAGAGTACGTCAATATTGTCGCTGTCTCTGCGCTGGCAACCACTCTCTTCCTTGGTGGATATCACGCGCTACCAGGACTTGGCTTTACCGAAAGCTGGGTAGGTGGTTGGTTCACGCTGGTCTGGTTCTTCGCAAAAGTCGCTTTCTTCTTCTTCATCTTTATGTGGTTGCGTGCAACCTTGCCACGTCTTCGCTATGACCAATTTATGAAGTTCGGTTGGAAGGTTCTTATCCCTGTCTCATTGGCATGGATTTTGATTGTTGCCACCTTGCGAGTTCTTCAGCAAGAAGGTGCATCACGTGTCGCAGTTATCGCATTCGCAACTGGGGTTGTCATCTTGGTGATGGCAGTGAGTTCATTAATTGATCGCAACAAGCAAATTGCTCGCGCCCCGAAACCTGAAGGTGAAGCACCAGATTTCCCAGTTCCATCCCTTCCGCAAATTCAAGCGAAGGTTCAATCAATAACTGTGTCAGGAGATAAGTAATGACTGACTTTGGCGACAACGCGAACTTGGAAAAGAAGAGTTCAGGGCAAGCCGACATCAACTCGGTTCCTTTTACGGAGGTAGAACAACCAGGTCCAGCACCACTTGCGAAACAGGCAAAAGGATTCTGGGTCACCTTCTCTTCAATGTTTAAGAAGAATCAGACAGTTCAATATCCTGATGTAAAGGCTCCTACACAACCTCGCTTCCATGGCCGCCACCAACTCAACCGCCACCCTGATGGATTGGAAAAGTGCATTGGTTGCGAACTCTGCGCATGGGCATGTCCGGCAGATGCCATCTATGTTGAAGGCGGAAATAACACTCCGGATAATCAACTCTCACCAGGTGAGCGTCATGGAGCTGTTTACCAAATTAATTATCTGCGCTGTATTTTCTGCGGCCTCTGTGTTGAAGCTTGTCCAACACGTGCTCTCACTATGACAAATGAGTACGAGTTAGCAGATGACAAGCGCGAAAAACTTATCTTTGAAAAAGAAGATCTCTTAGCACCACTTCGCCAAGGAATGCTTGCTCCACCTCATCCCATGTATCCAGGTATGACCGATACCAATTACTACAACGGAGATGTAAAGGAAGCCCATCCTTCACAAGCAGTGAACGGCACTCAGATTCAAGGCGGAAAGTAATGCTGACTATTCAAACTCCTGAAGCGGTGATGTTCTGGATTCTTGGTCCACTCTCTGTCATCGCAGGCATTGGTATGTTGGTGGTTAAGAAAGCTGTTCATTCAGCGCTTCTACTCGCGTGGATCATGATCACAATTGCACTCTTTTATATCGCCCAAGATGCAGTGTTCCTTGGAATTGTTCAGATTGTTGTCTATACCGGCGCAGTCATGATGCTCTTCCTCTTTATTTTGATGTTGGTTGGAGTCGATGCATCTGATTCACTGACCGAGACAATCCCTGGACTTCGCCCGATTGCAATTACTGCAGCGCTTGGCTTTGGTGGACTTCTTGTCTCACTGATTAGCCGCGCAACGTTAGGTCGCGAAGCAGTAGGTCTTGCCCAAGCCAATGAAGATGGCAACGTGCAGGGGCTAGCTAAATTGCTCTTCTCTGATTATGTCTTTGCCTTCGAGGCAATCTCTGCCTTGCTCATTACGGCAGCTCTCGGTGCCATGGTTTTGGCGCATCACCAAAGTACAGTGGCGCGTCCAACGCAGCGCGAACAAGCGATTGCCCGCTTTCGCACTGGCTCCCTTGCCTCGGCTGCCGGCCTTCCAAACCCAGGAGTTTATGCACGGCATAACGCAGTCGATGTTCCTGCGCTGCTCCCAGATGGAACACCTGCTCCGAACTCAATCTCTGCAACTTTGAAAGCGCGCGGCGACATGTTGGACTCTGGCCAATTTGCGCTCAGCGAAGTCGACAACACAGTGCAGGAGGAGAAGTAGTGAATCCATATAACTACCTCTATGTCGCTGGTTTGCTTTTCACCATTGGAGCTATTGGCGTAGTTGTTCGTCGTAACGCAATCGTTGTCTTTATGTGCATTGAATTGATGCTCAACGCAGCAAATCTAACCCTGGTTACCTTTGCGCGAATTAATGGAACCCTCGATGGCCAAGTCACTGCCTTCTTCACCATGGTGGTTGCAGCATGTGAAGTAGTAGTAGGCCTAGCAATCATCATTGCAATTTACCGTTCACGCCGATCAGCATCTATTGACGATGCTAGTTTGTTGAAGCGATAACAATGGTTACCTCAACTTCACTGATTTACCTTATTGCCCTGCCTCTTATTGGCGCTGCAGTACTGCTTCTAGCTGGCCGTCGCGCAGATAAGTGGGGACACCTTCTTGGAACAGCCATGTCTGCCGCCTCGTTTGGAGTTGGTCTTTACCAACTTTCACAGATGTTGGCGCGTCCGACTGAAGAGCGTGCGATTGCCCAGAAGTTATTTACATGGATCAACGTTGCATCTTTTCAAGTTGATGCTGGACTATTGCTAGATCAACTATCAATCTGCTTTGTACTTCTCATCACGGGTGTCGGAACCCTGATTCATATCTACTCAATTGCGTATATGTCACACGATGAAAATCGCCGACGTTTCTTCGCCTACCTCAACCTCTTTATTGCAGCGATGTTGTTGCTCGTGCTGGGTGACTCATACCTAACTCTCTACGTTGGTTGGGAAGGTGTGGGTCTGGCTTCATACCTCTTGATTGGATTCTGGAACCAGAAGCCGGCATATGCGACAGCATCGAAGAAGGCATTTGTCATGAACCGTATCGGTGATATGGGGCTCTCCTTTGCAATCATGATTGCCTTTGCAACGCTCGGCACAGTCTCGTTCGCAGGTGTGAAAGAGGCATCAGAGAACGCTTCTGAAACAGCGCTGACGGCAATCGGCATCATGTTGCTCATTGCAGCTGCGGGTAAATCAGCACAGTTCCCGTTGCAAGCTTGGCTTGGAGATGCGATGGCTGGACCAACTCCAGTTTCAGCGCTGATTCACGCAGCAACGATGGTTACTGCGGGTGTCTATCTCATCGTTCGCTCTAACTTCATCTTTGATGCTGCACCAACTGCGCAACTCATAGTGGTTATCGTCGGAGCAATTACCTTGCTCTTCGGTGCCATCATCGGAACAGCAAAAGATGACATCAAGAAAGCTCTCGCAGCATCAACAATGTCGCAGATTGGTTACATGGTTCTCGGTGCAGGGCTTGGACCAGCTGGATACGCCTTCGCCATCATGCACTTGTTGACACACGGTTTCTTTAAGGCAGGCATGTTCTTGGGCGCAGGTTCGGTGATGCATGGCATGAATGACACTGTAGATATGCGACGTTACGGAGCGCTCCGCAAATTTATGCCGATAACTTTCGTCACCTTTGGTCTGGGATACCTGGCAATCATTGGAGTTCCACCATTTGCGGGCTTCTATTCCAAAGATCTCATCATCGAGACAGCATTTAATGCAGGTGGTTTTAAGGGGATTCTTTTGGGTTCAATCGCACTTCTTGGTGCGGTAATAACCGCCTTCTACATGACGCGCGTCATGATATTGACATTCACTAGCCCAAAGCGCTGGGAAGATAATCAACATCCTCACGAATCACCATTCTTAATGTGGTTCCCAATGGCGGTACTTGCAATTGGTTCAGTCTCTTCCGGATTGCTCTTCTATCGCGGTGACGCCCTTGCAAATTGGCTCAACCCAGTATTTGGAGAGCATGGCAAAGGCCATCACGAGGAGCATCTTTTTGCACCAATTGTTGTCTCGGCCATGGCTCTGACTGCTGTCCTCATTGGTGTTTCAATCGCCATCATCAAGTACCAACTCGCTGAAATTGATCCGGTAGCTCCCGAAAACGTTTCAATCTTTACCCGCATTGCACGTAAAGATTTGTTGCAAGATACATTTAATGAATCTGTCTTTATGCGTCCTGGGCAAGCGCTTACCCGGCTATTGGTTAAAGCTGATGAAAGCGTCATTGATGGCACGGTCCGTGGGATTGGCAAGACTGCCCTTGGTACAGGTGCTGCTCTTCGTAAATCTCAAACTGGATTTGCACGCAGTTATGCCGTGCTGATTCTCATCGGTGCGATCGCCCTGATCGCTGGAATTTGGGTGGTCACGCTATGAGTTCAGTAACTCTTCTCGGAATTTTGCCACTCATCGGCGCGCTTTTGATTGCAGTTATCCCTGCGCATCAAGTGCTGCGCGTGAAGCAGGCAGCACTTGGATCCACAATTTTGGTTGCAATTTCAGCAATCATGATGTGGTTTAACTTTGATAAATCAAATACTGCATTTCAGTTTGGGGAATCAGCGGAGTGGATTCCATCCTTTGGAATTAATTATGCAGTTGGTGTTGATGGGCTATCGCTCCTATTAATTCTGCTGGCTGTGCTCCTAACACCTATCGTTGTTCTTGCGGGTTGGAATGAATCTGAGGATGGACGTTGGTCTGCCAAGGTCTTCTACATTCTCATCCTTATCCTTGAAACGATGATGATCGGCGTCTTTGCAGCAACTGATGTCTTCCTCTTCTACGTCTTCTTCGAAGCGATGTTGATTCCTGTCTACTTCCTGATCGGTGGATATGGCAGTGGAGAACGTGCAGCAGCAGCGGTGAAGTTCTTGCTATACAGCCTCTTCGGTGGACTTCTGATGTTGGCCTCAATCATCGGTCTCTATGTCATCTCCAGCAAAAACGGTGGTGCCACATTTGATATTGCTGAGCTCTCGCAGATGCACAATTACATGAGCTCAACGACTCAGAACTTGCTCTTCCTTGGCTTCTTTATTGCCTTTGCAATCAAAGCTCCGGTCTGGCCACTTCATACATGGTTGCCAGATGCTGCAGCATCTGCAACGCCTGGAACTTCTGTCTTACTTCTAGGTGTTCTCGATAAGGTCGGCACTTTCGGAATGATTCGTTTCTGTCTTTCGCTCTTTCCTGATGCGTCAAAGACTTTTACGCCGGTGATTCTGGTACTTGCTGTCATTTCAATTCTCTACGGAGCCTTCTTGGCAATAGGAGCTCGTGACATCAAGCGCCTGATTGCCTACACATCGATTTCACACTTCGGATTTATCACCATGGGAATCTTTGCAATGACTACACAGGGTCATAGCGGTGCAATTCTCTACATGTTCAACCATGGATTCTCAACGGCAGCGCTCTTCCTGGTTGCCGGTTGGATGGTTGCTCGCCGTAAATCCTCAACGATTGCAGATTTTGGTGGACTGCAGCGAGTTACTCCAGTTATGGCATGGTCATTCTTTATCGCGGGTATGTCTTCACTCGCTTTGCCGGGACTTTCTAGCTTTGTCAGTGAATTCTTAGTACTTGTCGGAACATTTACTCGTTATCCAGTTGCAGCAGTTCTTGCCACCTTTGGAATTGTCTTAGCAGCGCTCTACATTTTGATTCCAGTTCAGAAAGCGCTCCATGGGCCAACAACTCCGGGAAATGAGAATCTGCCTGATCTCAACCGTCGCGAAAAGTTTGCTATCGCTCCGGTGATGGCTGTCATCATCGCACTTGGTTTCTACCCAGCGCCTTTACTCAACGTCATTAATCCAGTAGCGAAGCAGGTTATTGAGTCGCAGGGTTTTACTGATCCGGTTCCATCAGAGAGCGTAGGTAAGTAAATGTCATTTGTAACCCCAGTGCTGAACTACGCACAATTAGCACCCATCCTCATTGTCTTCGCTGGCGCCATTATTGGTGTTTTGATTGAAGCATTTGCGCCACGAGCAGCGCGCCATAGTTCACAACTCTTTATCTCCACATTCTCATTGGTGAGCGCCTTCGCAGCTCTCATGACAGTTCGCAAACAATCTTCAGTCGATGCTGCTATGGGTTCTATTGCCTTTGATGGTGCAGGAGTTTTGATTCAAGCTGCGATTCTGATTATCGCCTTCCTTGCCATCTTCCTTATTGCCGATCAGGAGAACTTCACAGCTTTAGCCGCAGCGGTTCCTGGTTCTGATGAAGAGCGACAGGCGTTGCAAGGAGATCTACGCGTTACTGAGGTTTATCCACTGACACTCTTTGCCGTTGCTGGAATGATGATCTTTCCTATCGCATCAGATCTCATCACACTCTTTGTTGCGCTAGAGATTCTCTCGCTCCCGCTCTATCTCATGGCAGGTCTCTCGCGCCGCCGTCGACTCATGTCACAGGAATCAGCGCTGAAGTACTTCTTATTGGGCGCTTTTTCATCTGCTTTCTTCCTCTTCGGGGTCGCATATCTTTATGGTTACTCAGGCGCCATCACGCTATCTGGAATTCAAGAGAGCGTAATTGGTGGATCAGGTAACGATGTCTTCTTGCTCATTGGTATCGCTTTCCTCTCAGTTGGTTTGCTCTTCAAAGTGGGCGCAGTTCCATTTCATGCTTGGACTCCCGATGTGTATCAAGGAGCACCCACAGCGATTACTGGATTTATGGCGGCTGCTACCAAAGTGGCAGCTTTCGGTGCCATTTTGCGTATCTTCTATGTCAGCTTTGCCAATGCTGAATGGCAATGGAAGCCAGCGCTCGTAGTCATCGCAATTATTACGATGGTCTTTGGTTCTGTCGTTGCAATAACTCAGCGCGATGTAAAGCGCATGCTCGCTTACTCTTCGATTGCGCATGCCGGATTCTTGCTCTCAGGTGTGATTGCGCTGAGCAAGTCAGGCCTTGATTCATCAATCTTCTACCTTTTCGCCTACGGAATTGCAACGCTCGGCGCCTTCGGAGTCATCACTCTCGTTCGTGATTCAGCCGGCGAAGTCACAGATCTCAATCGTTGGAGCGGACTCGGAAAGCGCTCACCACTTATCGCGCTCGTCTTCTCGCTCTTCCTTCTCACCTTTGCCGGAATTCCACTCACTTCTGGGTTTATTGGAAAGTTCTCCATCTTCTCGGCAGCTTACGAATCTGGCAGTACTGCAATATTGATTACTGGTGTTCTCTCTTCTGCCATCGCAGCTTTCTTCTATATTCGCGTAATTGTTTTGATGTTCTTTAAGGATCCAGTAGAAGATGGGACCAGCGTCGTTATTCCTTCGGCACTGACAACAATTACCATCGCGGTAAGTGCAACTCTGACGATTCTGCTCGGAATTTTCCCAGCACCACTGTTAAATTTCATTGAATCTACCGCCTTCTTTATTCGCTAATGGCAGCTATCGGTATTCCAGGTATCGCCCCTGAACTAGAGGCCGATTTAGCAGCAAGCATGCAGAAGGTAGAAGACCTTCTGCTGAGCCACATTCAAGGCGATTACCCACTTGTTGAAGAGACTTCTCGCCATTTAGTGGCAGCAGGTGGAAAGCGACTGCGACCACTTTTGACGCTACTTGCATCTCATTACGGTGATAAGAGCCGTTTTGGAATCATTGAATCGGCCGTCGTCTGCGAACTCACGCATGTAGCTACTCTCTATCACGACGATGTGATGGATGAGGCTCGCTTACGTCGAAATGTAGAGAGTGCAAATAGTCGCTGGGGAAATACCGTTGCCATTTTGACTGGTGATTATCTCTTCGCAAAGGTATCGGCGTTGCTGGCAGATATTGGTCCCGAGGCAGTTCGCTTACAAGCTTCAACTTTTGAACGTCTCGTGATTGGCCAAATCATGGAGACCCAAGGTCCTCAGAACGGTGAAGATGCTCTTGCGCATTACCTTCAGGTGGTTGCGGACAAGACAGGTTCGTTGATCTCTGCCAGTGCACGTTTTGGTGCGATGGTTTCGGGCGCGCCTGATGAGATTAAAGAGACTTTAACCGTATTCGGCGAAAAGATTGGCGTTGCTTTTCAGTTAGCCGATGACATCATCGATATTGCAAGTGATTCACATCAATCCGGCAAGGTTCCTGGAACTGATTTGCGTGAAGGCGTGCCTACGCTAGTCACGCTTAACTTACTCAAATCCACCAGACCAGAAGATCGTAAACTTCAAAAACTGGTCAGTGCTCCAATTAAAGACGAAGCTACCGTTGCAGATGTTTTGGCGCAGTTGCGAGTACATTCAGCTTTGGAAGAGTCGAAGGAACAGCTACAGCAGGTTGCACGGGATGCTCGCGCAGCTTTAGGCCCACTACCGATAAATGATGTTACTGGTGCTCTCTTTTCACTGTGCGATGCGATTGTCGATCGCTCTGCTTGAGCGAACCAAGTCAGTTCCTAACGCAGCTAACGCCAGCCAGATAACGACAAATCCAGCCCAACGTGCAGTTGGCATCTCTTCATGGTTAATCCATACTCCGATGGAAAACTGAATCGTCGGTGTGATGTATTGCAGCAAGCCTATTGTGCTGTAAGGCAATCGAGTCGTTGATCCATTGAAGAGAAGTAGAGGAATCGCAGTCATTGCACCTGCACTAATGAGCAAAATCGTGAGCCCAATACCATTGCCGAACTGTCCAGTGCCTTGGTTTCCGATGTAGAAGAGATAAAAACCGTAAGGCAGAAGAGAAATCAAAGTTTCTATAGTGAGGCCTTCGAGCGCACCCAAATCCAACTTTTTCTTGATAAGCCCGTAAGTTCCCCATGAGAGAGCAAGTGAGATTGCAACCCATGGCAATCGACCGTAATCAATGGTCAAAATAGTGACGCCAATTGCAGCAATACCGACAGCAATCCATTGCATAGGGCGCATTTTCTCGCGTAGCAGCAGGACGCCAAAGGCGATGATGATAAGCGGATTGATGTAATAGCCAAGCGCTGCTTCCACTACATGGCCATTATTTGTAGCCCAAATGTAGGTAAGCCAATTGATGGAAATTAGAATTGTGGTGGCAAATAGACCGGCCATCTTCTTGGGGTTTTTCATCACAGCAAAAGTTGATTTCAGTTGACGCAACAGCGATAACACAATCACACAGAAGACGAGGGTCCAGACTGCGCGGTGCGAGACTATTTCTAGCGGGTTAGCTGGTTTAAGTAGAGGCCAATAGAGCGGAAAGAGCCCCCAGAAAACGTAAGCGCCAACGCCAAAGAACAGTCCGAGCGAATACTCGCTTCTTGCCTTTGCCACTTATCGATAATTAACAAATTGGACGGCGAAATCAAATTTGCCGTTTTTGATCTGCTCTATAGCAGTCTGCAAATCATCACGGCTCTTGGATGAGACGCGGAGTTCATCACCTTGAATCTGAGTCTTAATTGATTTAGGGCCTTCATCACGCAAGAACTTAGCAATCTTCTTCGCGTTTTCGGTAGAGATACCTTCTTTTAGAGTGCAGGCAATCTTGTAGATTTTTCCAGATAGCGTAGGTTCGCCTGCTTCGAGATGTTTGAGCGAAACTCCACGCTTAATCATCTTATCTTTGACGACATCCAAGGCTGCCTTTGCACGTTCTTCAGTATCTGCCTCTATAGCAATCTTGTCGCCAGAGAGCTCGATCTTGGCACCGGTGTTCTTAAAATCAAAGCGGGTATCAATCTCGCGCACCGCCTGATTGATTGCGTTATCAAGTTCCATCCGGTCAATCTTTGAAACTACATCGAAACTGCTGTCAGCCACTTTTCAAGCCCCTCTTTACAATTACTTACATATTCTATTGTGCGCCATTCTAGGGTAATTTGGGGTCATGATTCGGAGCTCTCGAAAACTGCCGAGCCTTCCGTACTTCTGGTCCTTGATTGACTGGTCCATACCCTCTTTTAAGCCTTATAAAGGCAAGTTAAAGCGGGCGCAGACTGTTGCAGATATAGCTGCGATTGCGAAGAAGCGCACTCCAAAAGTTGTATTTGATTATGTTGAGGGAAGCGCTGTCGATGAGATTGCATATAGTCGCACTCGGGATGCGCTCTCGCGAGTGGAGATCAACTCTCGAGTTCTACGCGATGTTTCAGATATCGACACTTCAACCACAATTTTAGGCAAGAAGATTGATTTGCCAATCTGCTTTGCTCCAACTGGTTATACCCGTTTGATGCATCATGTGGGAGAGCCGGCCGTCGCTAATGTGGCAGCAGAAAAGAATCTCATTTATGCGCTCTCAACGATGGGTACTACATCACCTGCTGAGTTAGCAGCTGCAGTGCCGAGTGTAAGAAGATGGTTTCAGCTCTATGTCATGAAAAATCGCGCTGATACTTTGGCGGTAATCAAGCAAGCTAAAGAGGCAGGTTTTGAGGCACTTGTATTGACTGTTGATACACCAGTAGCGGGGCTGCGCTATCGAGATAATCGCAATGGCTTAACAGTGCCGCCAAAGATTAGATTGAGCACAGTTCTGTCAATCGCTCGTAAACCAATCTGGTGGCTCAATCTCTTTACTACCGGCAAATTAGAGTTCGCAGCCTTTCGTGGTTGGGATAAACCACTTTCTGAATTGGCTGCCTTAATTTTTGATCCGTCCACCGATGTAGAAGATATTAAATGGCTGCGCACTGTGTGGGATGGGCCTATCGTCATTAAAGGAATTCAGAGCGTCGCCGATGCAAAAGCTGTGGCCAAATGTGGCGTGCAGGCGATCATCCTTTCAAATCATGGTGGCCGACAATTTGATCGCGGCCCGATTCCGCTCGAGATCCTGCCCGAAGTAGTTGATGAAGTTGGCAAGAAAGTTGAGATTTACATCGACGGCGGGATTATGTCCGGCCTGGATGCTTTAGGCGCGATTGCACTTGGTGCAAAAGCAGTCTTTATCGGTCGCGCCTATCTCTATGGCGCTATGGCAAATGGTGAAGCAGGAGTAGATCAAGTAATTGAACTAATGCGCCGTGAGTTTATTAATGGAATGGCGCTTTCAGGGGCTCGGACTATCGAAGAAGTTGTTAAGAATGGCGCACAGATAAGGAGCAAAGTCCATGAATAAGGTAGCGATTGTCACTGGGGGAGCTAAAGGAATTGGATTTGGAAGCGCACAGCGACTCCTTGAAGATGGTGCAATTGTTGTAATTTTTGATGTGGACGACAAGGCTTTGGCTAGCGCGAAGACTGAGTTTGCTAGTTACGGCGACAAATTCTCTACCGCCAAAGTAGATATCTCCTCTGAGGCTCAAGTAAAGGAGGCGATCACAGAAGTTGGTAATAAATATGGCCATATCGATTACTTGGTAAATAGCGCTGGCGTACAGACATATGGCAATGCAGAAGAGACTACCGATGAAATCTGGGAAAAAACCTTTGGAGTTAATGTCAAGGCTATGTATTTAACAACTAAATATGTAGTTCCTTTTATGCGTAATGCAAAAGGTGGCTCAATTGTAAATATTTCATCAGTGCAATCTCTTTCCAATCAAAAGGGTGTTGTTGCCTATGCTGCATCTAAGGGCGCAGTGAATGCCTTGACACGGGCAATTGCAGTTGATTATGCGAGTGAGCAAATTCGTTGTAATGCAGTATTACCAGGATGTGTTGATACACCTATGTTGCGAGCGACTGCACAATCTTTCAAAGGTGAAAGAACCGAAGAGGATTTACTCCACGAATGGGGCCTATCTCATCCCATTGGTCGAATGGCGAGCATCCACGATATTGGCAATCTTGTTGGATTCTTATGTTCTGAAAAGTCATCGTTTATTACTGGCGCTTCATATGTCATTGATGGTGGTTTGATAACGCAAGTACCTGTCATCCTTCCTGATTAGGCCGGATTTCAAGAGTTCTCGCAAATAAGGTAATCTACGCAAGCCGTAAGACCCTGGCGGGTTGCCCGAGCGGCCAATGGGAGGGGACTGTAAATCCCCCGGCTCTGCCTTCGAAGGTTCAAATCCTTCACCCGCCACCATCACGCCCTTCGTTATGAAGGGCGTTTTGCTTTGGGACAGTAGTTGCGGTTCATTTGCGAGTCGACATTAAGCGGGCCGGTTAATACTCTTCGCCAGTAAATTTCTTCCAATCCTTAAGGAGCCCACGTGAATAAACGTATAGGAATAATCGCGCTGATTGTTGTTGCAGCTGTTGTTGCAGCACTTACTCTCACTGGACGTGATTCCTCAGATTCATCTTCAACTGCCTCTGCTTCTTGCGAAAAGGCGGATCTAGCAACAATTACTGAAGGCAAGCTCACTATTGCTACAGGTGAACCTGCCTACTATCCATGGGTAATCGACGATAAGCCAGAGTCAGGCGAAGGCTTTGAAGGTGCAGTTGCTTACGCGGTTGCTAACCAGCTCGGATTCTCGGCAGAAGATGTTGTATGGGTTCGCACAACATTTGATTCAGCTGTCACACCTGGCAAGAAGAATTTTGACTTCAACTTGCAGCAGTTCTCTATCACTGAAGATCGCAAGAAGGCAGTTGACTTCTCATCACCTTATTACACCGCCCCACAAGCAATCGTTTCATTTAAGGGAAGCAAGATTGAAGGAAAGACTTCACTTGCCGACCTAAAGAGCGCAAAACTTGGCGCAGCAGTTGGTACAACTTCACTTGATGCCATTGAAAAGCAGATTGGAAGCACGCCACAGGTGTTTAATGACAATGCAGCAGGTGTTTCTGCTCTCAAGAACAAGCAGATTGATGGACTAGTTGTGGATCTACCTACTGCTTTCTATCTTTCAGGAGTTGAAGTTCCAAACGGCCTCATCGTTGGACAACTTCCATCAACTGGTGGTGGAGACCAATTTGGACTCTTGCTCACAAAGGACAGCAAGCTCACCCCTTGTGTGACTGGCGCAGTAGATGCAATTACCGCCGATGGCACATTGGCATCAATTACAGATAAGTGGCTAGCAACTGATGCTGGCGCACCTGTATTGAAGCCTTAATAGGTAAGTAAGAAGTAAACACGGTAGTTTGGCGACCATGTCAGGGAAAGAAAACTCTGCTTGGTCGCCAAGCTCTCGTGAATTAGAGCGACGTAAATCTCGACGCAGAATTAGCCGCAAGCAAGCAACTATTGCTGCGGCTTCTTCTATTTTTGTACTTGGCACTCTGGCGGCAATTTTGGTTACCTCTCCTGGGTGGGAGACAGTTAAGTCAACATTTTTTGATATTGATTATGGTCGTGAAGTTTTTCCAACGGTAGTGAAGGGCCTATGGATCAATCTGCAGCTGACCTTTATCGGGGGAGCGGCAATTGGAGTGATTGCGCTAGGCCTTGCACTTCTGCGAACTACCAAATCACCAGCGCTCACTCCATTTAGATTTTTGGCTACGGCCTACGTTGATATTTTTCGAGGTGCACCACTGATTTTGATTATCTTGCTCGTTGGTTTTGGCGTTCCCGCGCTCGGGCTCAGCGGTGTATCTACCAACGTTATCTTCTTAGGAACAGTTGCTGTAGTTCTCACCTACTCGGCCTATGTTGCAGAGGTCATTCGAAGTGGAATCTTGTCGATACATCCCAGCCAACGTGCGGCAGCGCGATCACTTGGATTGACTTCAGGACAGACAATGCGTTTTGTGGTCTTGCCACAGGCGATTCGCCGAGTTGTGCCTCCTTTACTCAATGATTTTGTTTCACTGCTGAAGGACACTGGCCTAGTATCAATTCTTGGTGTTACCGATGCTGTTCGTGCCGCTCAAATTAACGCCAGCCGAACTTTTAACTACACGCCATATGTTGTTGCAGCGATTCTATTTCTGCTCATAACTATTCCGATGACGCGTTATACCGACCGCGCCATAAGGCAGCGCACCAGTGCGCAAAACTCAGAAGGTGCCATCTAATGAGCAACGTACTTGAGTTGGTAAATATTCGTAAATCATTTGGAGCCGAGGTTGTCTTACATGATTTATCGCTGAGCGTTCCTGAGCACACCGCCACCGTACTGATTGGCGCTTCAGGCTCAGGAAAATCAACGCTCTTGCGCTGCATTAATCTGCTGGAGGCAATTGATGATGGTCAAATCTTCCTGGATGGGCGTGAAATCTCAGACCCACTTATCAATGTCGATGAAGTCCGCCGCCGGCTGGGCATGGTCTTTCAATCTTTTAACTTGTTTCCGCACAAGACAGTTTTAGAGAACATCACTCTCTCTCCCATTAAGGTCCATGGTAAGAGCCACGATGAAGCTAATTCACATGCCATGTACCTGCTCAAAAGGTTTGATTTAGCTGATAAAGCAGATCAATACCCTGATCGCCTCAGTGGCGGACAGCAACAGCGAGTGGCAATCATTCGCTCTCTTGCAGTAAGTCCTCGCTTGTTACTTCTCGACGAAGTTACATCTGCACTAGACCCTGTCTTGGTCAATGAAGTTCTTTCTGCAGTGCGTGACCTGAAGAGCGATGGAATGACTATGGTCTTGGCAACCCATGAAATGGGATTTGCAACGCAAGTTGCTGACGAGGTCTGTTTCCTTGAATCTGGAAATATTGTTGAACGTGGAACTGCTGAGCAAGTTTTACATAGCCCTCAGAACCCTAGAACCCAAGAGTTCTTGAAGCGAGTTCACCAGGCTGGTCGATTGTAGAAAGATAAAAACCCTCAGCACATCTGCGCTGAGGGTTTTTATATAAGTTAATTCATCAGACCGTTGTGTCACCTGCGCGACGGCGACGTAGGTTGTCTCCAAAGACTGCAAGCAAGATAACTGCGCCGACTACGACATACTGCCATTCCTGCTGAAGTCCAAGAATACGAAGTCCGTTGATAAGCACTGACATGATGAGTGCACCAATGATGGTTCCACCAATGGTTCCCTTACCGCCGAAGAGTGATGTACCACCGATGATGACCGCTGCAATCGCTTCAAGTTCGTAACCAAGCCCTAGATCTGGTTGTGCAGATCCAAGACGTGAAGTAAGAACTACTGCAGCAAGACCAACGTAGACGCCGCAGAGTGCGTAGATAGCAATCAACCAGCGATTTACCTTGACGCCAGAGAGCTTTGTCGCCTCTAGGTTTGAGCCGATAGCAAAGTTATAGCGTCCAAGAACTGTCTTGTTGAGTATGAGTGAGCCAACAATCGCTGCAATAAAGAGGATAAGTACGCCGTTAGGGAAGTTAGGGATGATATTTCCTTGTGCAATCTGATCCCAACCTTCTACATCTGTTGCAAAGAGAATTGGCTTCAAATCGGAGATGATCAATGCCAGACCCTGAGCGCCCTTCATAGTTGCAAGAGTTGCAATAAATGCCGGTAGGCGAAGAACGGTAATCAAGATTCCATTAATCGCGCCGAGCAGACCACCAACGATCATTCCAAGAAGAATTCCAGTCCAGACATTGAGGTCATACGCCATCACCATCTTGCCGGTAATGACTGCAACAAGTGCCATGGATGTACCAACTGATAGGTCGATACCGCCGGTGATAATCACGAATGTAACGCCAATTGCCAATAGGCCAATAACGGTTGTCGACATCAAGATACCGCCAGAGACGTTCGCCCAAGAAGCGAAGACTGGGTTCATGATGGTGAAGAAGATAAAGATAACAACGAGAGAGGCAAGCGCTGCTACGCGGCCAATCTCACGGCGAATGAAGGCTGAGACCTTGCTGCCACCCTCATTATGACCAGCTGAAGTTAGATCATCTGACATGTGTTTCTCTTTCCTCTTCTTAGTGAACCGTGGATAGTTCGTCGCTAAATTTTGTTGCGTATTCAATAATCTTTTCCTGATTTGCATCCTTGTTGTCAAGGATTCCGGTCAAGCGACCGTTGCACATGACCGCAATGCGGTCAGACATACGCAAAATCTCAGGAAGCTCGGAAGAAATCATGATGATTGATTTTCCTTCTTCAGCCAACTTGGTGAGCAGTTTGTAAATCTCGTCCTTTGCTCCGACATCAATTCCACGGGTTGGTTCGTCGAAGATGAGAATGTCGCAGTTGCGGGTTAGCCATTTTCCGATAACCACTTTCTGCTGATTTCCACCCGAGAGGTTCTTCACAAACTGATTTTCAGAAGGGGTACGAACTCGTAGTTGTGAAATGACATCTCGCGTTACACCAGCTGCTGGCTTGACGCGAAGCCAGCCTAACTTCGAGAAGCGTGGAATAGAGGAGAGAATTACGTTAAAGGTCAGGTTCTGAATAAGAAGCAGGCCAAAACGCTTGCGATCTTCTGAGAGATAACCGATTCCAGCTGCCACTGCATCGGAGGGTTGCTTGATCTTTACCTCTTTACCGTGGAGAAAGACTTTTCCTGCAATCTTCGGATCCGCTCCAATGATTGCGCGTGCAAGTTCAGTGCGACCTGCTCCCATCAATCCAGCGAATCCAAGGATTTCACCCTTACGAAGTTCGAATGAGACATCACGGAGCAGATGGCGATCAGAGATTCCTTCTACCTTCATGACAACTTCAGAACCAATCTGGCGATTTGCAGGTCGCTGATCTTGATCAACTTTGCGACCAACCATAAGGGAGATAACTTCCGGAATTGAAGTTTCAGTAGTCTTTAAGGTCTTAACGTACTGTCCGTCACGGATGACTGTGATGCGATCTGTAATCTTGGCAAGCTCTTCGAGACGATGGGAGATATAGACAACTCCCTTACCAGCAGCTTTCAGGGTACGAATAATCTTGAAGAGTGATTCGGTTTCTGCCGGTGTGAGAGAAGATGTTGGCTCGTCCATGATGATGACAGAGCCACGATATGAAACGGCTTTTGCGATCTCCACCATCTGCTGCTTTGCGATAGTGAGCTCGCCAACGATTGCCTTTGGGTCAAGGTTAAGTTCAAGTTCCTGAAGTAACTTGGCGGCTTCATCGTTGAGCTTTGGATTATCTAGAAAAACACGTCCTGGCCGGCGATCTTCACGGCCGATAAAAATATTCTGAGCCACGGTTAGGTGCGGCATCAAATTGAGTTCTTGATGGATGATGCTGATGCCCAGGCGTTGCGCCTCGTATGGGCTAGGAATTTCTACAGATTGGCCGCGGTACCGAACATCACCGGCATCTTTCTTGTAGATACCTGAAAGAATTTTCATAAGGGTTGATTTGCCGGCTCCATTTTCTCCGACAATGGCATGAACTTCACCTTCATTGAGGTCAAAGTTAACGTTATCGAGGGCTTTAACACCTGGAAACTCTTTACTTACACCAGTGAGTGATAAGAGTTGAGTTGTTGCCATTTTTTCCCCACAAACTTTGAGCGTAGAAAGTACTCGAATAGTAAAGCATGATGGCCGAGATTGCTCCCGGCCATCATGCCCTAACTAATTACAAATCAGTCGGTTTCGACTTATTCGTAAAGGTTTCCAGCAACTGTTGGGTCGCTGATGTTCTTCTTATCGTAGTAGTAGAAACCAGTGTCGATAAGTGGCTTTGGAACTGTCTTGTTGCGTACGTAGTTAACGAGCGCTTC
>JACCEB010564407.1_pt1 | contig 37763 bp, 60 predicted proteins | sample 7454761 | NCBI WGS metagenome assembly JACCEB01 (sample SAMN15323454, study PRJNA562643) | freshwater metagenome | isolation source: river surface water | place: USA:Blue River Watershed | collected 2017-08-18
ATACCAGCAAGAAGGTCTGTGGTTTCAAAGTCTGCGTCAAAACGCCCGCCTGGGGTATATGCTTTCATTCTTCTATTATAGGGACAAATTTAGTAGATTCATCGCCAAAAACAAAGGTAGTTATTGAATACCTTTCTCCCTTTAAAACTGGGAATACTTGATGTTTAAGGTCGGCGTTGTGAATAACCATGCTTCCTGCCTTCGGGGTAACACTGAGACCAAGAGTTGGGTATATTAGCTCTCCCCCAGTAAAATCGTCATTTAAATAAATAGCAACCCCAAAGACTATTTTTCGTGGGTCATCGGGGTTTCCACCGTCTTCATGCGGCCACATAAACTCTGAATTTGTTAGCCTTCGTAAATCACGAGAGTAAATTACTGACCCTATATTAGTAAAAAATGTTTCAATATTTTTATACACATCCCATATCTTAGGGTATAGCTCATCACCCATATCTTTAACTGTGTTCCCTATATGTGAGGTATTCCAGTTTACGTTCTCGCTAGCCTTAGATAAAAAAGCCGTTCTCAGTTCTTCATCTAAAAACTCTTCAATTTCGTGTACACCTTCAGCGTGTTTTATTAATTTCATTTGGTCCCCCCAATGTGCGGTATCCCGTTAAATATGTCGTACCTGTAAGCCTCTTGGTTTACAGACTCTGGGTCAACCCACCAATCTTCACTTAAGGTCTGTCCAATAAGTTTGTACCCTAAACTGCTTAAAATCTCTCTTTGAGCATCTCTCATAGAGTACCTTTTATAATTTTGAGATAAATCATGCTCAATAATTATTGTTGAAAATCTATATTGCAGCATAGGTAGCGCTACAAGGGCTAAAAGACAGTTCCCATCATCATGCCCATCTATATCAATTTGCAAAAAATCAATAGTTTTTGGAAAATTGTTTTCTTTAAAATGACTAAGATAGTCAAAGCTTAAGGCGTTCTTGTTAATACACTTGTTCTTGCGGTCAGATAAGTTGTACTTTTCAGACACTTCTTTGTCAATTTCAAGAGCAAGACCCTTCCATCCAAACTCAGACTCTAACAAGGACGTATTACTATCCGCGTATGGGTCTCCCGAGCCCAGCTCTACATAAAATCCATTCTTTTTTTCTTGAGTCATAGAGATAACAAATGATTCTTGAAAAGTAGAACTTTTACTGTTTTTGTAGTTAATCATGATTAGTTATACTTACTACTGTTGATATGGCAGATTTCAATTTCGTTTATATTAACATGGCTTGGTAGCGACCCTACCCAGTAGATAGCCTCTGCTAAGTCTTCTGCAGTTAAGGCATAGTCTCGTTTTTGCTCTTGGGTGTCAATAGTTGCTGGGCAAATTTCTGTAATTTTAATACCAAATTGAGGGAACTCAAGCCTCATTGTTTCAATTAGACCGCGCTCACCTCTTTTAGCGTTTGTGTAGTTTCCCCCACCGCGGTAGGGCACCTTACCTCCAAAAGAGGTAACAAAGACAATTGTTGGTGAGTCTGACCGTTGCATACAAGGAACAAATAATTGAGAAAGGTACATAGGGCCAGATACGTTTATATCGTAGGCTCGTCTAAAGTTATCCATGGTTTCATTAATAATACTAGTGGGGCTAGAGCCGCCACCAGCGTTATTAACTAAAAGGTCTAGAGTTATGTCTTTGTATTGTTGATAGAAGTTCTCTAGTGCTTTAGGGTCTGTTACGTCTAGGCTATATACCTCAACGTTGTCAGATACAAGCTCAGACACTTTAGAGAGGTTTCTTGAAACAGCAATAACCTTGTACCCATTTTCAGACAGGCGTTTTACTGTTGCTAACCCTACGCCTTTGCTTGCCCCAGTTACAATCGCTGTTTTCAATGTTAATGAATCCAGTGTTGAGGCACCATTATCTTTTCGCCACTCTTCACTAAGTGCGCCGTGTGGTGATATGGCGGAGATGGTGGGAAAACAATAATGCTTCCAGCTTTTGGCTTGATAGCAAAAGTGTAGCTTCCTTCTTGCTTTGCGATTTCAAAATCTGGGTTTGGGCTAGCTTTTTGCAATATGCCATCTGGAGAGGCAATGGTAAAAGATAGCTCCCCACCTTCATAATCATCGTTTAAGTACATAACAAAAGATACTTTAAGACGGCCATCGCCCTCTTGTTGGTCAAAGTGAGCACCCATATATGTGCCTGCCTTATACTTTTTAATTGGATACATTGGAAACAGTTTAGGCTCATCTGTGATGCCGTGGGCTACCGCGTAATCTCTTGCTACATCATCAAAAGCCTTTTGTAATGTAGAGTAGATATAGGTCTTCTGAATGTCTGACGGGTCCGCAAAGATACTCTTATCTGTTCCATAGACATACGCCTCACCACTACATGCCATCCATTCGCCCCAAGGGTTCTCATTGTCTTGTTCAATTGCATCAACAAGTTTCTTTGGGTCTTCAATTACGTTTGTGTAGTAGTAAACTTTTTCTTCAAGTATCTCTCTGTCCATTTTGTGTCTCCTTAGTATCTATTCTTTATATAGTGGTCTTTTTCTTTAATGAACCCGACAAGAACATATCTTATTGGCCCTTCTCCTACATGCTTAACTCCATGCTCATACTGCTCGTTACCTGGAAAAAATAACATAGTTCCTGGCTTGGGCTTTAACTGGATGTCAAGGTTTGGAAAAAATAATTCGCCATCTGCGTAGTCATCATTAATATACACAATCGTAGCGTATTTTATAGACGGGTCTGTTCTTTGGTCAGTATGCGCTTTTAACTCTACTCCTGGTTGCATTCTTTGAATTGTTGCAAAACCACTTAAAATTAATTCTGGGTCGGCTTTTACCACCATTGAATTTAAACCATCGTATAGTGGTCTATATATCTTATGATTTAATATGTTAAAGTTTTTATCTTTCCAATTTTGAGTAACTTCAAACTTACCTTCAGCAACCAAGTTATCCACGTCGTCTCTGCCAAACTTTTGCATGCAAAACCTTTTTAAGTTTGAGTGGTACTCAACTTCCCAATCTTCTTGAGAGGTACTATTTATAATATCCAAAAAGGTATTTATCTGGTCTTGTGATAAAAAGTTTTCAACAGAGAATAGCTCTGAAGTAATATCGTTAACTACATAACCGCTATCTATTAACTGTTGTTTAAAAGACTCAATCATTTATAGCTCTTCTACTTTGTACTTATTTCCAGACGCATCTATCTTCCACCCTTGCTTAAGCAGCTCCTGCCACTCTGCTCTTTCAATTTCTTGTTGTGCTCTAGTGGCTTTCATTTCTTCGGCCCATGCATCTCGTACCTCTTGTGGGTACGCTGACTCTTCTCTATCATCCCAAAAAGAACCAATGGTGTATCTAACCCCACCTGTGATAAGGGATACTTCGTGCATGTTGTTGAACCCTCCATCAAACACCGCAAGCATCCCTACCTCTGGTTTAATCTCTAGGTTTTGTGCTGGGAACCGTAAAAGCCCACCTTCAAAATCATCGTTAAGGTATAGAAAGCCCGCATAGCGGCTTCTTGTAAACGCGCCTGAATTACCTTCGGCATCTGTGTTATCAGAGTGAATTCTTGCGTATGCTCCAGGCTCCCACTTCTGTGTGTGGTATCCAATTTTACAAATTGTTTTTGGGTCAAGGTCGTGGACTGAAGCAATTGCTTCAGGCATTGCCTTTTCAATGTCTGAAAATATGGTTGGAGATAGCCCAGCGTCAATGACTTCTTGGTCGTTGTCTTGAGGTAAAACTGAAGAATATGATTCATAGAATGATATTGGCATCCAAGAAATTGCTCCGCTGTCTGCTTGAGCATCTAGGGCTTGAATCATCTTTTTGCAATCTTCTTTGCTTATAAAGTTCTCATAAACAACTATGTCTTTTGTTAGTCTTTTTTTGTTCGTTAAGTTCATTGTGCGTTTACTCCGTCTAGTTATTTATAAGGGATTTGTCTCCAGCAAGAAGCTTTTCTATCTTTTGTTGAACAAGAGCGTACTCTTCATCAAACACTTCTGGGGTTCTTCCTTCCCCCATAGCCGCAGGGGTGCCTTTAGCTAGTAACTCTTCTTTAAGAGTCTTTTCAATATCATAATTTAGCACAGTGCACGAAAACCAATCGGCCACGTATCCATCTTTATCAATAAGGTACTTTTCAAAGTTTCCACCTTGTTTAGCGCCATTTGCAATAGGATAGTTAAGCCAAGGTGACAAATACCCACTTCTATCTGGAATTCCAAGTTCTTTTTGTTTTGCAGCATAGGCAAGGACCTGCTCTGATATTTCTTTGTACAGTTCATGTGGTTCTTGGTTGGGTTGGCCTAGTCCGTTTACATTTGTGTTTCCACGGTGCTCACTAAGCTCATTAGCAAGTTCATTTGGGATTGAGGATATCATTTCTGAAAATTGAAAAGTAGTTCCATATACTTCTTTGCCGTAATCTGCTGAATCAGCCCCACAGGTAATACCTTGAGACCACTTGCCTTTAGTAACCCCTGTCCCGCAGTAGTCATTGGTAGGAATAGCAATTATTTGAAAATCATCGCCTCCATATTTATCTTGAAGCCATTGGAGGACTTCCATTTGGTTAGCGTTGCCGCAGCCAACTGTGGTATTTGCTAATAGCGTTACTTTACCCTTAAATTGACTTAAAAAGCCAGGAGAGCCCTCAGCAGAGTTAAGCGGGATATCGTAAAGTGATTTCATACGCTCTACTATACCTTATGAGCATGTCGTTACGGCTGTCTATCTCCAGTATGTTTTGTGATTTCCCAGAAAAATGGGCAGGTAAACCTTAAGCCACTCTTTATTTCAGTAACCCCATGGATATAGTTCTTATCGCCTGGGAAGAAATAAGCAGCGCCTTTTTTAGGTTTAAACTGTACGCCTTGCAGCGGAAAGTACAGCTCTCCGCCCTCATAGTCGTCGTTCAAATAGAACAAACTTGAGAGGTCATAGTTTGGAAAGTCATTAGGCGTTCCAGCATCAGGCCCCTCATGCAACTCTTTATCGGCATGGGGCTTTTGAAACTGCCCAGGAAGCCATTTAACAATAGTTGTACCAGTCGGGATAACCTCTACCTTATAAAAATCTTCAATAATCGGCCTTAGTCTTTGAAATAGCCCTGCGATTATCGGGGATATCTTTGGGTCATTTTTATCTAAGGTTGGTTGAGTCGCAACCCTGTCTTTCCAATAGTCTGAGTCATAGGTGACGGTCCCATTCTCATTTGTATGGCTCTCGGTAACGTCCCAAATTGTTAAAGACTTAGCAGCTTTTTCTAAAAACTCTATCTCTTCTTGGGTCATAAAGTTCTCTAGCTCAACAATCATGTCTTTGCTATCTCCAAACCAGCCTGATGGAGTTATAGATGGGGTTCTTTGAACTACCTTGTATGAGCTTTTATCCATTTTTATATTGTATCTCTCTTTGTTGTGTCTATTACCCCTAATTTTAATGTTTTTACCTCGTGAGAGCCTAGGGCTTCCCCTTTTTCGTTTACAGCGTCTCTGTACCAATCTGTCCACTTTCCAGCAGTATTTACTTTTTGTGCAGCAATGCCGTAGGACACGTTTGCGTCTAATCTTTTTTTATCTGGGTCTTGGTAATTAACGATTTCAATAGTTGTCCCATTTAAGTTTGATAAAGATATAGGAATAATTGTGGCAACTGGGGTTCCAGCTTTAATAACTACTCTTTTATTTGCAGCTTTTGCTTTAATAGCTAACGGCAAAGGGTGGTCATAAAAAGAGGTACTGATTACAGAGGACATCGTTTCAAACTCATCACTAAAATAATTTACTGGATTGATGGTAAAGATACTAACATCCGCATCTGTTCTAAAAACTAGACCAGTATTTAAGCTTATGGAGGCCTGACCTCTTCCAGAATAGGCCCCCTCTGGACTAAATATTTGAACACGGTCTGGGGTTTGGTCGGTTACCCCATCCCAAATAAATTCAATATCCTCTAAACAAGAAAGGCTCCAGCCAACTACATTTGACTGGGTTACTGGAAAACATCTATAAGCATGGTTCTCTGATGTTTCGTCCATCCAGTCTCTTTTAATAGACATAGGGTGAATTTCAAACAAAGCCCCTTGTGTTTTTTCAACAGAGATATTAAACATTAATCTAAGTCTGCGCTATACATTTCTGGGGTGTGGAACTTTTTGCTGTAGTCAAGCATGGTCACAATAGAGTATTTAGTTCCAGAGGTTACTGGCATTGCTTGGTGTGGGTACATAAAGTTTGATGGAAAAATAAACAGGTCCCCAGCATCTGCCTTAACTTTTAAGTTTTGTAATCTAAAGTAAAGCTCTCCACCCTCGTAATCATCATTTGGGTAAGCAACTAAAGAGAGAGTACAGTTATAAGAGAAGCCATGGTCGTGATGCTCCATAAAGTGCTGTCCTGGGCCGTACTTAATAAAGTTAAAGGCTTCCCAGTATTTTAGGTTGTTAATGTTATACATCCTTGAGTAGTCTTGAACCGCAGGCAATTTAACGTCATATAGGTCTTGCCACAAAGATTGCAGATTTAAACTGACCTGGCTCTTGTCGTTTTCAATGTCTGTCTTCTTAAACTTAAAGTCGTTGCAGTCTCTGTACTCTGGCATAAGCTGCTTATACCCAACATATGCGGGTTGCCAGGCATACCCAGTCGTATCCCCGACGGGCTTAAGATTGGCCTCAATCCGACCTATAACATCAATGTCTTTATTGATTACGCCCTTATAGCAAAAAATGCCGTTGCCTAAATCAACTTTTTCCGTCCATGTTTGCATTATTAGTCCTTATCTGTATTCTCGCATTGACCAAACACTATTTTTGTATACCCCGCCGTCAGGCTGTCGGTAAAACCTCATGTTATTAACCATTTTATCATACATCGTAGACTGGTCTAAAATTTCTATTTTGTGTTCCCAGTCTTCTCGTTTAAAAGGAAGCACCTGCAGATAAGGAGTCCCTGCTGGTAATGTGCCTTCCCAACCCTCTGCAATAAAAAAAGGAAAGGTTCCAAGTAAATGAACTTTATCAGAATCTACAACGCCCGTAGTATTTAAAAATGGTAAGTCAAATCTATTCATTGGGGTCATAAACAATGCGCTGTACCCCTCTGGAAGCTCTAGTCCCCAAGGAGAGCTCCAAGCAAAATGGCTTTGGTAATAGCCCTTTGGGTGTTCAAACTGCGGCATTGGGGGCCGTTGAGTGCAAAAGTCTTTATAGTTAGGGTCGTCAATTTTTACATCTATGACCCCCTGGCTGTTTTTATAAAATACTAAATCGCAAGGTGTTTTAAAAAGGTATCCAGTTGTAAACGCGTCCAAGATAGCAGGACACGCTTTCCATGTAGGAATCTTTCCATAGTCATCGGTTGTTCCTTCTTTAGGGAAAGGGCAAACCTCTTTTGGCGCCTTGTAGTACTCCCCGTTTGGCATTTTTGCAAACCTGTCTGCGTCTTTATACCAATTTGGAATTTCTTTTTGTGTTGGCACAGGTGCAGAAACGTCTTCTTTTTTTATCCACGGCCTAAAAGGTCTAAATATGGCAACCAAAGACATTACTTGTGCCCTAACTCATTAATGTCTGTCATAACGACAACGCAGTACTTTGTGCCTGACACCATTGGCAAGGAGGCATGCTCGTAGATGTAGTTTGATGGGAACACCGCAATATCGCCTACTTTTGGCTTATAAACTAGATTATCAAGTCTTGGGAACTTTATATCCCCGCCCTCATAGTCATCATTAATATAAATAACAGCAGATACTGTGCAGTTGTACGCTGGGCCGTGGTCTGCGTGAATATTAAAGTGGGTTCCGCTACCTTCATACTTTACAAAGTTAAAGGCCTCATAATAGACTACGTTAATGCCCCAGTACCTAGCATAGTCGTCTATGCAGTACTTAAGCTTTTGGTATATCTCCTCATGCAAGTCTATTAATTCTGCATTTGAGGCGTCTCTAGGCCCAAGGTTTTCTTGCTTATACTTAAAATCTACACAGTCTCTTGCTTTTTTAACTGGAACAGCAGAGTTTGTTACTTGCGCCTCTGACCATTTATATTTGCCACCCGTTGATAGGTTAGACTCAAGGGTGCTGATGTACCTTGCAGCATCCTCATTAGAAAAGGTATTTTGATAAACGTGTAAGCCCAAACCTAAGTTTTTAACACTTACCTTATTATCTAGCGCTCGTTCAGGTACCCTATTTGACGCGGTCTCTGACCTATCTTTTGTAAACCAAGCGTTCTCGTTCTCATTGTGCATTTTCTTCTTTACCCCACTTACCTATGGGACACTCTGCAATAAGTAGCGTGGTCTTTACCTTCATTATGCATCCACACTGGGTGCATTGTGTCGTTAACTTTATAAAATGCTCACAGCTTTTGCACAGGTCGTATCTTTTATCTATCTTGTCTTGGTCGGTTATTCTAGCATTTGGGTCTAACAAATGCCACGGCCTAGCTTCCCCTTGGTTCTTTTTCCATTCTTTCCAAGCGTCAGACATATTAAAGGCTCTCTGGGGCTAAAAACTCATTCCCATTCCAAAGGTATCCTAGGTCTATCTCACTGTCTTCAGAGACCGACTTCACGATTACTGGCTCAGCAAATCCAGCATCAAACTTTGGACCAGTCACTTCTGGCTCATTATCTACAATGACACTGATAACTTCGTTGTTGATTACAAAAGAATGGGCTTTTGTATCTAGGGGCTTTCTATTCTGCAACGGCTTGTCGCTTGACTCAGAAAACGTTTTAGACTTCTCGTCCCATACCGCGTTGAGTCCTAGGTTTTCTGCAGACGCAGTAGACACTACCTTTACTGGAGAAGACTCTACCAGCAGGTCCCAGCGCTCTATTAAACCTGCTGGGGCAACCCCCTCAGGCATAATTACCGAATAAAAAACTTCAGAAATGCCGTTTTCATCTGGCGCAGTCATTACTAAATATTTCATTTTTAGTCCTTTCAGGGCCTAAGAGTATCACACCAGTCTCTAACTTAGCAGATGCATGTTCCTCTGTTACAGAAGCAACCGCATGGGGTGCACCCTGATGGGCATGAATAGGTACAGCTTCCGAAGGATGGGAAGAACGGTGGGAAGAACGGTGGGAAAAATGGTGGGAAGAACGGGAAGAATGGTGGGAAGAACGGCGGAAAGAACGGGAAGAACGGGAAGAACGGCGGGAAAAAGGGCGGGAAGAATGGAAAAAACGGCGGGAAGAAGGGCGGGAAGAAGGGGAAGAATGGCGGAAAGAACGGTGGGAAGAACGGAGCAATAGTAGTAACAGTACTTGTTGAGGCTGCGTCTGAGGTGCCTACTGCAGTAATAGCGACAATACTATACGTCTGTGAACCTGGAGAAGTAGAAGATGGTGTGCTATCCGCAGCATCATAAGTTACTGCTGAGCTTGAAATGCCTGTGTAGCTTGTGCCGTCAGAGCCAGTGATTGTGTAAGAGGTAATTGCGCTACCGCCGTCGGCTCCAGCGGTCCAGCTGATTCTGTTAACGTTTGCAGAGACTGTCGACCCCGAAACTGACTGTGGTGCTTGTGGTCTTGTTGTAATAGCTATAGCAGAGGAGGCAGAAGAGGCAGCAGAAGTTCCTGCAGCATTTGTCGCTGTTACTGTAAACGTTACAGAGGCGCTGACAGGAATACCAGTAACTGTAATTGGAGAAGATGACCCAGTTGCTGTCTGGCCGCTACTTGCTGTTACTGTAAAAGAAGTGGCAGCAGGGGAAAGTGCTGGTAAAGAGAATGAAACAACCGCTGCTCCATCATTATACGCTCTGTCTGTTCCAACGTTTGAAGCAGATACACTTATTGGCGCTAATGGCTCTAAAAAGTCGTTTGAAGCCTGCGACTTTTTTCCAACTCTTTTACCCATTTTATTCTCCTGTGTGTTTTCTTAAGCTGTCAAGTCGCCAAAGACAACCCAGGTGTTTTCTGCTCTCTTAAAAAGAGTTGCAGATGACCATTGAGTTCTTAGCTTTAATCCTGGAGTTGCGTTTACTGTTACTCCAGCGTCTCCAGCAATTGTTACCTGTCCTGTAGAGGTTTGAAGAATGTCAATTGATGTTCCTACTGGAAAGGCGACTGCTGAGTTTAGAGGTATGGTGAGCGTCATGGCTGAGGATGAGCTCATTTCAATTAGGTCATCTCTTTCAGTCAATGATGAAAGCGTATAAGATGCTGTCTTTTGGATAATAGGAGTGCGTGATGGTACGCCTTCTGCAGTCTGTGTGCCATCAGTAAAGGCTATTCCATCTGCGGCAACTGTCACAGTTCCAGTGAAGGTTGGACTAGCAATTGGGGCTTTATTATTGATTTGTGTTTGAATCGCTGACGTAACGCCGTCAAGATACCCAATTTCTGTGCTTGAAACTGACCCAACTGTAAGTGAGCTTGCAGTTAGCCCTGCCACTGCAAGGTCATCTAGTGACCCTTGGGTAAAGTCAACGGTTGTTGCAGGCTCTGTTGTTACGCCTTTAAAGAGCTTCCATGTAGAGTCTGACACGTCTCGCACAAGGCCTGCATGCTTTGCAGCACCATCGTTATACGCAACTACAAGACCGAGGTCTACTGTATTTGCTGCATTTTGGTGAGCAAGCTGAAGCATGTTGTCTTCAATTGTGATAGAAGTTGCTGATGCTGAGAAGTTAGTTCCGTTTACAGTAAAGTCTCCTTCTACAACAAGGTTATTTGCTGCTGTAACTGAGCCATTTAACGTAATATTAGATGTTGCTCCGCTTGAAGAGCCAATTGTAATTTCTGTAGTTCCGCCTGTTGAGCCAGTTCCAACATTAATTGTCTTTGTTCCAGATGTTGTTGCACCAGTTCCAATTCCAATTACACCAGTTGTTCTAGTTGCTCCTCCACCAAGTGTAAGGTTTCCAGTAGTCTGTGACCCACCAAGGGTAATGTGACCACCTTGAGTTGGGAACAACAAATTAACTGATGTGCTAATGCTTGGACCATTTACTGTTGAAGGTAGTACTAATGTTCCTGTAAAGGTAGGGTCAGCTTTTGGGGCCTTAAGGTCAAGGGCTGTCTGTGTATCAGTTGAAATCGGCTTGTCAGCGTCCGCTGTATTATCAACATTACCTAGGCCAACCATAGACTTTGTAATTCCGCCAACTGTCCCTGTAAATGTAGGGCCTGAAAGGTTGGCTTTTAAATCAAGAGCGGTCTGTTGCGCTGTTGAGACAGGCTTATTTGCGTCTGAGGTGTTATCTACGTTGCCTAAGCCTACATCTGATTTAACTAGGCCAGCTGGAGTGGTAATTGTTTTATTTGTAAGAGTTTGAGTTCCAGTTGTTGTTACAAGAAGGCTAGTGTCTGCTATTCCATGCACCTCTACAGTATCTAGAGTGTGTGTGGAAAGTGATGTAGAAATTGCTGTAGCAGCCGCATTATCTGCATAAGTCTTTGTAGCAAGCTCTGCTGTGTCTGTAATTCCATGCACAGAAGTTGTATCTGAGCTATGTGTGCTTACAGCCGTGTCTGCATAAGTCTTTGTAGCAAGGTCTGCTGTGTCTGCAATTCCATGTACTGAGGTTGTGTCTGAGCTATGCGTTCCTATTTCAGTTGTTACGTATTCTTGTGTAGCAACTGTCCCTGTGGAGTCTGGAAGAGTTAGGGTTCTATCTGCTGTAGGGTCTGTTACTGCTAGTGTCGTTTCAAAAGCATTAGCAGTTGCGCCTTCAAATACAAGGTTGACACCAGTGTCAAGGGATACTGTGCCAGTAAAAGTAGGGTTAGCAAGTGGGGCGTATAGGGTTGCTGCAGCTGCTGGAGTTAGAGTGATATAAGGTAGAGACGCCCAGACTGTAAGGCCATCTCCAACTTTAAGCTTTTTGGTGTCAGTCTCTACACCGACTTCACCTTCAAGAAGAATTGGGTTTGCAGAGGTCCACTCAGCCGCAGTTCCTCTGCGTAGTAAAATATTAACTGCCATTATGCAACTCCTCCATCATAAGACCCTGTATAAGCCCCTGCAGATGTAGAAAGTGGAAATCCTCCTTCTACATTTGGCGTTCCTCCATAGAAAGATGCTGGTGCTCCACCATCTATCTGAAGTTGACCTGCGCCACCAGTACCGACAATGTCAATCCAAAGTGTGCCATCGTATATTCTTAGCTTTAGTGTACTAGTATCAAAGTATAAGTCACCCGCTCGTTGGCCAACAGGCTCGCTGCTCTTAGCCAGTACGTTTAGAGGTACTAATGCTTTTGTACTCATGTATATTACCCGATTACAACTACCCTGTAGGCGTTAGATGTCGGTGCAGACGCAAAGCCAAGAGTTATAGTGTTTGTTGTGGCGCGGGCGTTATCTACAATAACTTCTTCTCCAGTTGCCACTTCATAAACTTGAACGTGAACATCTAGTGTCCCTAGGTTATGGGTTACTGTATATGAGGTAGCTGAGGTAGAAAGGGTTGTTGAGTACTTTCTAGCTACTACGGAAGCGTCAACAGAAATTGTGTTGGTTCCAACGGTGATACCGTTTCCAGCACCAATTGCAAAGCCATCGCCGTCTGTAGCAGCACCTGAGTTGGTAGCAAGTTTGATAGATGCGCCACCAGAAGCTGTTTGCAAACCACCTGTTGAAAGCGGAGTAAACGTGAAGTTAGTTCCTGTAAGAGTTACGCCGTTAGAGGCTGTGTAGGTTCCAGCACCTGAGAACTGTACGAACTCAATAGCGTCTGTTCCAACACTTGTTACTTCTGTAGAGTTAACCCAGCCAGTATTAGCTAAAGTTGTACCTGTATCAACGAATGTGAAGTCACCACCAGCGATTTCAACCGCTGAATCAAAATCTGTTGCACGAGTCAACACCCAGTTACTAGAGCCACTACCTGTGTTAGTAACAGTATAGATACCGTTATGGGCAGCAGTAGACTGGTGCTTAACAAGAATACGTGCACCGACTGTTGGGGTTACCCCGTCAGTAACAAATGCTGCTTGTGTACCTGCGTTAGTAAGGGTTGCACCAACGCCTGAAGTCCCGTTGTCGTATGTAGCATTGAGAGCTGCTGTAGTAGCTGCAAGGGAAGCTGCATGAATGTTTAAGCCTTGAGCTACGTCATCTACATACTGCTTGTTAGCTGCATCTGTAGCGTTTACAGGCGTAGCAAGAGAAGTAATAGTCTGGCTGTTCATTGAGAACGAGCTGGTTGGAGCTGTTAAATCTGTAACCTTATTTGTAGTAAGGATTACTGTTCCGCTAGCATCAGGGAGAGTGATTGTGCGGTCAGCAGTTGGGTCAGTTGCGGTAAGCGTAGTCTCGTTACCGTCTGCAGTAGAGCCTTCAAATACAATTGAAGAGTCCAGCGAAACAGTGCCTGTAAAAGTAGGGTTAGCAAGAGGAGCCTTTAGGTCAAGCTGACCTTGAATACCTGAGGTAACTCCGTCAACGTAGTTAAGCTCTGTGGTGGTAAGCGTTGCTCCGTCAAGGATGTTAAGTTCCGCGGCATCTGCGGTTACGCCATTAAGTCCAACAGCTTCCCAAATAGTGCCGTTGTAAACGCGCATTTCATTGGAGGCAGTGTTGTAGTAAACCTGGCCTGTTACGGGACTTGATGGGTCAGTAGCTAAGTTTTGAATACGAGCGTTTTGAAGCTCGTTCTTGACTAAGTCAATCGACGTTAAAAACTTACGTGCCATTTATCTTCTCCTTAGGAAAGGTACGCTTTACCGCTAAAAGAGCCTGAAAAAGTAATAGTTAAACTACTTACATTTGTGTAGCTAACATTGCCTTCTACAGTCGTTCCAGCTGAGTCTTGTACTGTTACATTTGGGTTCCAACCCAAATTATGGTTGATTACCCACGTCGCAGACGAAGTTCCCTGAGTATGAGTGTACGCGATGGCAGGTTGGTTTATGGGGCCAACTGTAATTTGGTTTAAGTTAACAGTTGGGGAAGCTTGTGGAGTAACTGTAACTACAATTGGGCTATTTACTGGGATTGATGTAGACATGTTAATCCAATGTTACCTGTTGAGTGACAAAAACTTGACCTCTAACATAAGTTTGTTCAAAGCTTGAGTCGGTTGCGCTTGTGGCTTGCAAATCCCAAAAAGCCCTTACTGGAAGGCGCTTAGTAACCGATGGCGCTAGTGTGAGTCTAATTCTTCCAGTTGCAGCGTCAAGAACTGAAACCCCAAACTCTGCATAATAATGCGGAGCGTTTGGATACGTACGGATTTGAGCTTTAAAAGTAAGAGCGGAGACGTCAAATGGGAAGTCAAACTCTGCTGACCAAGAGTCTCCTTGGTATAAAGCAATGTCGTATATTCCAGAATAGCCTGGTAGAGGCTTGCGTCCATTAAGGTCATTTTGAATGTAAACGCGCTCTGGTTTGCGGGCGTCATCTATCTCTTGAGCAAGATAGATAGGGACAAGCTTGTTAGTATGACGGCTAACACGGCGCAATGTGCCCATCTCAAGCCGCCACAAACCAATGTTTAATGCAGAGCAAAGCTGCTTGTACTGCTCCATGCGCTGGGCAATAATTCCAGTTAGCTGTTGATAGCGCTGTGAGCGTGGGATAACTACCCCGTCTGGGGCGGTGATGTTAATATCAAATGCGGCGTCTGTAGCAAGGGCCCATAGACCCTCAATGCTTGCCAAGATGGCAAGTGGGTACTCTTCAACGGGAGGGATAGCAGCTAGGTCTACTAAACTACCGAAAGAGTCTGTGCGGTTGTTAGTGTGTTGAGTGACCGCGGTATTAATAAAAGTTGTCAGCTCGCTATCTAAGAAGTAGCGGTTTGCTGTTCCTGTGACTTTAATGGCTGCGTTAGACGCTGGAGCCGTAACAAAGTGAAGTACTCCAAGGTTGCCTTCAAGCGTGTACCCAGCTGGGTACGCGATAGCAGTACCTGCCACAGTTACATAAAGATTAGTAAGCTCAACGGGCTTTACATTTAAATAGAAGTCTTTAGTAGCCCCGTCGCCAGTAGCAGTAAAAGTAAACTGCTTTTGCTGGTCGCCAATCTCTAGACGGACTCTAGAGAGCAAGTCAGCCAACAAAGCCATATGAACTCCCTACATTACGGTGTATATAATGATGACGGTAATTTAATAAAAAATCTCTACAAACGAAGAAGCGGGCCCGAAAGCCCGCCCCCTGTCTGTAACAGTAGTCTTAAATAACGCCCGCTAGATAGCCCTTTTCACGAAGGTGCTGAGCTACTTGCTTAGTTACTTTGTACTTTTGACCAGCTTTAAAGTTATAGTTGTTGCCTGCTCCAAGGGTCATGTTTTCAATTGTTTCAATTACGCGGATTTCCACGCTATCTGAGGACTCACCTACGGTGATTACCTCATCAACAATGATAGTTTGACGGTCTGGGATAGTTGCATCAATAACTTCTGTTTCAAGTTTTAGAGCTGCGGTAGCTGATGCCATTGACATCTCGGCTGCTCGCTCCTGCAAAACTTCTAAATTTTCTTCTAGTTGCTGCTCACGCATACGACCAGTTACATCGGTAGGCTTCTTTGTTGCCATTTGTATTCTCCTAATTAGTGGCTGTGGGTGTGTGATTGGGGGCCCCGAAGGGCCCCCAACCTATTAAGTTATTAGTTGGTTTCTGCAATAACTACAGACTGGTCAGTGATTAGACCAAGTCCGAAGATTGAGTACCAAGCAAGTGCATGCTCACGACCGAAGTCAAGAATACCGCCATCGCGGAGCTCAACTGGAAGAGAGATTGCGTGACCGAATGCGTTATCTCCAATGAAGATAGCTGAATAGCGGTCTGAAGCACCGTTACCTGTGAATGTAGCAGGTGTTGTGTAGCCTCCACCAGCAGTTACTGTTGGGTTAGCAACAGCTGTATCAGCTGAGTAACCAGTACCTGCACCACCAGCAACCTTGAGAACCTGTGTGGTCTCAATGAATACTGTGTCGTATAGGCGGCCGATTTCACCGAGCATGAAGTTTCCTGGAGCTGCGTACTTTGTGACTTCAATGAATTCTGGATTGTCACGAAGCTTACGGCTCTGGTGTGGGTGGATGAACGCAACATATGTCTCACCTAGGCGAGGGATGTTCTTTGTAGCAAGTGTCTCTACTGCATCCTTGACTGTCTTAGGTGTCAAGTTAAATGCACCTGTCATAGAAGCACGTGATGTACCCTTTGTACCATCTGCATACCAGTTATTAACTGCTGAGAGGTTTGAGCGGTCTTCACCGTAGATTGTTGATGTTGCTGCGTATAGTGTGTCGCGTGATAGCTGGTCAAGGTAGATAGCCATGTTACGACCTAGAAGACGTGAGGCTGAAGCCATTACGTCATCAAATGAAGCGTTAAGCAATAGCTCTGAAACAGCAAGAGCATAACCATGCTCTGATACTGTGATTGAGAACTGCTGTGCTGTTAGTGCGTTTGTCTGCATGCGAACACCTTCAACTAGTGAAGATGCAAAACCGAGGTTGTTGTAACGCATGAAGTTAATCTGGAGACCTGGTGCAACACCAAGTTCTGTCTTCTTTACTGCGAACTGCTCAAAGCGAAGGATAGGCATGGCCTGGAAAAGAATTTCCTTTGACCAAATGGTCTGAATCGCCTGAGTCAGCTGTGTGTTGGTACCTGAATACGCGGTAGGCGCAGCGGCAAGATTGCCTGTACCTGTAATGGATGATGCCATTTAGCTTTAACTCCTTGTTAGATTTTGGGTTGGGGGGTTTAACCGAACAGCCCGCGAGACTTACCACGAGCTGAGTCGCTCATGATTCGGTCTCTGTATTTTGCGTATTCGTTCATCGGCATGGCTGCAATTTCTTGAGCCGTTAACGTACGTTGCTCCATATTAGTTTCCAATGGTCCAGCGGGAGGAGCAGAGATGCTCGTTCCCTTCATTTCTTTCCTGGCGTTCTGCATAGCAGATTGCGCAGATTCAAGAATACTTGCTGAACGTTCCTTCAAACGCTCCACGCTCTCAGCGATTTCTTCACGGGTGTTGCCCTGAATGAAATCAACGAGTTGTGGAATGATGTTGTCACGTTCTTGTTCAATTACGTTCTGACGATAAGATTGCAAATCTGCATATGTCTTTTCGCGCTCCAGAAGAGCGAAGGCTCGTTCGCGTTCTTGACGCTCACGCTCCAACTGCTCCTGCAACTCACGGGTCTTAAGTTCAGCATAAGACTTTGCATCTAGCTCAGACTCTTGTGCTTCTTTAATCCTTAGTGCTTCAGCTTGCGCTTCCGCATTTCTACGAGCTGCTTCTTCTTCTTTTTCTTTTCGTAGTGAGTTAAGTTCTTCCTTCAGAGATTCAATCTGAGGGTAGAGCTTATCTTTCTCCTGTGAACGGACACGAGATAGGTCTTCATCCGTGTAGAACTTAGACCTAACTTCTTCCGTAGTAGTAACAGTCGGCGCGTCAACGCCCGACACATTTACAACTGGAGCTGTTCCAGCATCTGCTTCAAAAGCAGCTGCCATGTTTTCTGCAGTTTCTGACATTCTTACATCCTTTGTATTCTAGGGGTCGTTGTCCGAAGTGAGAGCACGAATGACCAAACGTTGTATTACATGTTTATTTTCTCTATACCTACGAAAAATTACAGGCTAAACACCTTTATTTTTGTAGGTCGTCTGGAACTCTCCTTTGTGGTAGTTGTGTTCCATACGCTTGTGTGACGAGGTTAGTGCGTAGGGCTTTTTCACCCATCTGAGCAGCAATTGTTGCGTCGTCAATTATTGGAGGTAATACTGATTGAGGGACCCCTTCTTCAGGACCTCCGCCACCTACAGGCTGTGCGGGAGCTCCGCCTGGGCCTAGCTGGGCTGACTGCATGCCAGTTAACATCATGATGTCATTTTCAATTTGAGTCTGAACCATCTTTAGAGCGCCATCTGACTTGGCATCTTCAATAAGCTCTTGACGAATTTCAGTCAGCTTCTCTGCTGGGAATTGCTCACCTAGAGCGCGAAGAGCGCCTTCCTTAGACTCAAGGCCTAGGGATAGCTTGCTTTGAATCTCATTAAGAACAATTAGCTTATCTAGTGGCAAAGGCTCTGGGAACTTTACGTAATTCTGGAAAGTTATTGGGTCATTAGGGTCTAGCTGAGCAGCTTGGCCTGGCTTAAGGGGGACTTGGCTAGAGTTAGGGTCCCAAATAAATGTCTCTGGCTCTTTAACAGCAAGGGAGATAAGAATAAGCTCATTAACGCGCTCTAGCCCGTGTGCGTATTGAATAATCTTTTGGTGGTAGCGGTTCATCAAAGGCTGGAACATAATTGAAAGCGCAACGCCTGATGTATTAGAGACTGGCATAGCCTGGCCTAAAGCAGACTCTGGAATACCAATCATTTCGTGCATTGACTTCTTTAACAGAGCCATAAAGTCCATAGCTCCCTTAAGCCCTTGTGCACCGCCTTCTAGGTTCTCTACTTTAGCGTCCTTTGGAAGACCGCCCCATACCTTGTTAGCGCCCTTTTCCAGCTGTGACGCTTTAGCACCAATGATTACTGTTACGGGCGCCGCGTGGTAGTTAACAATGTCAGCAACGTCTGTAGCAGTCTCATTGTAAGCACGGTTAATGTTAATAATGTCATTGCAATCAGAAAGGCCCCAAGGGCTACCACTGATACGTACATTAGGAATATGAATAACGGGAATAGTGCCAAGAGGATTAGGGCGCGAATCAATAAGTTCATCGTTGATGTACTCCTCAATGATGTCGTCTGTCAAAATCTCAGTGTATGTAAACACTTGGCGTGTTCCTTCAAGGGATGTGCCCCAGAAACGGTACTTAAGCTTAAAACGAATCAAACGCTCGCGGTCGTGTGGGTGGAACTCTGGGAATGCAAAAGAAGAGTTAAGCGGAAGGATACGAACACGGCCAGGATGTTGACGACCAGATGGGTCAACCCATGCCTCTTCGTATGCGACTTTAATAAAGCAGTCTCCAGATACAGAGCCCTGCTGACCAATTTCCCAAAGAAGGGTGGCCTTGTTGTTGTCTACTTCCCATACTCGCTCTAGTAGCTGCGGGACGATGGCTTCAGTTAGTTTAGATGAGCCAAAGTCAACACCCTTGCCAAATGAAAAGTTAATTAAAAAATCTGTAAATGCTCTGTAATAGTTGAGCATGATTTGAGCTTCGCCAGTTGGGCGACGATATGAGTAGTGGTGGCCAAGATACATAGCCCAGTTAAGGGAATAGCGGTTTAAGCGCGGACCGTGAACTTCAAATTCTTCATCAGCCAATTCCACCAAGCCAAGCGGTGAAATTGAGATAGTTAAATCAGAGGATGCTGCGCGATAACTCGGAGGAGAGAAATCAATACCGCTCACCAATCACCTCTTTCAAAATAAGTAAAAACTCAATGTCGATATATTAACATATCGACGGACTATTTGTAACGTGCGCCTTGTATGTTGGGCTTACCAACTGGCTTTTTTATTTTCTTTTTCTTTTGCTCTTCTTCTTTATCTCGTTTTTCTTGAGCATAATCGCGAAAACGAGGGTCTATGTCCTTTTTAGACTGAACATATTGTCCGCCCATTTGATTGTACTTAGCGTGAATCCAGTGGCCGCGAGCAGGAGAGTTTTTAGAGAACTTTGCGCCTGCTTGAGCAGTAATCATGTTCCAAAGCTTAGGGTTTGCAGCCACCTGCGTTGGGGTTTCTTTTACTTCTCTACCCTTAATGAGTGCCATTTATAATCCTTAGATAGGCAGCCGCCCCCTGCCGCCACGTAAGAGGCAGGGGAACGACTTGCTATTTATGTTATTAGTCTTGAACTACTGCTGGGTTAAGCGCTGCTTGATGTGTACCGTCACGGAATACTTCTTCAAAACGGTTGTCTCCATGGTCAGCAAATGCACCAGCCGCAAAGTCGTTTAGGCTGTTTGGAGCCTCTACCCAAGCTGCAGAACCAACGTGTGCGCGCTCGCGCATTGTCTCTTCTGGAAGCTTTTCAAATACGTTTGCATTACGGTTTGGGCGACCAGGTGCAGGCATGTATCCATGCATTGCGCCTTCTGTAAATGATTGTGGAACATCTGTATCTGTTGCAATGCCTTCTTCAAAACGAAGTGGGCCGCGTTGACCTGGGACAGCTCCAGCCATCTTACGGTCGTATACAGGACTGTGCTTCTCAGGGAAGCGTGGTGCTGGTGAGATTGACATATAAACTCCTAATTGGTTTGAGGACCTCAGTAAATAGTGTGCTACCTAAAGTGAACAAAATCAGGCTAAAGTCAAAACTATCTGTAAAAGGGTGAGCTTGACACCTCTACCGATGGCATTGTTAAATCCATAGTTAAAGCGCAAGCAATGGCCAAACTATCCGCGTAGTCGTCGTGGGCGTGGGCTTCATCTGGAGCATGCGCTAAAAAGTTAGGGCCAGTAAACTTGGTCTCTAGGTCAGTCATCTGCTGGTAAAAACGCTTCCAAGTTCGTAGGCGGCGTGTCTTAGCATGGGCTGGCCACCCGACCATACGTCGGTCAATAAGGGCCTTGAGGTGTTTCCAACGCTTTGACTGCTCTGGTTGGCTACTGCCAATTGAGTGCACCTCAGAGTTAGGTAGCAGTAACTTTAGTCGTTGCGCTACCGCGTCACCTACACCATTTGCATCGACTCCTACAGCCAGGACATCATATGCGCTTAAGAAGTTTACAATTTGAAAATACTGGTCTTCCCAGTCATCACCTTGGATTTCCATCCAATTTAAAATTCTATGGTCAAAGTACCCAAACTCGTCAGGCCTATCCCAATCTACCCAAACTACTGTGACGACCGTCGAGTCCAATTTTCTCGCTGGGTCAATGCCGACCACAACTGGAGTACGATGCCACGCCTTAACAACTTCTTGTGAAGTGTCTCCAAGCTCGTCCATAATTGTGGATGTAACGAACATCCCTCTCTCCAACAGCCATTTGCACGAGTACGACATTTGAAACTCATCGGAATCCTCACCAATTCGTAGCATTTCTTTTTTAATAAACTTGCCATAGTTAGCGTTGCATTTTGCAACGTCTCGCCAGTCCCATTCAAAATGGTTCTGTCTTGCCTTTGTGCTAGTACCTCTTCGCTTGTTAAGTTGGATAGAGCGGTAGAAGTTGTTCTTGTGCGTAGTAGGGGTACCTGTCTTAACCATAGTTCCTGAGTAATACGCAAGCATCGGCGAGATTGACTTAGATACTACAAAGTCATCGGCTTCTTGGCACTCATCAATAACAATCAAATGGAAAGACTTAGATTCAATCTTTGCACGGGGGTTAGCTGTCATCATCATGAGGCTGCTGCCAGAGTTCTTTAATTTGATTTGCCGCGTAACACCAGGAACCTTACCTAGGCTATCGTCAATCTCAGGGTCTCCCAAAATTTCTAGTGCTCGCTCTGAGGTAAGGCGGTTTACAGTTCTACCGAATAGCGTTTCCACCTGGCCCTCAACTGGGGCAAACATGCCAATCCAAATACCGTCTTTAAACTTACCAAGCAAGTCGGGGTACATCTTAGCTAGGCGCGGTAGTAATACCATTAGAGTAGCTACTGTGTTGGCGATAGTCTCCGACTTACCTGACTGACGTGCTGCAAGCGCTGTTACCTCTTCACCGTCGTTAATTAGCACGGACTCAATAACGCGCCGAGCCAAAGGCATTTGGTACGGGTGAAGTTCATGCCCAACCAGGGCTGTCATAAACTGAATGCATCTATCTACAAGTTTTTTAACAAATTCTTTAGAGAGCTCGTCAAGCTCTTCAATTTCTTCTTCAGGCTCCAGGTCTTCGTCTTCGTCAGGGAAGAACTCTTCGTCGTCTAATTCTGTATCCATATCGCCCTTAGTTTAGGTGAAAAACAAAAAGCCTGGGCGTTTAAACCCAGGGCCTTTTGATGCCATCACGGGAAGAGGAAGAGAGGCAGCATAAGTGTAGCACAATTGTCGACAAATCTACTTATTGGCGTGTCGTTCTAGTTTTTAACTCATGGACTACAGCATGTAAAGCTTCAGCACCTAGTAAGGCTTCGTCTAAAAAAATAGACTCTCTTTGTTTTGCGTAAGAGGACATGCATCTGCCAACCTCATAAGTAGCTTGCTCAGCCCACTGCTCAAGTTCCATAGTAGGTATCTTTGCAACTCTCTTAGCTACCTTTTCAGAAAAAGGTTTTACCCATATTTCTTTACGTTTAAAAGGATTCATCAAATAAACCATCCTCTGGCTTCCAAGCTACTCTAGCCTTCATAGCTCCAGATAGTATCTCATCAATCTTGTCTTCGTCATCCCACCCAATATCTGGACGCTTTACCCACACACCTAAGTAGAACCCTGGCTCTGTAAAGGGAGCACGAAAGACTAAGCATTTACCTTTACGGTAAGGCATTTCAGTTTCTTGGGTTGTTCCCACTTCAATAATAGGAAAAGCTTTCTTATGCCAGTAGCGTAGTTTTCCGCCGTATAGTGGTCCGTATGATTTCAAAGCTACTCCTTTGAGCCAAAAAGTGTTTCGTCAAGATTAGGAAGGTTACCCTGTTGAACCCTACTTGCAATAGAAGCTGTGTAACTAAGTCGCTCCTTAGTTCCTGCAGAAAGCGCGTTTATATCGGCTGCGTGGTGAGAGGAGCAGGCTGCCTCAATAATAGGTAGGTAGTCATTGGTTGACGGGCTGTTCTTAAGGCCCATCCATACATTTGGCTGGACATCGTTATATTGCCACCAAACGCCGCTGCGCATAATTATTACTAATGTGTTTGTGTTGGAGTTGTAAGCAATAGTGTAAGCGCGTGGGCGTTTAGGGTTAGCCGTAGGGGCATTATGAACTTCAAGACCTGCTTCTGAAACGTCATTAGGGATTACTACATTCCACCCGCTAGTGTCAGATGTAGCACCTGTTGAGTCTTCAAAATCGCTTTCAATATCCCAGTTAATCTTACGGTCAACTGTATTTGCATTTCTTTCTTGATTAGCCGCCATCGCCTCATCAAGGCGAGCATTCATAAGTGCTTTTAGGTCTTTTTTAGCCATTAGTCCTCGCAGATGTGGTACTCGGTCTCCGTCTCTAAAACTCTTACTAAGCACAACGCGCATCGTAAATATTTAGGCGGAGTAAAGTTATTTTGAGCGGTAGCCCCTAAAGGAAAGTTTCCACCATCTTCAGCGTATTCAGGAGAGTAATCGTCTACTATCTCTGGCTCTTCAAAAATCTCACGTGGAAATGGGCCCTTAGGGTTTACCGCCATTGAGGGTACTGGATGTACCTGTACTGCTTGTCTTTTACTTATCCTCATCAGAAGAAGATGTTTTCTTCGACTTCTCAGCTTTAACTTCTGGAAGTGGAAAATGGTTAGCTGCAGCGCGCTCTTGTAGCCAGTGTGGCAAGCAAAGTGCGCAGTAAGGTACAGGATTGACTCCTGGGTCATTTACATAGTAAACAGCGTCATTGACACAATTATCGCATTTCATATTTAAACCTCCTATAGAAAGTGTACAGCAAAAAGGGGGCGGGTGTACCCCGCCCCCTATTCAAGTTTACTTCTTCTTTGCTGCCTTCTTAATAGGCTTAGCTGCTTCCTTAGATAGCACGTCACCTACAAGCTTGGCTACAACACCAAATGCTGGGTCCTTAGGGTTGATTGCACGGATGGCTACTGGGAGGGTTGAGGCAAGCGCTGCGACGATAATTGACTTTACATCGTGGTTGCCTGTTGCGTAAACAGCAGTTGCTGCTGCAAGGAATGAACGGCCGTATGACGCCGCCATTGCCTTAAGTTGCTTGGTGTTCATTATTCTCCTTCTTCTACATGCTGGTCGAAGCGACCTTCAAGTCTTGCTAATGATACACGAACCTCGGTCATATCTGTTCCGATTTTGTTAATTGCGTCTCGCATTGAAGAGCCGCCATTTGGCTTAAGCTCAGCTAGATAGTGTTTGATGGTCCAACGGATGCCTATAATAACGGCCCCGCCTATACCTAAAACTGTGGAGGTCAAAGCCGCCCAGTCAGAAATATTCATATCGCTACCAATCATAAATTAATTATTTTGTCAAGAGCGATAATGTTATCCGTCTGATAGCCCGATGTATAAACTATACGCATTTACTATTAGATTTGTCATATTAAATAAAATAATTTATTAAATTGAGTTCGGCTTGACACGGCCTGTAACTCCCGTGTTATGGTTAAACCTGACGAAGCCACCCACAAGGTGGCTTTTGCCAACTGAGAGGAGCAGAAATGCTTAATATCAGAATTAATCTAACGGTTAATCTAAAGAAAGTGTTTGCAGGAGGGCTTGTAGCGTTTTTGGCGCTAGCCCATCTAATAACACCAGCTTACGCTTTAACAGCTGTTGTAACGCCCGTGGTAAAGCCTGAGAAGGCCGTTACCGTGCACCTTACACACTTAAAGGTAAGTACAACAAAATCAGCAGCCGAGAAAGCCTTGGCTAGTGACACCGTCAAATACTTTGACGCTGAAGCGCTCGCTTTTCTAACAGTTTATACACAAGACTGGAAGATTAGCGAATGGAAGTGCCTCCGTGAAATATGGATGAAAGAAAGCCATTTCAACCCAAAGGCTAAAAACAAGTCTTCGGGTGCTTACGGAATTGCACAGTTCATGCCCTCTACTTGGGGCAACTACAAGGTCACCAAGACCGCCGAAGCACGACTACAGATAAAATATGGGCTACGTTATATCCTAAAACGATACGGAGATGAGAATGACCCAAACGGCGCATGCAATGCGTGGAAATTCTGGCAAGAGAACAAGTGGTACTGATGCTCCGTTTTTTGATGGAACTCAGCCCTGTAGAGAAATAGGTTCAGAACTATTCTTTCCAGAGGACGCGGCCGAAGCTCTAAAGCTAAAAGCACTCGTCAAACCAATATGCCGTTCATGCCAGTTTAACTCCCCTTGCCTAGAGTGGGCCTTGGAGAACTATGAAGTTGGAATCTGGTCTGGAACCACAGAATCAGAGAGACAGAGAATTAGACGTAAAAATAAAAGTTAAACAAAAAAGCCCCCGCGTGAGCGGGGGCTTTTTGCTTGGGGGCTTATGAAGCCGCTGCCCAAGGGGTGATTGTGATTGTAGCTGTAGAGGCAACTGAAGATGCTCCAGCTGCTGTGCTTTGAGACTTGATTGTTCCAGCAACTGCCACAACTGAACCTGTAAGGCCTGTAAGAGCCAATACTGTGGTCGCTGTGGTTGTAACTGTGAATGTGTTGTCTGTGAGCTTGGTGATGGTGTAAGTGCCGTTAACAGAAGCGTCAACGCTAGAAATTGTGACCTTGTTACCAGTAACAAATCCGTGTGATGAGTCTGTAATGGTTGTAACGCCTGAGCCTGCTGTACGTGAAGCTGCTGTAACAGTTCCAGCTGCGTTAGTTGCGGCTGAAGCTGTTGTGATGTTAGCTGTTTCGTAACCAGCATCCTTGAGCTTGTCAAGGGCTACTGCTGTGGTGTCTCCAAGTACGCTAGGTACTACGATGTAGCCAATTCCAGCGCCATCTGCTGCTGTTAGGGCTGTTGTTGATTCAACCTTGCCGTACCACTGTCCTGTAATTTCACCAGCGTTAGCTGAGTTAGTTACTGTGAACTTTAGCTTATCTGCTGTAGCAACTGTTGCTGAAGATAGGTTGTACGCTGAAGCTGTAAGACCTGTAATGTTTACAACGTCTCCTGGAGCAAGGTCGTTCTGAGCTGTATATGTAACAGTTGTTCCGTTACCTGAAGCTGCTGTAATCTTGTAGTTACCTGCGCCTGGGGTAAATGATGGGTAGTTACTCCATTCAGCCTCTGCGTTGGCATGGTTATCAAGAGCTGCATCTAGACGAGCTCCAGCTACCTGTGTTGTTGCTGCCCAAGCGTAATCTGCGCCAACACCAGGTGTTGAGCCGATAACAACCTTTGCAACTGCTGTAGCGCCTGTAACACCTGTTCCTGTAGCTGCGTTAGTTACTGTGAAACCTGTACGAGCTCCTTCTGTTCCAACGAGTGAACCAATAAGAACGTTTGTTAGGTTAAACGCTGCTGTTGAAAGCCCTGTGATTGTTACAGTCTGACCAACGTTAAATGAGTTGTTAGCTGTATAAGTCACTACGCCGCCTGAAGCAGACGCAGCTGTTACTACAGCAGTTTGATATGCAAGCTCGTTTGAGCCTGTTGTTCCACCAATATTTACGGCCGCTTCTTCTGTGCGGACGTCATTTGGGTGCATAGGGTGGTTACCCCATACAAAATCTACTTTTACGTTTCCTGCTGAATCAGTAGCGTTACCGTTGCTTGTGGTTCCGCCAGCGGTTTCTGCGATAGCAATGGCGGCTGCGCCAGTGCCTTGCGCTGAACCCACAGGAAGTGGTGAGTTATAACTTGACATATTTTACCTTTTTCTCTAGAGAAGTAAGCGCCTGATATCGGGGGCGCAGTAACTATTCTCCAAGAGGATTTGGGGTTTGTCAGGGCTAGTGAACCCCTTTTCTATTACGTACAGTTTTGTGGTGATGTAAACACGCCGCCAGATAAATAGTTTCCTGGCTCATCTGCAGCACATTGTGCTTGTAGGTTAGTCACCGCTACTCCTGAGGAAGAATATGCACCACTGACTGAAAGGCCATTACCACAGCATCCGTAGTACACCGTGTCACCTGATGGTGGTGGGTCTACAGTACAAGATTGAGTCTGTGTATCAGTCGATGTTTCGGTCTCTGTGTATGTAGAGCAGTTTGTATTGGTACAGGTTCTTGTAGCAGTTATGGTACGGCTACGGCTCTGAGTTCCACCTGAACAAGTAGACCAAGCAGAAAAAGCACCGTAGGTGTATGACCAAGAACCACAGCCTGCCGTACAAGTTGGAAAGTCTGGGAAGAAGGGGAAAAACGGGAAAAATGGCGGGAAAAATGGTGGTGGTGCTGTGGGAGTTACAGGGTTGCTAGACTCAGAAGCACCTGAAGATACCCCGTAGTTAGTAGTGCCAACTACTGAAAACGTGTAACTAGTTCCGTTATTAAGGCTAGATACTGTGATAGGGGTGGAGGACCCTGAACCTGTTATAGCTCCTGGGTTTGATGTTGCAGTATATGTGATAGTCCCTTTACCAATGTAAGTAGAGGCAGTAAACGCAACTGATGCACTTGCGGCACCCGCAGTAGCTTCTCCTATAGTAGGAGTTGTTGGTCTCTTACCCGCAGAGTGGGAGTTACCTGGGATTGGCATTAAGCGCTCAAATCGCCGATTAACACCCAGTTGTTAGATGCTAGACAAATTAAAGTCGCTGAAGAGTAAGCTGTTCGTAGCTTAAGACCAGGAGTTCCATTTAGAGTTACTCCAGAGCCCACTACGGTTACTCCAGAGCTCAGCGCAAGTAGATGAATTTGAGTTCCAACAGCCAAACCTGATAACCCAGTACCAACAGTAAAAGCAAAAGCACCATTCATCTGAACCATAGTCTCAGCGTCACCTGTTGCTAGTGTGTAAGCTGCAGTTTTTGCTGTCGCATTAAGCGTGAATTTTGGTTGATACGTGGTAGCTGCGGCAGATGTAGTTAGATATGAGCCTAAAGATGATGTAGTTGCGTACGTAGATGAATCTACTGAACCATCGGCTTTAAGGAATTCAGAAGAGGTTCCGCTAGCCTTGACAAAAGAAGCAGCAGTTAAGTTGCCTGCCTGGCTTACAGAAGCTAGCGCTGTGCCAGATGTGTTTTGCCATTCTTGTAAAGATACAGACTGGCTTGCAGCCCCCTTAACAATAAGAGGTTTTGTAGAGCTTGTAGAGGCTGTAACAACATTACTGCTGTCTGCTGCCTTACGGACATACTGTGTGTGAACGTCGCCAAGTACACCATTCTCAATGTTATTAAGACGAGCGCCTACAGTTACAAAATTTGTTGAAGATGCTGTGTGTGAGCCTGAGCCAGCTGACGATTGGGCAGGAGTTGTTCCAAGGGCAGTCTCAATGGCGATAATCTCATCTTGAATTAGATTAGGGTGTGAGGCATCAATGATGTCTACTGTATTCACCTTAGAGGTAAATGTTGCGGTTGTTATAATACTGGATGGATATGCTGCCACAGGAAGTCCCTTCAAACTGTAAGTTCTAAAGTATAGCAAACGCTATACTTTTTCCGCCTAAACGCTAGTTTTGTGACTCCCCATTTGGGCCTTTACCAGGTCTAGTATACCCTTTTATGCTTGGTCGTTCTTTGGTTGTTAGAAAAAACTTGCGAATGCCAAACCTTGAGTCATTTGTTGTAAATGGCTTTGCTAATGGCTCTTTGAAAATGTCTTTTCTTTTCACGGTGAGTATCTCTCCCATTGACGGCCGTGAGTATCTTCGCCTTTTATAGCTTTACCATTGTAGGTTGCCCGTGTTAACTGGTCCCTACCAGAGCGCGTAGCGCCAACAGTAGCGCTTTTTTTAGCCGCGTCTGCCGTTGTAGTGGTTAACTCTTTCTTAAGGCTTGCCATTTTTTCCTTTAAATTGGCGAGTGTTTCTCATACCAGGAAGGGTTGGCTGAACGTACCTAACGTCGCGAGGCTTTCTAGGCTTAGACGCTTTCTTTGTTGGTGGGGCAGAGAGCGCTTTTGGTCCTGTTTCTTGAGGAACATCAACTCTTTCAGACTTAACCATACGAGGGCCAGTACGCTGTGGCTCTTCTTTAGTTACTCTTTCAGACTTAACGTTGCGAGGAGGTTCGTTAACCCTCTCAGAGGCGACTTTTTTAGGCCTAACTGGCTCTGCTTTCTTTGCCTTAATGCCGCTTTTTAACATCCCGCGTCGTGGCGCAAGTGGGTTAGATGAAGCAATTCCCTTAACCGCGTTTTTGGCAAAGGCGCCTTCCATATTATTCATACTCTGATTGTAGGTGCTTCTCTTCGCACATTCTGGCTAAATCAGGAACCACATAACGCTTGGCGCATAAAGCGCAGGTATAGCGCTTTATGCGTTCAGCATCGTCCAATTACTTACCGCAGGTTGGGCACTTAGCTGCTGCTGGTGCTGGGGCAGCCTTAGCTGCTCCTGCGCCTTTAAACTTAGGGCGACCAAAACCAACGATGGAAATTATTTCGCCAGCCTTGTTCTTCTTAAAAGCACGAAGCTTCTTAGAGACCTGGCCGCCATTTCTTTGGCTTCCCTTTTTATCTGGGCTAGTGTTTCCTTCAATGCACCAGACAGTCCCATCTTCATTGTCTTTGATAACAATTCCAACGTGAGAAATTCTATCGACGCCGTCTGAGGGGAAATCAAAATACGCAATATCGCCTGGTTCTGGGTCTGCGATATCTCCATCAATCCAAGCACCAGCCTTCTTAAATGCCTGTGCGCCACCTGGTGTGTAAACGGTATTAGGGATTTTTACTCCAGCCTCATTACCGCACCAGTTGACGAAACTTCCGCACCATGGTTGGAAGTTAGCCTTTGTGTAAGCGCCGTACTTTGTCTCATTGTCCTTAGGACCTTCAATAGTACCTAGCTCTGCTGTAGCAACTTCAATAAGACGAGCTGCTGTTCCTTGGTCTGCCATTATTCTTTATCCCAATCTGTATCAACTGGCTGTGCCTCTGGCATTTGACCATCAGGCTTTGCTGCTAAACGAGCAGCGGTTGCATCAATCTCCGCTTCAAGCTTCTTGTCAGCTTGTGTGTTCTTAGCATCCATCTCTTTGTTTTGAAGCTGGGCTGCCATAATATCCTTAGCGCCAGAGTTTCCAATAAGGATGCCTGCAAGGGTTCCTGTAATAAAAGTAGCGATGCTTCCCAATACGTTGAAGAACATCTTGTCGTTCTCTGACTGCGCCCCAATAGGCTGTGTTACAAATAGCAATCCATAAATAATTCCAATTGCTGTTAAGAACAAAATGCTTCCTAGAGTGATGCCTAGGATAAACTTTAATCGTGCATCTAAATCTTGTGGGGTTAGCTTTTCTTTACTCATTTGGTGTTCCACTCTCTACGGTTGTTGTTCCGTCTGTTGTCTTACCTAGTAGGTCTTTTGTGCATAGCCCGCTTGCTTCACAAACAGGTGGGTTACATTCTGCCTTTTCCCAGTTTACAGGGTCTTGGCATGGATAGCGGTATCTATTCAACCCTTCTGGGTTACTGCATGCCGTAAGTGACATCGCCAGTAGCACAGCAGATACTGTTGCCAAACTTACCTTAACTTTTCTCATTCTTCGTCCTTTGGGTTACGAAGTGGGTAGGTGACTGCCCACGCAACTAATGTTCCCACAATTGCGTACCCCACAACTGTCTTAGCTGAGCCGTCTAGCACGACCCAAGCAATAAACATGCCTAGTAGGGTCCATAGTTGGTCAACCATATCTCTTAGTATTCTCACGGCTTTCTCCTATATCCTGATTGCCCAGAAGCGCCTCCGCCTCCAGTACTTCCTCCTGTTGAGCCGCCTGCAGCGCCTGCAGCAGCTCCAACCGCGTTCATAGCGGCTCCAGCGGCAACGACTGTTGCAACAACCATGTCGGTTGCTTCTTCACGCTCTTCTGTGGACATATCGGCACCAATACTTCCTAGTGCTTGTAGTGCCTCACCTGGGTCGCTAAATACTGCGCCAATTAATTCAGATGGGTTCTCTAGTAAAACTAGAGCCGCGGCAACGTCTGCTGTAATTATAACTTCATTACCGTTTTCATCCTGCCTAACCTCAACAGGGGTCTCCGCAGGAAGGTCTTTATACTCAATACCAGCATCTTGAATCTGCTCTTTAGTAAGAGTTTCTCCAGGAGCTACGGACTCAATAAGCGCCTCTGCTACAAGTTCTTTTTCAGCCGTAGTTAGCTTTCCATCTTCAGACAAAGCCTCAGATAGAGCAGATACCTCTTCCGCAGTAACTTCTCCGTCTGCGTTTAAAGCCTCCATAATATTTTCAGCATCTGCAGCAGAAAGCCTTCCATCAGATAAAACATCTTCTACAGCGCTAGCAACTTCTTCAACTTCTGTGCTAGGCTCTTCCTCTTCAATAATAGGAGGTTCTAATGGTTCTGTGGACGGATTTTCTGGCTCTGGCTCTAGTGTCGGTGGTGTTGGTTCTGGTTCCTCGGGTGTGGAGGGTTCCTCAGGCTCCTCGGGTTCTACGGATGGCTCTTCGGGCTCTACCGCTACTGGTGGGACTTCTATGGGTTCTGATGGCGTTTCTGTATCAGTGGGGTCGGTAGGTGTCGGTTCAGGAGACACGGGAGTTGGTTCTGGCTCAGGTGTCGGATTTGAAGGTTCTGGCTGAGGGACTACGGGTAATGCAGGCTCGACAGGGACAGGTTGAGGAGTGGGTTCTACGCTTGGAGCGGGACCTGGTTCAGGTGATGGAACAGGTTGAGGTGAAGGCAACGGGGTGGGTTCAGGAAGAACTGCCTCTGGGACTGTGGGAGTAGGGGTAGGAGATGGCACAGGAGTCGGTTCAGGGGATGGCTCAGGAGACGGCTGAGGCGTTGGAGCAGGCGGCACAGAAGGCTCTGGCGAAGGCGTTACAGAAGGCTCGGGAGAAGGAGTAGTAGATGGTTCTGGCGACGGAGAAGTATTGGTTGGAGAAGGTGAAGGCGTTGGAGCTTCGGGTGTCTGAGTTGGAGATGGCTCTGGACTCGGCACGGGGGAAGTTGATGGTTCGGGAGTAGGCGTTGGGTTTGTAATAAAAAGTGTTGCTTGGTTTGACCACGCGGAGTACATGCTCCCCGAATCATGGTCAGACCTAATTGTAAATGTGTAGTTTTTGTCCCACCCACCTGTAGACCCGATAATTGATTTATCAATAGTGATTGAAGTGTTTAACGCGTTTGCATCCCCCGCGTTACCTGTGGCAATTCCCCAACCACCAGTACCGTCAGTCCAAGAGATGGCGTAACGTTCTGGAATTAAGTTTGTTGTGGGAGCAGCCCAAGAAAGAGTAACGGTAGAGGTATCCATTGAAGCCACTAGTTGAGACGGCGCATTGATTGCAAGTGGTGGGATAGCAGCTAAAGCAGCTTGAGCAGCCGTTAACGCGCTTCGCTTTTGATTTAAAATAGTTACTAGCTCTGGGTCATAGGATGTATATGCGGGCGTTGTAGTTGTTGCGGCAGTAATTAAGCTAACGTTGTCAACGCTTCCTGCAAAATTTCCGTTCCAATATCCGTTATCTATTAACCTGAACCCTATATCCCAACGAACTGCGTCATCAGATAGCGTGTATGTTGTAGAGAAGTTTCTCCAATCAAAAGTATCTGCACGATTACCAGTATCGTAATAATTTAGGCGTTGCCCTGCTGCGTTGTAGGTTCGGAACTCTACGCGATAGCCATCCGCCTGTGGCCTAGCCCCATCGTTAAAGTTGTTATTAGACATGTCATAGGAAAAAGTGACTTGTCTAGTTGGGCTTGGAAAAGTGCCTGTTTGCAAAATAAACCCATAGGTATAGGAGCCAATAAGAACTCCGTTATAAACTCTGGCAATATTGGAGTTTAAAATTGTGCTGTTGTCTCCCATGCCAATATTTGACCATGCAGAGGCGTTATCAAACGTGCCGTTAACAACCACGTTAACTTGACCTGTTACGGTAGAGGTTTCGTGGTAAACGGCACTTGCATCTAGATTTGCTTGAGCAATAGCGACCTGTGCAGTTGCTCCGTCTACAGCGGATTGGGCAGCGTTAAGGGCAGCGTTGTACTCTCCTAAAGTATAAAGAGTTGGCAAAGCTGCTGATGCAGGTGCTGGAAATAATGCTGGAAAGAAAGCTGCGGATGTTAAAACAGATAATGCTGCGAATAAGCGCAAGCGTCTCATTACTATTAGTTTATCTAGAGAACACACCTTCTGGGTCGTAAACTTCTAATGCTTTTTTAACTAAGTCATTGTGTTTTTCTTTTGCGTGATGTCCGCAGAACATTAGCTCACCATTTAAAAATGTAGCTATAACTTTAGCTGCAGCGCTGCATGCATCACAACGGTCATTAAGAGTTAGCTCTCTTAGTGCTGTGCTTTGCATGTTATCTCCCTAGAAAGGTGGTTTATTCTTCCAAGTACTTTTATCTAATAGGTTTACATTATCAGAGTCTTTTTCCATATCATGGTGAGCTTTCTCTGCTGTTCTGTCCATCTCATCCATAGCTTCTGGGGTTAAATCATGCCAACCCTCAGGAGCATGCTCAGCATAATGTGATGTGTCATAGTTTGCAATTGTTCCGCCAGCAGCTAAATGCGCACGGCGACGCTCAATCTCAGACATTGGGCTGCGCTTTGAGTTACGGGCTCTATCTTTAGGAGTTTTCATCGGTTCTGTGAAGGCCCGTTATCAATTTTGTAGTTATCTTTATAACGCTTAACGCCTGGGGTCCAAGTAGTCCCGTTAATACCACCAGAACTAGTAGTTTCTCTACGTCCCTGGAGAACAGCACCGCGCAGGTCACTCCACTGACGACTAAGATTTTCTTTAGCGTTAATGGCGTTACCTAACCTAACTGCGCCTTCAGAGCCCATTTCGCCACCACGATGTGGCAATGCGTTTAGTACGCCTTTAAACTGCTGTGGGACAGTGCCTTTAACATAAGTTCCAATAGCATGCGGAATATCCGCGGCTTCCCGCGCAATCCCTGTAAAGTATGAACCTAGTCCCATTTACTTACCATAAGACTTTAAGTAGTTTTGTTTTGAACGGCTTGTATCTTTGACTCCAGCAACTGCAAGCGGCACTTGCGCAACCTGTTGTACAAGGTTTTTAATTGGCATTGTAGACATAGACTTAACTTCACCAGGGGTAACGGGAGGGAGGCCGTATTTCTTTTTAGTTTGGTTAAGTTCAGAAAGGGCTTCACCTCTAGCTTGAGCGCCTCTTGAATCTAAAGCGGTACCAAGAGCTGTTGGGACGTCACGAACTGAACGTCCGATATTAGTAACGTACGACTTGGCACTGTTAAACAAAGTGTTAGCAATACCGCCACCAACAGAACGATTAGAGTTGTTACCTCTATCTGCTGGGGCAGCAGGGCGCACACCTTGCTGCGGCTTAAAAGGATTTGGTGCAGGCTTTGTAAAGTCTCCTGCTCCTTTTGGAAGATTTGAAGGCGTTGATTTAGGAAGCGGTGTTGGAACCGCGGGCCCGTTAATCTTTGCCATTACATTACCGCCGAAGAAGCTCTTCCACCGCTGCCGCCACCCTTTACAGGTGCCTTTGTCTTTGGCTTTGCAGGTGACTGATAAAGACGACGTACGCCCTCTTTGTACTCAGCGCTAACGCCCTTATACTTTAGAGCTCCAATAGACTTTTCTTTACCAGCCTTTTTAATAGCATCAATTGTTGCCTGTGAAACCTTAATCTTTGGTGGTGTAGCTGACTTTGAAGGTGGCAAGTTGCTTGGTCCTGGTGACTTTGGAGCTTGTGACTTTGGACCTGGTTGCTTAGGGTTAGTTGCACCAGATGATGCTGCAGGTGAAGTAGCCTTTGCGTTTGGATAAACACGCTTTGTAGCTTCCTTGTACTCTGCTGACACTGGAGCGTTAGGTGAGAACATAGACCCATCGTAACCTGGAGAACCGTATGCAACTTTATTTGCAGCAGCTACTCCCAAGTTTCCTCGTCCATCATTCTTTACAGCATCTACAGTTGCTTGTGAAACTTTAATCTTTGGTGCTGCTGGAGCGTCTCCGCCGCCGTCAATTAAAGGACCAAACTGTCTTGATGTTGGGTTCATTTTTCATTCTCCTTTTTGCCTGCGCGGCGTTTGTTCTCTTTAGCAACATTCTTGCTGCCTTTGAGGGCTCTCAGGTTTCCCTTTGAATCATTATTTTTATTATTATCCTTGTGGTCGACGTGTGTGTCTCGGCTTAACTTACCATTTTTTGACTCATAATCTGCACGAGCCTTATTCTTGGAAGTAGTGTGCCATTTACCGTCTTTGCCCTTGGTTTTGTAGACGTAAATAGGACGTCCACCGTTCTCTGAAGACCCCTTATAAGGGCCAAATTTCTTTGTCTCCGCCATTAGCAGTCCCACGCTCTCAGTGACTTGTTGATACGGCTGTTCGGGTCTTTAGCGGTCTTAGAAGAGGTGTTTACCTTCTTCATGCCTTCCATTCTCGCGCAGAAAGACTTGCGACGCGCAGCAGACTTAGGAGACTTCTTTGCCTGTTCTTTTTTGACAGGCGGCTTTAGGTTAGAACCAGGGTTAGCCTTCTCATAAGACTTGCGTCCCTTTTCATTGAGTCCGCCCTTAGGGTTCTTGCCTTCTTTCTTTGTCCATGCCTCAGCCATTATCTTTCCTCTTCTTATGGGGATTGTCTTTGTGCCAATCCTTTACGGCCTTTACGCCTTGCTTAATAGTTTTAGACCCACCTTTTTTAGTTAGGTTAATCTTGTCGTACTTGCCTTTATTTCCAGCGTGGTCGACAATAACTTCACCTTTTTTGTTTTTCTTAATGGTGTGCTTTTCACCAGCAGCTTTAATAACTTTACTCATACGATTGAGCTCGGGTACCAAGGCTTGTCGTCGCCAACTGGCGCAGCTTTAGGCATAAACATAGTTGCTCCTGCAAGACCAAGACCTGTTCCAAAAGCCACTGTTCTAAGATTGACAGGAGCTTTTGTTATAGGTTGTAGTTTTGGCGATGTTTGTACAGTCGGTGAAGTTACTCTTGTAGGTTTAAGAGTAGGTGTATAAGGAACTGTTGTAGATTTTGGAGACCAAGGATTAGTTTGTGTTGGAGTTTTTGTTGGAGCTTTTACAGGCGGCTTACGAGGCGCAGGACGAGGCGCTGGAGCAGGAGCAGGTGCAGGCTTTGGTGTTGTTGGCTTAATAGGCCAAGGAGTTGTTTTTGGAGAGTAAGGGTCAAATGGCTTTGTGTTTGGACCGAATGGGTCAAACTTAGGAGCAGTTGGTGCGTCTGGCTTTGTTGGTGTAGTAACTCTAGGTGGAGTTGCAGCATCTGGTCTGTAAGGGTTTGTACTTGGGGCTTGAGTGCCGCCACGTGGGCGTAAGTAATCAGGTGTTGGTTTTGTTCCACCTTTAGGGTCAAACGTTTGCCAATTTGTACCTGTAGGTGGTTTATCTTTTCCACCACTTCTTCGCAAGGCTTCTGCAGCAGCTGCTCTTGCAGCTCTTTTAGCAGCGGATGTTGCTCCCTTTTTAACTGCTTCTTTAGCAAGTTGCTTTGCAACAAGGCCGCCAACAACACGTGCAGCAGCTAAGGCAACTGGGACTACTAATGGTCCTGGCATTATCTAGTTCCTTTGTTCAAAGAGCGGTTTAATAAATCAGCTGCTTGCTCAGATACATTGTATCGACCGTAAGTAGGCTTTGGCCCAGCAAACATCCCATTATTTACATTGCGAATATCGTTTACTGTGCTGCGCTTAGTTTTAAGAGGTGCCGCCTTTTTCTTCTTTTTAGTTGCAGGCTCTTGCTTACCTCCGCCTGGACCAAAAGCGCGCTCAGCGCGTGTACGACCTACTGCTGGGTCTTTCACTTACCAAAACCTTTACCTGAACAAGTTCCGCATGTAACTCCCATATGAGAGCCTCCGCCAACACCCATTCTCAAAGAAGGTCCGTTGTACTTGTTATAGTGCGCTTCTACGTTTCGTGCGCTCATAGGGACGATGTCAGTTGCTCCGTGCCCGTTGCAAGTTTTGCATACAGTTGGGTTCCCAGGAGTAGATGTGGTTGTATCAGGGCCCATAGGAGCGGTTGCCGCTTTCTTACGTGGAGCGCTTCCGCTTCCCGTACTTCCTCCAGCCATACGAGCAGCACCCGCTACTGGTGATTCTTCAGCTTTCTTACGTGGTGCCATTTATTTCTCCTTAGTCGCCTTTTTAAATTCTTCAAAGGACTGGATAAGCCTGTGAATAAGAATATCTCTATTATCTTTGTGTTTCTCATTAAAGTGTCTAATCCACTCGCCTGACGAAAATTTTGGTGAGGCACACCCGTTATTTACATCATCCCAGCAGGTCTTAGCAAAGCCAGAGTCTGAACCAAGGTCTTCTACTTGGTTCCATAACCATTCGGTATATCTCATGGAGAGTGCTCTACAGGTATTAACATGTTAGGGTCAATCTGTGATGCGATTGCTACTCTGTGGTGCCCATTGTGTACTTCAGGTTTGCTTTCATCATTTCGTGTCCTAGAGAATTCGCCAAGGAAGATAGGGTGTCTAACACCCTCTTCTCTAACGCTATCTTCTAATGTTCTATTTGCTGGAGTTTGATTAGACCATTCGTGTGGAGCATCTTGAGTATTGTGCTCGCTGCCCTTCTTAGCTTCGTAAAGCTTACGTGCCCAGAGGTCATCATTAGATTCCATGCCGTGCTTGTCCCAGTAGTTAGGGTCGTAGTTCTCTTTAATCTCTGGACCAGTCATGAACATAGGACGATGTCCTTGACGTAGCTCAGTAGTTAAATTTGGTGGAGAAGATTCTTCGCGATTGCCTTTTGAGACAATACCAAGAGGGGCTCCCTTAAGCATGCCAGGGAAAGCTGATTGAATGAAGGTAGCTCTACGACTCACGGCGCTTCCTAGCATTAGCGCAGTTGTAGCAAATCTTGTGTACAAGCTCTATTACGCCAAGCACAAAAGCATCAACACCAGAATGAACTAGGTTTCCGTCTTGGTCACTTCCGCAGTCTACGCATTTCATAAAGCAATTATTGCAACCGCATTGAATATATTCTGCTTAAAAGGGGCTAGCTTCAGCCTCATCCACCGCGTCATCTAGCGTACGGCTATGTTGTGCCGTACAGTCCCCGCAAAGCCAGCACATTACTCTGGCTTACAAGAGCAACCGCCACAACCGCATTCAGCTTTTGTAGCTTCTTGTTCTTCTGGCTTTCCAACGTTCAATG
>JACCEB010844925.1_pt1 | contig 37744 bp, 30 predicted proteins | sample 7454761 | NCBI WGS metagenome assembly JACCEB01 (sample SAMN15323454, study PRJNA562643) | freshwater metagenome | isolation source: river surface water | place: USA:Blue River Watershed | collected 2017-08-18
GGAAGCCAGGGAGGAAGCGGAAGCCAGGGAGGAAGCGGAAGCCGACGCGGTAAACAGCAGGGATGCTTTGTTGCAGGGAATGTGGTGTTTTTCGCACCATGAAATGCACTTTTGGATGTTGGCGGTTCGCGTCACGTCGGCGCGGTCGTCTTTGGGTTTGCTGCGCAGCCAGAGGATGAGTTGATGTAGTGCTTCCAACTGCGGCTGGCCGAAGAGAACGTTCATTTCGTCCACTTTCGCGAGGAAGAAGGAACATAGTTCGTGGGCCAGCAGCGATTGCGTCTGGAAGTGCGGATTGCGTTTGGACAGATACACCGACAATTGCACGCTGAGGAATTTGCGACGGTACGCATTGCCGTGGAAACCCTTGCACACCACGTATTTGTGGAACGTCACCACATTGCTGGTGGATGGCTTGAAGATGTACACTTTCTCATACAGCGCACTGAGCATGTATAGCAAATCCACGACGGGCTTGTGAAACAAGGGCCCGACTTGGATAACACACGATCCCCCGTTTTTTTGCACTTTGAGCATGGCGAGCACGGCGTTGAGGAATGATTGGATGTATTCCTGAGTATGTTGTTGTGCGGCGGATGAGTGTAGATCGATGCACGCCAAATCGATGTCTTGTGCGCTGGCTGCTGCCGATGAGGGTGAAGTGGCGGAAGCGGCGGCGGGTTGGAAGACCGACGTGAAGGCGGTTGCTTTCCAGGCCGATCCATGCATGGCGGGGGTTTCTTCAAACGTTGTCACAGCATGTTCGCGAAACAGGTGAATGCAGTCTTTCATGTCGGCGTTATAGTTGCTGCAGCAAAGCACTTTCATGGGCGCCACCGCCGCTGCGGGTGATGTTCCCATTTTGGCGGATGGCGGCAAATAGTGGGAAGAGGAAGAAGAAGAGGAAGGGGGAGAAGGGGAAGAAAAAGAGGAGGATGCGCATGCGCGACAAGTTGCCGCCGTTGCGGTGGTTGCTGTGGTGGAAGTGGTTGGGGAAGACAAGATGGGAAAGGTGCTCCACAGTTCCATCCAATCATAGAAGAAGGGAGTGGTCGCTTTCCATTTGCTCACGGCGAATCGTGTGCCGGGGACTTTGTGGTGAATGTAGTGGTAGTTGTGCACGCTCTTCACGACGTCTTCAAACAAGGTGTCGCGTCGATGCCACGCCGGCGGGAACAGCATCAGGTGGGAAAATTGTTCATACAAGTTCTTGTATTGCCACCACATGCTGAAGGACACGCTGGGCGTCACGCCGAAACTGCAGTCCACGGGACTCAGCTGCGTCTGATCGACCATCGTCACTGAGGGCAGCAGATAATAGTTCATTGTCGAAGGATGATGATGATGATGAGAATGGGGAGATAGATCGATGTGAGCTTGTTGCTGTTCCATGAAAAAAAACCATTGTATTTAAACTCAACTTGGCGCCGACATCGCCGCCGCCGCGCCCTCCCCCATTGAATTCGATCACTTATCCGAAGTGGCGATGGTGGTGCAAGAAGGATAGCAAGCCCAGCACAACGTCGGCCGCCAGCCACATCCACGCCCGCGAGGATCGAAGATAGAGCACCGAGAAAGCAAATCCCGCGTACAACGCTGCGTGCACTGGACGCAAGTGATTCCACCAAATAGCTTCGCCGAACACTTCCGGTCCGGTTTTACGCTTGCCGGACAAAAACAAGTACAAAAAGCTGCCTGCAATGAGCAGCGCAATCCATGCCAGGATGCGCACATAGCGGAGCGACCAGGTGGCGGCGATCCACACCAGGAACAGTCGCGCAGGAATACATCCGCCGAGAAACAAACAATGTCTCTTTTCCAGAGGTGTCATGTGGTCAACGAACGAACGTAATAGAGTGACGGTTGACGGGATGTGCGTTTTCGTCGTGATGGAACCGCGAGAGAAAAAAAAGAAGTCATCGACAATGAGTTTCCTGCAATGATTACCCAGTTACGCGAACAACAACACTACATACAAACACACACACACACACGTGCGCATGCGCATCCACGCATACAAACATGCAGCACAAAAACAACCTTCGTAATTCACTCTTCAAATCGAAAATTATGTATTGGAAGGTTGGATTGATTTGTTGACGGAGAGCCACGAATCCATCGTCGATGTTTGCGGCGTCAAAGGCGGCGGTGTTTTGCGCTTTCGACTTGCGGCAGCACCGGCGACGGCAGGAGTTGCTCTCTTTTTTCGCGCGACCGAGGTTGATGACACTGTTTCCTCCAAACATACCTTCGGCTCCATTACCACAGCTTCTTCCGTCAACGTCGTTGCTAATGTCGACAGAGTAGGTTCAAGATCATCACATCCCGCAACAATGACCACTTCCTCCGACTGATTCGACGACACTGCTTCTTGCGCCAATGGTTTCTTTCTTGATGATTTGGGTTCCTTTTCATTCGGCAGCTTTGGTTCCTTCGGCGGCTTTGGTTCCTTCGGCGGCTTTGGTTCCTTCGGCGGCTTTGGTTCCTTCGGCGGCTTTGGTTCCTTCGACTTAGCGGCGGGAGTTGGTGCCTTGGATACCTTGGATACCTTGGATGCTTTGGAGGAGGAAATGGACCAAGTGTCGCTTCCATCATCGCGATGAGTGTTGTCGCGACGACCTCCGCCGCAACCGCCATCGAACGCAAATTGTTTGTCGCTGCGTTTTGCGCGGGGGAAAGTGAGTGCGCCGTGGGGTATGCAGTGACTCGCGGCATCAATCAGCATCAGGGCGTGCATGGATTCCGAGTGTTGACTGAATATGTTGCCACACGAGATGGCGTCGGCGGCGCGTTGCATGTGCCATAATTCGCCGATGACACTCGCGGGGTTGCCGCGGCGCAACAGTTGAGGATAGTGGTGGGTTAACACCAATTCGTGGAGATATGGATGGATTGCGAACCATCGCTCCTTTTCGTCCACACTGTTGCGGGCATTCATGACGTTGCGCATCGTGTCAAACACCGACCCATCCATGCCCATGTCACGGCTCAGGTTGTCTTCGGGCGAAGCGCCAGGAGTGTGCCGCACAGTATGTCGCCACGTCCATTGCACTAAGCAATGTCGCAAATCTCCTTCGCAATGATTGTACAACGCGGCAAGTCGTTGGAACGCATCTGGGGATTGGCAAGGTGGATCAGCCAATCCTGCCACTTCTTGCAAGGTGGGCGGCAGAAGGTGAATCCAATGCAGGGGAACATGAGATGCCGCAGCACCCGAAGAAGACGTTGAAGAAGCAGAAGAAGAAGAAGAAGAAGCAGAAGAAGATGACCATGCGCTCACAGGTTTGTCGTACTTGCTGCAGACGACCACGATCATCGGGATTTGTGTTTCGCGACGCCATGTGTTCAGCAGCGCATGCCATGTGGAGTCTTCTTCCATCGACACATGTGCATCGTCCACGACCAAGATGTGTTTGCGTCCTGCACAATTGCGGCGAGTGCGAATGGCGGTAGCAATCCAGGGCTCCAACACGGACCGTGCTCGACCGTGTTCCAATCCGAGCCAGGTGGCGTATGCATCCAACGCGGCAATCAGGCGCTCCACGAACACCGATTTCCCAATCCCCAGTTTGCCGGTGACAACCAACACTGATCCACCCGGCTGCTGCACACATCGATTCAATTGCGCAGTCATCCAACGCAGCGCATTTTGGAACAGCGGGCTGTGCAAGGGTTGCCACTCACGCGACTCATGAGAATTGTCAAGGGAGGTATTGCTGCTGATGCTGCTGCCGTTGGCGCGGTTGGTTTCCGCAGACATGTGCATGCGACGATGATGCGGTGAACGAGTTGTGTTCTGTGTTTTGCTTGTGTCTTTGGTGTCCGCACTGGACGAACCACCACGCTTTCTAATAGACCCAATGCAACTGCCACCACGTTGGTGTTGACGGTGGTGGTGCTGTGGAGAAAGGATGACAATGATGACTAGAGAGAAACAATAGTCCGCCTTGCGCCATGGGTGGTGGAAGGTTGTGTGTTGACCAAACTCGCTGCGGAATGTTTATGTGGGGGGTAAACAAGGGTTCCGTGGAGGACAGCAACCGCACGAAGGCGGGTTGGAAACCTTGGAAAGGATAAAAGCCATTTGAAGAGAGGATGTGTTCGAACGGGTTACTCTTTTTTGTTTTTTTTTCTGGAAGACGACGGAACGGCGGCAGCGAGATTGTGTAGATAACATGGGCAATCAACCATCACACTTTGCAGATGGAAGTGGAAATGTCGCAATGGACGCGTTGACAAACAGGACCAATCGTGGAGGTGTTGGTGAGGAGGACGATGACTTGGATGGCAAAACGGGGGGAGCCGTGCGCTGGATTGGTCACTTGGACTTGTGCGCATTGCTGAATCAAGAGGAGGGAACGTATTGCCTGATCAATACCTTGCCCGAACATCGACAGGATTGCGTCATCGCGCACACACTTCCGTGCGCCGAGGAGGAAGCCACCTTGAATCGATGGTTGTCGCGGTGGGAAGTTCATCGACCCATTGTCATCTACGGACAACATGCGGGCGATGCCACCATTTACCGCAAATACAACCAGTGTGTGGCGGTGGGGTTTGAACAAGTGTTTGTGTATTTGGGCGGCATGATGGAGTGGATGTTGCTGCGCAGTGTGTCGGAGCAGTCCGCTCACGAATACCGTATTCGCGGAGAAACCGTTTCCTTCCTCAGGTTTTCGCCGTCGCGCAAGTTTCGGATGCGGCTGACGTTGGATGCGCCGGGCAACAGAAAATAATCGAGGGAAGAATGTATCAAACCCACGCGCACACGGTTGATTGACGCACACACACACACACACTGGGGTACGAAAGAGATGGCCACGGAGAATTTGTCGTCTGGAAAGAAAGACAAAGACAAAGAGAAAGAGAAAGACAAAGAGGTGACGGTGAAGCATGGATCGTTGCGCCGCAATCACGGATGGAATTTCGTGGAGATTGATGGCACTCCAGCCGAACGTGGATATGCGTACGGGTATTTGTGTGCGCGCGATTTTGCGGAGGTGCAATTGATGTTGCAGTATGTGATTCCAGAGTCGTTTGGATACGAATGGTCGCAGTTGGTCGAATGGATTGAGGATGATTTTGGGGCACTGGTCAAGAAAGAGTATCGCGAGTCATGGGACGAATTGCATGCGATTGCCGACGGTTGCAACGCCAATGGATGCACGACCTCGTTTGCCGAAATCTTGGCGTGGAATTTGTATTGCTCCATTCCCTACTGGTTCAGCAGCAAGGCGCCGCAGCCCCGCGCATCGGATGCGGGCAATGCAAAAGAAGGTGGCGGCAGGGGTGGCGGCAGTAGACATCAGCGTGCGGCGTGGGACCAGCGCTTCACGAAAACCCCGGAAGATCGATGCAGTGCGTTCATGGCGGTCGGCGAAGACTGGACGTCCACGGGCGACATCGTGTGTGCGCACAATTCCTTCACCGATTTTGTGGACGGACAATTTTTGAACTACATGGTGTTCGTGCGTCCTTCGGCAGGCTACATGTTCACAATGCAGACTTCTCCGTGTTGGATTTGGAGCGGCTCCGACTTTTTCGTGACGTCGGCAGGCATCATTGGCACCGAGACAACGTTTGGCGGGTTTTGGCGCTACGAGAAGAAGCATCCCATCGCGTTTCGCATCCGGCGCGCGATGCAGTTTGCCAAAAGTTTGGACGAGTACTGCGAAGTGTTGCTGGCGAACAATGGCGGGGACTATGCGAATGCCTGGCTCTTCGGCGACATCCACGGCAACGAAATCTTGCGCCTGGAGTTGGGGCTGGCCTTCCACAGCGTGGAGCGCACGAAGAACGGGTACTTCATTGGCTTCAATGCGCCCTACGACGATCGCATTCGCAATCTGGAGATTGAAAACTCGGGCTTTTACGACATCCGACGACACCAGGGCGCGCGCATGGTGCGCTTGACCCAGCTCATGGAGAAGTACCAGGGCCGCATCAACCTGGATGTGGCGCGACTCATCATCGCGGACCACTACGATGTTTACTTGGAGAAAGACCACCACCCTTGTTCGCGCACGGTGTGTGCGCACTACGAGATGGACCGCCGCGAGTTCATGTCGCAATCGGACCGTCCGAAACCCTTTGCCCCGCGCGGGGCAGTGGACGGCATTGTGTGCGATTCGGCCTTGGCGCGGCGATTGGGTTGCATCGTTCGATTCGGGTCATCATGCGGCACTCCGTTTGTCGCCGCAGAGTTCGTGCGCCAACATCGACAATACGAGCGCTTCGCCCCCTATTTGCGCGACCGCAAGCGCCAACCGTGGACCAAGTTTCTCCCGGCAACCTTTCCCGCCAATCAATCGCGCGTGGAGGCACACACCGTCACCCGTCGCCATCGCACCATTCCTCTTTCGCGCACATCGCCACGGTCCCGGCGCAGTCACAGTCGGTACCTACGACCCCGCACCACCCCCATCAGTCGTGGCCGCAGCCGTGGTCGTACCCGTAGCCTTACCCGTAGCCACACCCGTAGCCGCAAGTTCACTCCTTCCTCTTCCATCCCTGCGTCCTAGGCTCCCAGGGTCCTAGGCTCCCAGAAAAGTGAGGGAGAAGAGGAAGGAGTGGTGCTCGGAGAATGTGTGAGGCGACCGCTTGCGCCGCTCCATGTGACGGTCGCACATTCTTTCGTTTGGTTTGTTTGGTTTGGTTTGGTTGGTGTTGATTGCTTGTTTTCAGTTTTCAGTTTTCAGTTTTTGTGGATCATGTGCATCGGACAAACCCACTCCGTCGCAGAAGGAAACGACGCATTATCCCAAGATGTGTTGGACTTGGTGTCCGACACATCAACCCATGCTTCCGCCGCCGCTGAAGTGCATGTGCCGTCGGTGTTGGCCAATCGAACCATGACCGACATTATGCTCTCTGCTTTGCTCGGTCCCTCGTTGCTGCAAGCAATGGCCGCGGCAGCGGGAGAACAGGAAGAACAAGAGGGAGAGCAAAACGAAGAACAAGAGGGAGAGCAAAACGAAGAACAAGAGGGAGAGCAAGATGAAGAAACGGAAGAAGAACAAGAAGGGGACCATGAGACCAGCGACCTGTTTGAATCCATTGCGAGGCGTTTTGGTATGCCGACCATTCGTCGATCGGACACAGGGTCATCGTCGGAAGAGGAAGATGAAGTCCACGAGTTGGCCGCCATGAGGATTGCAGGCAGAAACGGAGAATTCGTACTCATCGTGCGAGGTGAAGGAAATAGGGTGCATGTATTTCGTCGCAATGGATGATGATTTCGGTGCATGCAAGTGTTGTGTAGATGTAGAGTACATTAGATGTAGCACTGGTAAATGACGACACGAATCGTTGCTTAAAAAAAACTGTCGCCGTATTGTAACCGAGTCAAATCGACTGCATTGTTTTCTTTTTTTTTTCTTTGATTTTGTTCATTCCTGTTTCACACCATAGACTCCCGCATGGCAGTTCGATTGATACGTCGCCGCGAATCGGAAGAAGACGGCAAGAATGAACAAGAGAACAAGAACAAGGACAAAGAAGGAAACGCCGAAGACAGCGGCGGTGATGAAGAAGACGACTCGGACGATGACCGCGACAATAGCTTGGAGGGCACTTCTTCTTCCCTGAGTCATCGAACTGCAGAGGCGGCGCACCAGGAGGGTGTGACCCATTTGGTGCGCAAGGTGTTGCGCGAACGCGATTTGTTGTCGCATGTTTTCGACGGATACAACGAATGGTGTTCCCGCGGCATCGGAGATCTGTTGCACCAACACAATCCGGTGGTTCTCTCCGATGTGCGCGGCCAAGATGTCCGTATCTATTTTGGCGGAAGTGCGGTGCGCGAGGAACTCCGCTACCATCTCTTGCCTCCCATCGTAGACGATCCCTTGCACAGCCATCGCATGATGCCCGCGGAAGCACGCATGCGCGACATGAACTATACCCTGGCCTTGCACTGCCCCGTGCGCATCGAGTTTGGTGCATCGGACACCAGCCAAGACAAAGACAAAGACAAAGGGAAAGACAAAGACAAAGACAAAGACAAAGATTGGACATCGCACTTGGTCGACGAACCGGTGTTTTTGGCAAACATTCCCATCATGGTGCGCTCCGACGCCTGTGTCTTGTCGGAATACACCGACGAATTGCTGCCCGAGATGGGAGAGCCAGTGGACGACGTCGGCGGCTACTTCATCCTCCGCGGCGAAGAACGAGTGCTTCCTCTCCGCAGCCAACCTGCCCGCAATGATCTGCGCTTCTCCACCACAGTTGCCGGCAGATGCGTAGAGTTACACGGGTGTACCATCGAATGGCGATCGCGCCAAGAGAACGATTTGTGGGTGTGGAATGAAGTGGGGTTGCGGGAGCCGGTGCCGCTCGCCATCGTGATGCGCGCCCTGGGGGTGGCATCCGATCGCGCCTTGGTGGAAGTGTGCACCAGCAGTGGCGGCGGCGGCGGCGACCTTGCACATGCGCCGATCGACGATGCGTTGCGCGCAACCATATACCGATCGGCGTCCGTTCTGAGCCAAGAAGAGGCACTGCGCGCCTTGGCGGCGGACTATTGTGGACCAGCATGCCGTGGAGACCCAACCCTCTTTTTGACCGAGGCGTTATTGCCCGGGTTGCGCAACTCGTCGTCGCAACACAAGGCATGGGTACTGGGGCGCATGGTCGCGCGCCTGCTGTTGTCCTCGGACCGCGCAGCGGCGACGGAGGCAGACTGGCACGCCGATCACCTCAGCCGACACCGGATGGCCACGGCGGCAGAACAGATGGAAGTGGTGTTTGCACAACAATACCGCCGCTTTTTAGCCAAAGTGCGACAAGTGGTGCACACCGCGCTGTCATCCGTGCTGGTGGCACAGTGGACCGACTTGCTGGACACACACGCAGAATCCCTGCTGGAACATTCGGCGTGGGCGGAAGAGTGGATGCGATCCTTGGAACAGTTGACCGTGCCACTCGATCGCACCAATCGCGAAAGTGCCTTTGCGCAATTGCGCCAAATCCACTACCATTCATCCTCGACTTCTTTTCCTTCTTCTTTTCCTTCTTCTTCCTCCTCCTCCTCCGCCGCCGCCGCCTTTCAGTTGCTGACATCGCATTGGGGATATGTCGATCCAGTGGACATTGTCGACAGTCCTGATCTGTTTGCCGCGAATGCTCATGTGGAAGAAGAAGACAGTGGCGGCGGAGACAAAGACGGAGACGGAGACGGAGACGGAGACAAAGACAGGAGAGGAGCGTGCACCACTATCTTGGCGCTGCCGCTCTTGACACGTGTCAGTCGCGGAGGGAGTCGTGGAGGGAGTCGTGGAGGGGGAGGTGCGCTGGGCATCGCGAACGAAGGAGATGTCATGCGATGGTCTGCGTTTTTGCATCGCCATTTGGGATCGGCGGTGTGGAAACCCATCGCATTGACTTCCGCGTCGGAACGAAGCGGGTCTGATCTGACGTGGCGCGCGACCATCGACGGGTATTGGATGGCGGTATCCACCGACGGATGCTTGTTGGCCAAACAACTGCGACTGTTTCGGCGCAATGGCATGATTCCGTGGGATGTGTCGGTGGCGGTGGACGTGGCAAGGCGCGAATGCAACGTGTTCACTGATGCCGGGCGATTGGTGAGACCCTTGTTCATCGTGGAAGAACAAGAGTTGGTCTATCGCCGCGATCGCTTTGAAATGGGGGAAGTGGACTGGGGGGAAGCAGTTGGCGGCTTCCTGATGAAATCCGCCGCGATGCAGGATGCTATTGCGGCGCGACGATGGATTCCTCCCACCTTGTTTGATCGCGCGAAAGCACGCAGTGGTGGTGGTGGCGGCGGCAAACGAAGACACTCGACATCAGTTAACCAAGAAGGGGCGGAGGAGGAGGAGGAGGAGGCCGCACTTGAAGATGCCTACTTGGATTTAGTGGGGTCGCAAGGATGTTGGGATTACGTGGATGTGCGGGAGTCGGAAGGCGCGTTGGTGGCGATGCGCTGGCGCGACTTGGCGTTGCCGCAATCGTGGACCCACCTGGAAATCGATCCGGCCATGGCAATTGCAGGCACCACCTTGTCCGCGATTCCCTTTGTTGAACATGCGCATCCCTGCCATTTGCGCCGTGTATGCAACACCCTTCGTCGAAGTTTTGAAGCATGGAGTGATCGCGGCGCGGGATCCACGGACATTCCCACCTCTTTGTTTCCATGGCCCACTCATCTCCAATCCATGTCGCAATTGGCCATCGTGGCGCCCACCATGTGCTCCCTGACACCGGTTGCAACCACAACCACAACCTCAACCAACCGGGGGGATGAAGGAACCGTTGCCCACCCAACATCTTCGTCCACTCGTCTCTTCAGTACCGAGCGCACGCAAACTGGCATGCAGTGCATTGTCGCCGTCATGGACAACTACAGTTCCTTTGGCGGAGGCAGTGGCAGTGGCATCATCGTCAATCGCAGCGCAGTGGAACGCGGCTTGTTTCATGGACTGCAGTTGATATCTTCCTGGGAGATGTGTGATGCGACAACGTCCGACGATGACTCGGACGATGATGACTCGGACGATGATGCCACAGGACTGATGCAAGGTGGCGGAGGCAAAGGCAAAGGCAAAGGCAAAGGCAAAGGAACAGGAACAGGAAGAGGCAAAGGCAAAGGTAAAGGAAACGGCAAAGGCAAAGGCAAAGGCAACGGTAAAGGTAAAGGGAAGCGTGGCACGAAGTCGGGTGCGAGAATGACGGCTGCGAAGGATGTTGGGATGCCATGGAATGAAGAGCGGGAGTCCTCCTCCTTCTTCTCCAACATGCTCACCTTGGGATCGGGGGAGGAAGTGTGTTGGCGCACGGAAGTGACTGCGTTGCCCTTGCGGCCACTGGACACACTCGCCAGTCGCAGCGCGCCGCCCACCATCGTATGTGATTTGATGGATGCTTGCGAATTGCCGTTCGCAGCGGACGGAACGGTGCCCGATTTGATCTTGTCTCCCGCGCGCTGGATGGAGGACGATGAGGTGCATGCGGTGCACGAGAGCATGGAATTGTTGTTTGGATGGCTCGGGTTGTTTGCCGGGGCGCGCGTGAACGGGGCCTCCTTTCAGCAGAAGCCTCCGTTGCGGTCGGTGTTGTCGCAGTCGTTGGTTCTGGCGGGGTTTCATGCCAGCGGCAAACAGTGGATGATGCACGGGGGATCCGGTCAGATGATCGAGTCCGCCATCTTCGTCGGCAGCGAGTACTACCACCGCCTCGCCCCCTTGGCGCGCGACCGCATGCGTGTGCGGGCACGAGGCCGCTACGACGGATTGACGCGGCAACCGACTGCCGACAGTGGCGCGGCCACCATGCACTACGAACCGCTGGTGCGCCACGGCTTGTCCAGCACGTTTCGCGACGGATGGATGCGGCGCGGCGAAGGCGCTCCTTGTCGTTTGGCAATCTGTCAATCCACGGGGATGGTGGCGGTGTGTCACCGCGGGCGTTTGTACAGTCCGCAGGTGGATGGACCAGTGCAGTTTCAAGCATCGGTGGATCGTCTGAACGAATCGATGAGTTCTTATTCGTTGCACGGGCGTGCATTCACGGTGGTGGAGGTTCCCTATGCGCTGAAATTGTTGATGCAAGAATTGCAGGCAATGAATGTCCAGCTGCGACTGTTGACGGAAGACAGTTTGCAGCAATGGCAAGGATTGAGCGACTATCGCGATGCGGCGCGTCTGATGAACAAAGACAGCGTGCGCCACCATCACCACCACATCGCGACGCATGCGTCCGTCTTCACGGAATATTTGGATTCCGTGCGCCAATCCATCGAGCGCCAACGAACGACCAGCCGTGGCACTACTGGCACAGGCACCGCCGCCACCGCCGTCACGCCTGCATCCGTGAAGCGCGCAGTGCGCCAGTTGCGCGCAACCGCATCTTCATCCTCTTCTGCCGCCGAAGAAGACACTGCTACTGCTACCAATACTGCGGATTCTGACGCAGCTGTTGACCCAACGACAACGATGAGTCCATCTTCCGTTTTGGCACCCACCGTGGTTCCGGAGCGGCCGACGCCGTTTGCCTTTCCGAGTTTGCCAATGGACGTGACATCGATGGCGCCGGCGAATGATGCATTGGTGGGCGAAATTGCGCCGATGGAGGGAACTGTCAAATTGGCGGTGATGCGCCCGGATATTCCAATGGCAATGCAGCGGGGCGGAGGCGACGGTGGAGGCGACGGAGAAAAAAAGACGATTTCCTTCGGATGAAGAAGGAATTGGGGGGGGGGAGGGGGGATGAGGTGGAGAGTGCGCGCACATTTATTTTCGGCGACACAATCATCCTTGATTGCGCAATCGTCCAGGTGAGTGAGTGAGTGTTAGTGAACCATGTCGTCGAATACAAAGATCATCTCGCTTCGAGAAATATTCAAGGCGCGCACCATTTTGTTGGACTTGATGCGTCGCCAGCAATATGACACCTCTTCTTACGAAGGGTTCGATATGAACACCCTGGAAATCATGCACCTTTCCGACCAGATGGACATGTTGTTGCACAAGAAGACCGAGACGACCATCTCCGCCACGAAATCAGGTTCTTCTCTTTTGACCTCCGCGCCTGTGTCTTCGTCTTTGTCTTCCGCGTCCGCAGAAGAACAGGATGCGATGGACGAAGATGTGACGGACGATGCAACGTCGGAAGTGAGTGAACGCGGACAAGAAGAGGGACAAGATGAGGGACAAGATGAGGGACAAGAAGAGGGACAAGAAGAGGAGTTGGAGTTGGATGGACAAGAGGGTGGGAAGATGGGACAAAAGCAGCCGATGACGGTGATTTTGGTTCCGTATCGCGATGATCCGACGCACGAACGCGCAAAGCAGTTGGAGATTTTGGTGGAGTACATGGAACAGTGGTTGGCTGGACACGCGTACCACATCGTGGTGTGTCAAGAGAGCAATGCGGATGTGCCGTTTAACCGCGGCAAATTGTTGAACGAGGGTTTTTTGTACGCGGTCAGGACGTACCATCCCACCTTGTGTGTGTTTCACGACGTGGATTTGATTCCGAGTGATGAATTGAAACCGTTTTACGTGGATGCGCAGAGTGCTCCGGTGCATGTGGCGTCGGTGTGGAAGCGGTACCAGCACGAAGGATTTTTTGGCGGCATTGTCTCTTTCCGTCCGCGCCAGTTTGAGCAGATCAACGGGTTCCCCAATCAGTTTTGGGGATGGGGAGGAGAAGATGCGGCACTGTATCAGCGCATCGTGTCATACAATGAAGAGGGCGAGGGTGCGCCCTTGGAGGTGACGCGCGCCAAGGAGGGATTCGTGACCGATTTGGAAGACATGACGATGGAGGAAAAGCGCAATGCGCTCCATCAACAGTCGCAAACCGTCTTCGAGCAGGTGTTGGACGCGCTGGCGGCGGACAAGTGGCAATGGATGGAGGACGGATTGCGTTCGATGGATCGCAGCTTCTTGGAGACTCTGATGGTAGCGCCGTGCGGCGCACAGTGTGTGAAGTTGCATTTGTATTCCGAATCGGACGAGCCCGAGCGTGCGCTCCAAGCATTGCGCAACCGCGGAGAGGAACAACGTGGGGGTGTCATGGGCGGCGGCGGCGGCGGCAAGGGAATTGGTGGGGAGGATGGTTTGGGGGAGAATGAAGAGGAAGGAGACGGCGGCAGTGGTAGTGGCAGTGGCAGTGGCGGTGATCCGCAGCGCATTTACATCCATTTTTCGTTGGCGACCAATTTCACGGCGCGCCATGTGTACAACGTGGTGGACGATTTGTTTGTTCACAGCGACACCTTGCGCAAACAGGATACGTTGTTTGTCGTGGCGTTCGACGACCCGAACAAATCCGTGCTGCAAACTTTGAAGCATCTGTGGGACACCGAGGGCATCTATGTCGCGGTGTACTCCATCCATCGACTGAAATTCAATATTTTGGACCATGCTGGCGTGCCGGAACACATCGTGCTCAATGCCGCGGAAGAACGCGCGATGTTGACGCACTACAATGTCAGCGACAAGGCACAGTTGCCCGACATTTCGCGCTTTGATCCCGTGGCGCAAGTCATCGGTCTGCGTCCTGGACAAATCTGCAAAATTGTGCGCCACAGCACCACCGCGATGGAAACCGTCTACTACCGGTATTGTGTTTGACCGGGCGGAGTTCCCGGCGGACTTATCATTCCAACCTTTTTATCATAACTTTTAATTTGATTAATCGTGTTACACAAATCCAATTAAACAAAACTTCCTTTTTTTTTCATCAACTTATCACACTCACGTACACACGCACAAGCTCACCTTGACAGATGACATCGCTTCCTCCTGCTTCCGTTGCTTCCGTTGCTTCCGTTGCTTCCGAGTTGGCGGGCGATTCCGCCGATTCCGCCTCGGACTTGTTGCCGGACGAGTTGGACCTGGCCGATTTGGTCCCATCCACAGCACCGCACACTTTCACGGTGTACAGCAAGTCGGGCTGCGCGCCATGCAACCAAGTAAAGAAGATGATCGCCGACCGCGCCGCCGAATTTCACTGCCGCGTGGTGAATTGCGACGAGTGGTTGTTGGAGGGCAAAGAAACCTTCCTCGCCTTCTTGGCGCGTCACACCGAACGCAGACAGTTCCCCTTCGTCTTTTTCCAAGGCGACTTCGTTGGCGGTCTGAAAGAAACCGACATCTTCTTGAGTTTCGCCGAGGGATCCATGGGCCAATCAAACACACACGCACGCACACACACACACGCACGCACACACACACACGCACCCTCCTCCACCCGAAAAAACGGCCCGCGGGCCGGATTTGGCAATCGGAGAACAGTGCATGTTTATTTTTTCTCTTCTCGCACAGTACGAAGTTGCGCCATCCACCGTCTCCGATCAGGTTTGTTTTCTTTCCGCCGTCGCCGTCGCCGTCGCCGTTTGTTCATTCATTTGTCGTCGTTTTGTAACCAAACATAAGCCAAGCGCAAAATATGTCAATTGCCATTTCATCGGTTTCCCCTCCCTCTGCTTCTACCACTTCTGCTTCTACCACTTCTGCTTCAACCACTTCTGCTCTTCCTCCCATGTTTTCGACCGCAAAAGCGTCGCCGCCATCTGCGCGCCGCCCGCCGAATAGGAACATTGTCACCCTGCAGACACGATTGGACACATTGAAGCGCGACGGGAAGGTTCGTCAATCCAACCCGGAGTTCCAGCAATTGCAAGAAGACATTGCGCAGTTGTCGGACACCTCGCGAGAGCGGGTTGCGGATCTCGAAGGGGACAACGACGATTTGGCGCCGAATTTGCGCACGGCGCGTGGCCGGTCCTCCGATTTTGATGCCGTGTATGCAACGCGGTATGCAAACATATGGGGCCTGTTGCTTGGCGCAGTGGGCGTGGCATGGATCATGTTGCGCACCTATTCCTTCGGCAGCGGTTCCACTTCCTCCTCATCCTCATCCTCTGTCGCTGCCGCAGCCGCTGCCGCAAATATGTTCCGTCGTCCTCCGCGATAACCCCCTTTTTTTTCTGCAGTGAACCTAAGCCGCACATTGCTCAACGCTTTCTTTTCCCCGCATCCCTTTCTTGCTTGTGCTAGACAATTTGGTCATGTCGTCTGCTCCTTCTGCTCCTTCTGCTCCATCATCATCATCATCTTCTCCTTCTGTAAATGCTCCTGCATCACAGTCGTCATCTTCCGCCGCCTCCACAACCACGACGACCGCCGCGACAACGTCAACGCAATCCACGACCCTGGCGGGGGGCAAGGGGTTGTGTGACGCGGAACGCCGACAGTTGACGTTTGATGAAACCCAACTGTTGCGCGATGTCGGCGCTATCGAAGTGAAGCAGCAGCAGTTCAACCAATGGTTGTCACAATACCGAGAGGCGATGGATGCTTTTCAAACGGGGTTGGACGCGGATGCGCGACTTCGCGGCGCCTGTTTGCCCTATCGCAACAACACACGCGCGCAACAGTTGTCCTCTCAATGCAAGGCGGCGCTCTTTCGATCCCAGGGATGCAATCTGCCGCAACCATCAACGGATTTCGTGAGCGCTGCCAATGCTCCTGGCGCCACGTTGCGCAGTCTCGTGGACAAGGCGCACGCTATGGCCATCGCCGTGTCGCCAGATGCGCGCGCGCAATGTTACACCTCCGACACCGCAGCCTCCAACTACAAATCCACCAATGCGCCGAAGAATGTTGCGCCATTCGAGTATCGGTACGATGAGTTGATGGTGAGTGGAAGTGGAAGCAACAACAACGACGCCAGCGGCAACAACAACAACAACAACGACGTGTTCAATACAGTGTTTCAAGTGAGTGGGGTGACCTCCGCCGACAGTTGTCGCCAACGATGTGCCGACAGCGATCAATGCACCGTGTTTGCTTTTGATGGCAGCGGAACCAACAAGAAGTGTTGGCATTGGAAGACGGATCAAGTCTTTGGCGCCGCGCAACGCGAGTGGCAAGATGTGTTAGCTTCTGGGCCTTCTGCAGGATCAACGACGGGTCGCGCCGTGTCGGTGATGCAACCCTACCAGCATTTGTTGCGCGCCAGACAGTTGCATGCGCAATTGAATACCTTGGGGGATGAGATCCATCGGGACTTGCTGGAGGTGGAGCGCAAGATGAAGAGCGCGGCATTCCAGCAATACCAACAATGTTTCCAGCGCGCATTCGACGCATCCTATCGCCAATTGATGAGCGAGCAACAGAAACTCAAACAGTCCATGGAAGAATACGGCACCGCGAACGAAGACTGGCGCGCGCGATCCACGAAGATCGATCAACATCGGTACCACTGGATGTTGCTGGCGGGCGTCGGTCTCTTTCTCATCTTCTTCGTGCTTTTAGGGGAAGGGTTCTCGCGCGTGGGGGAAGCGGCGGCAGTAACTGCCGTGGCCGCGCCGTACGAACTGGACAGTTTCCAAAGTCCAACCACTCTGAGTTCCTTCGGATCCGACACGAATTCGTTGCTCATGCGTGGAGGAAGGGGAGGCGGCAAAGGTCCCCGAAAAGCCGGCGAAATGCGCCGCGCGCGTTGGATGACGACCGGTGCCCTCAGTTTGCTGGCCATCGCGGGCATCTATGTCGGGTTCACCTGGCCCCATTAACACGTGGAGACATGATGCTTCCTTGCATTTGGTTGACATTGGGTGCAGAGACTCGTTTTTTTTGTCGCCATTGTGATATACGCATGAATTGATTCTTGCCGCTGCCGCACACATACGTACACACACGCACATCCACTCTTCCTCTTCTTCGGTCAGCACCCATCCGCAGCAGCAGTAGCAACATCATGTCGGCTCCACGCACAGCATCCACCTGCACCATATCGGGACCGGCCAACGCCAATGCCGCGGCGACGCAGCACACAATCACGGACACCGCCGCCATCTTTCAACCTTCCTCGTTGGACACGTCGACGCCCTCGGTGACGGAGGGATTCCAATCCGCTGCGACGCAGGCGGTGGTGAGCATGGCGGAGAAATACAAGTTGGCGCGGCAATACGAAGAAGCGATTGCCTCTTGGCGCGAAAAGTACAACGCCGCGCAAGTGCAATATCAGACGCTGCTGGACGAGAAATTGAAACAGGTCGCCGCGATGCAGCAACGCACCAGCAGTACCAACACGTACCTGAACAAGCTGATTGGGTTCCGCGATCCCGCAACAACAGATGGAACCACGATCAAAGCCCGCGTCACCAACATGGGTGTCGTGAAACGCGTCGGCGAGGGCAACTCTCTGGGGAATGGCACGCCGTTCAACGCCAGTTTCAGCAATCCGTTGCCCGACTGGGTGTCCGAGTACAACACCATCGGCGCCAATGTTCCGTTGAAAGATGCGTCCGGCACCACCATCCCCTTGAAGATGGGCAGTCCCTTGGAGGCGGGACAAGTGATGGGGTCGGAGGGACAACATGTGTTTGTGAACCGCCTGGTCAATCCGTCGCAAGCTGCGGCCTCCACCTACCAGCGCTGTGTCAGCGGCGGCAGCAACACCGTGGAGGAGGTGGGGGAGAATGTCACGTTCGATGCCTGCCGCCGCATGGCCTACCAACTCTCCAAGCCCTTCTTCGCGTGGGTGCGCGACGCGTCGGGCAACGCCGGCAAATGTCGCGTGGCCTCCAGCATCGGTGCGACGGATGTCAGTGGGTGCGTCGTGGTGGATGCAAGCGCGAACATTCGCACCAGTCCCGCCACCAACAGCGGCAACGTGTTTGCGTGGTACCGCATTGGGGCGTCGCCGTACGACCACGTGGGGAAGTTGGGGTACGTGGACGAGGATTCCACCATGCACACCTACGCCGCCAACAACATGCAGTATTTGGGGATCTACGACCAATTGTTCACCGACGTGGACGTGTCGGGCCAGACCATCATGGAGTATGACAGTTTGACCAAAGAGGCCTGTCAATCCCGCTGTTCGGCGGATGAGCGCTGCGCGGGGTTTGTGCTGAAAGGAAGCGGCGCGGGGTCCACCACGGGCAAGTGTGTGTTGAAGCACCAAAAGGCCTTTGTGGGTGACCAGCGCGCGACCCGCACGTACTTGCGCAACGCCAACACCTACCTGCGCCGCGCACGACCGAGGGACATTCCAGCGGGAACCCCGTCCGTCGGCAGCAATGGAACGACGAATGTGGTGACCTTCGGCTCCAATGCCTTTGCCGCGCACAAAAAAGACAACACGCCTCTCACCGGAGACTCCAAAGCGTTTGAGATCAAGTTCGCGAAACAGGCCGATTTGGACCGCGCGGACCAAGAGATGCGCCTTGCCGCGGAAAAAATCAACGGCTACGAAACCAAGTTGGATGCGCTCGGATTGTCCAAAACGTCTGCGGTCAACAAACAAAGTCGCGAATTCACCGCGGGCCACCAACAAGTGTTTGACGCGCTGCACGACAAGATGCATCGATGGCAAGATGAATACAGCAGTCGCGTGGAGGACAGTGAAATCAATTTGGGCAGCAGCCAAACACAGTTGGTGGTATGGTCGGGCGTGGCGGTCGGCGCCTTCTTGTTGGGGGTGCAAATGTTGCAGTCGTAATCCAGCGGCGGCGGCAACTGACGGCAAAAAATACTATTGAGGTAACATATCCACCACACACCTCTCTTTCTTTCTGCCACGTTTCCCATCTGCCGCAACCGACCCCCGTTTTTTTGGTTGGAACATCACATAATGTCTTCTTCTGCAACTTCTGCAACTTCTGCAACTTCTTCCACTGCTGCAGCGGCGACAGCGGCGGCGGCGAGTACAACCACCGCGCCGACGACAACCTCCTCTTCCACTGCGACCACGAGTGGGAGCAAGGATGTTTCCATTGCCGCGATTGAAGATCTGCAGGTGTTGGAGCGCAAGTTGTTGAAAGAGTTGCAGACATCGCCGTCGGACAACGTGAATGCGATTGTGGAAAAGATCAATCAAACCACGCGGATGCGCCAGAATTTGTACAATGCGTTGAAAGACAACTACACTTCCCGCGCCGGCGCCGTGGACAGCGCGGCGACGTCCATCATGGAGCAGAAGAAGGCGGTGGACGTGATGGAACAACAATTGGGTGCCGCGAAGAAACAGTTCGAGTTGTTGCAATCCGAGAAGAACAACAACGTGCGCCTGCTGCAAATCAACACGTACTTCGAAGATCGCACCGAAGCAAGCGTGGTGTTGATGCGTCTCTTTGTGACCACACTGGTGGCCATCATCGCGGTCGTCCTGGTGCGCCGCACGGGTTTGTTGCCCAACAGTGTGTTCTACTTGTTGTTGGTGGGGGTCAGCGTGGTGGGTGGGTACTACTTTTGGCGGCAATTCATCTCCATGGCGTATCGCAACAACATGAACTATCGAGAATTCGATTGGCGCTTCAATCCGGGCGATCAACCTGGAGACGATTTTAGCCACAATCCCGCCGCCGCACTCACCACTTCCCAGTTGGACCAGTGTCCAACAACCACATCGTCTTCCAACCCTTCCACCGCTTCGGCGTCGACCACGAACAGCGGAACCACTACTAGTGGGTTTCAAGCCATGTCAACGGAATCGGCGGCATCGTTCGGCAGTGCACTCTCCAGCAACCTCGGATCAATGCCCTTTGCCGCCATCGACGACAGCACCCAATTCCACAGCGCCAGTTTGCAACAGCGCATGAACCGCCGATGATAACCAATGCGTTTCCCGACACATTCGCAAAAAAACGGCCCTCCGATCCATGAAAAAAAACGGCCCTCCGATCTATGAAAAAAAACGGCCCTCTGAAAAAAAGAACTCAGCGATGAAGGTGTTCTTTTTTTCTGACAGGAGAGTAACGTGTGTGTGTGCAACCAAGACCAACCAGAAGAACAAGAAAGATGAACACAAGTTCCGCGAATAGTTCGACCGTGGCCAGTGTTCGCGCTTTGGCGGAGACGGACTACTTGTACACGACGACGCGCCAGGCGATCGACAGTGTGGCGATGATGCAGGAGAAAGAGACGCGGTTGCGCGCGCAGAAGCAGCAGTATTTGCACGGTATATTCATGCACGAGCGCGTGACCTTTTACGAGGACGAAGAGATGGATGATTTGCAGCGTTACTATCGGTACAGTTGGTACCTGTTTTACGCGTTGGTGGTGGCCTATGGATTGGCGTCTTTCTACTTTGCGTCGGCGTGGTCGATGGACATGCGCATCGTCGCGGGGGTGTTGATGGTGCTGTACCCCATGATCTCCAATCGGGTGGTGGCCGCGGCGATGTGGATGTGGGCGCAAGTCTCCGCATGGTTGCCACAAAATGTGTATTTGCGGCGCGACCATGCGCGCGCACCCTCCAGGGTGGCAGCGGCGGCGGGGGAGGCAACTGCCGCCGATTAGTTGACAAAAAACACGAGTGTTCCAAGGTTGGAATGATGTCACAAAGAAGTTCAGAGAAGAAGAAGAGGAAGAACGAAAAGAGGAAGAAAGTGTGCGTTTCTTTTTTTGGTTCTTGCGCCGTCGTTCTCTTTTCCGCCGTTCTCGCCCAATGGTAAAGGGCGGGGAGAGCGGGGATGTGAACAACCGGCGCTTACACTGCAAAACAAAACATCTACTTATCTACACAGTTGGGGTTTTTTATACATGCGCATGCGCACAGTTCAGTGCATGACGAATGCGTCAAAGTTGTTGTCGGCACCTCCTTCATCGTCGCGATATTCAAGTCGGATGCCGACGTATTGTTTGCGCGGCACAACGACCATGCCAATGACTTTCGCGACGGCTTCGTACAGCTCGTCACTCTTGACTTTGATGCGCGGACCAACGTTGTCCATGTACCATTGTTTGAAATCGTTGATCAAGGCGGTCTTTTCCACAATGTCGCCTGGTGCGCGGGTGACGGTGACGCGCTCTTCGATGTAGCGACGCACGTGGTCTTCTCCATATCGATAGCGGTCGGATGCGCGACGCACGGTCTCGCATATGTTGACGATGCCGTTGGTTTGGAAGGCGCGGCGAATCAACATGCTGAGAAAGACGCAGGCAATGGCGGGCAGTTTGTACTTCAAGTCTTTGTCTTTCGGGAAGAGGTACTGGATGCCGGCGTGTGCGGGGTCGTGGATGTTGTCCACAAATTTGGACACGAAATCGACGCAGCAGATGCGACGCCAGGTGCCGTCCTCCATGCTGTTGACGCGGAAGAGGTTGTTGGCGCACACGATGAGGGTGAATTGCGGCATGAAAATTTCCGATTTTTGGTACATGCCGCGCGCCTGCAGTGGATCGCCGCCGGTGAGCTCCTTCATCACGCCTTCGTTCATCTGCATGCCCTTCGTGGGTTCCTGCATGGCCACGAAGCGCACGCCCTTCAGTTGCGCGACTTCGTCTGAGGTGCCGCCGATTTTGGTGCGCTCGCCGACCACCATGGTGATGGGCACGGTGCCTTTGTACTGGCCCATCGCCAGACTCATGAGTTCCACCAAGATGGTTTTGCCGTTGCTGCCGTTGCCGAAGTAGATGTTGAAGGTCTGGTTCTTGTTTTCGCCGATCAGCGAGGAGGAAAGATGGTCCCACATGTAGTTGCGCAGTTCTTCGATGGGAAACACGGTCTCCATGAAGTGATGCACGTCCCGGACCTGCGCGCCATGGGGACCATCGATCTCCAGGTCCTCGAAGGGAATGAAGGCGTGGCCGGTGCTTTTGCTGAGATAGTCCTCGGGCATGCCGGGGCGGAACACCTTTTCGTGGAAGTCCACGACGCCGTTGGTCATGCCCAGCAAGTGGCGGTGGCTGTCGAGCACGTAAGTGAACCGGGCATCGAAGAACTTCTCCTCGGCTTCGCGCAGGACATTGTTCTTGAAGATGGTCTTCTTGCAGCATTCCATGAGGCGCGAGGTGCGCTTCACGGCTTGGCGCAAATGTTCGATGCGCGCGCTGAACTGTGTGACGTCGGCGTCGTGGTTGTTCGGCGCGGCGGGGTTGATGGCCCGCGCAGTGCCCTGGGTCGAGGATTCGTTGATTTCTGCGAGCATTTTCTCGCGCCAGTCGAAGAACAGCTGGTACACAAATTGCGAGATTTGCGCGCGGATGGTGATGGCGGTGTCTTCCACCCAGCGGTGGTGGTCGTAGTGGTACCACGAGTGGCGCTTGTAGTCGACGCAGACGTACACGGTTTGGAACTTGCAGTGGAGGATGTTGGCGATGTCGACTTCGGTGGGGTTTTCCGACTCCACCGCAATGTCCATGAGGCCTTGGAGGGAATTGTTCATGATTTCGCAGTACGCTGCCTCGTCTTCCTGTTGGAGCATGTGGAAGATGGAACTCTTCGACACGGCAAAGCCCTGCTGGTTGGACGACGCGAAGTGGGACCATTCGTCGAACAGGTCGGGCACGGTTCCAAAGTCGAAATCGTCGGCGCGGCTGCGGAGAAAGACCCAGGTGAGGAAGAGTCGGTCGTCGGTGTGTTTCAAGGCAAAGGCGACGCGGCGATTGAGCAAGTGCGAGCCGGGCTCGTAGTACTTGGGCGGCAGGCGCTCCACACAGCGATGCAGGAGCACCAGTTCGTACAACTTCTCTTTTTCGAATTTTTTGAGCAGCACGAACACCGCTTGTTTCAGGACATCGTGGTTGATGATTTGGTGCAGACCGACGGTGATTTGGTCCGGGTCAATGTTGATGAGGTCTTGGTCGTCCGTCTCGGCGGTCAGCGTCATGCGACTGGCCGCCGCGCGCGCCAATTCCGTTTGGCGGCGACGGGTGTTGCTTTGTTCGCATCGCTGGCGGAAGGCTTCCTGCTTCTGGGGATGCACATCGAAGAGCGGGTAGTCGTCGTTCTGCACCGAGAGTTTGTGCATGTTGTGACGCACCGGAAACTGATCGGCGCGACGGGATTGCATGGTCCATCCCACCTCGGTGTTGGTGCGCGTGGCCTCGAACACATACGTCAGTTCATACACATCGTCGCAGTCTGGCTTGCCGCACCCGTAGACAGGCCACGCCACGGTGCCGGCACAGACGCCGTAATCCAGCACGGCGTCCCAATTGTTGATGAGGGGCAGTTCCCAGGCTTGCGGCAGATGGTTCATGATTTCCTCGCGGATCATCAGACGCAGTGTGTTCGGCATGCGCAGCCCGATGATCATGTGGATGCCATCCTTGGTGTAGTCGCTGCTTTTGGTGTTCACGTTGGGTTTCTCGGTGATGAAGATCTCCAGTTTAGTGTCGACGGGGATGGACACAAAGTCCTTGACGAACTGCAGGTACACGGTAACCATGTCGAAGATGTGCGTCTGGTCGTGTTGGCGAGTAGTGACGCAGGCGTCGTAGCGAAAATCGAAATCGACCGCGAAGACACCATTGTCGGCAAATTGGCGCTCCGTGAGTCCGCAGAATTGTTTTGTTGCCACGACGTCGTTGTACACATGTTCGTACAGCAGTCCTCGGAATTCTGGCGGGATGGCGTATTTGGCGGCATGGGGGCAGATGGTGCGACGGGAGGGATGATTGCCGGGGATGATGGTGTGCGAAGAAGGCGCCGTGTCGCCATTGGCGAGTTTGAAGTGATTCAAGAAGTGGGTGAGATCCGGGAGCGAGGCGGCTTCTTCGAAGGTAACATTCGTGCTGGTCATGGTTTGCGGTTCTCTGCTGTTCTGTTCTGCTGTTAGTTGGTTTGCCAGGTTCGTCTGTTGGTGTGTCAATTTACTTACTCACTCACTCACTCACTAGGTCGCCCAACGATAATAGAAATGTGCACAAAGTGATGAAACAAAGACTTGGGGAAACCAATGGAGCAAGCAACAGGAAACAAAGTTATGTGAAAGAGGAACAAGTGTACCCACAAAGGAGGGAGGCTAAGGCAATCACAATCACGACACACGAAGACGAAGATGAACACAAACACGAACGCAAACTTCTTCTTCAGACAATTGGATAGTCCATCGCATGACTTTTCTATTTGGTTTTTTTTGCGAATCCTTCTCTTTCTCTTCTTCTTTTCCTCCCCCCCCCCCCCCTTCCTCCTTTGTCTTTGTTCAACGATGGAACTGCACGCGGCCGAGGCTAACTAAGGCCAATCACGTGTGCAACGCGGCGACACAATGGCCGCCGCGGTTGATGAAAATCAGCACATAAAACAAACAGACAACCAAACAGTTGAATCGTATTGCGGACAGAATTGTTTGTTGAGCTACCTATATCGCGATTAATCCATTCTCGCTCACTCACTCACCTGCGCCGATACCATGAAGTTCTGTGCTTTGTGTGACAACATGTACTACTTGACGCTGAATCCGCGGGAGTTGAACACGATTCGATACTACTGCCGCAAATGCAACCATGAAGAATTGCACGTCGATGGATCGCGCGCAGGTGTGCTGCAGGTGCAAGCACGCAACGACGATTTTGCCATCCAACATCTTGTCAATCCCTTTACACGACTGGACCCCACCTTGCCACGCGTGAACAACATTCCCTGTCCGAGCGCGGCATGTGCCTCCAACGCTTCCTCCGACGCAGCGCCCCGCGAAGTCATCTATCTGCGCTTTGACGACGGAAACATGAAATACGTCTATCTGTGCACCGTCTGCGAACACGTGTGGAAAATGGACAACAACGACCACTGAAGATGTCGGGTGCCAAATGTGAAGATGTCGGGTGCCAAATGTGAAGATTGGCAGAAGTTGGCAGGGATGCCAACGGGGGATGTGTTTTTGTCAGAGTGTTCATGTATTTGCGTACGCGTGGGTTCGGGTGTGAACGTGTAAGTGCGTGTATGTGTGTGTAGCTGTGTAGCTGTGTGATGTGCCAAAGTAATGAACTTAATGCGAACCACGGACTCTCCTCTTCCAAAAATACACCCGTTGTTTTTTTTTCATGGTTTCGATTGGAAAGACAGAAAAATAATCGAAACCATTCGCAGAGAGTTTACATAACGCCCGTTTTTTTCATTTTTTCCATTTTTTTCCTCCTTCTCCACACTTTTCCACCAGATTCATCTTCTGTTGCCAACCACCATGGACGATTTTGGGGACGACGACGCGGAGATGGACGCATCCTTGCGCCGGCGCCGCAGACGTGCATCCACTGCATCCACCTCGGCGGGGACCACAGCCGCGACATCTTCCGGCAGTCGATCGACCTCGGCGGGACGTTGGCATGGCACAAAACGATCCGGTGACCGGAAACGAACTTACTACGCCGATTTGGACGACGCGGATGCAGAAAGTGTGCACAGCGATGACGGCGACGACGAGGACGACGCGGACGGGAAATTGCGCAGCCGTCGCAATGGCACAGACAGCACCAAAAATCGCAAGCATCGCGCAGACGATGATGAAGATGACAAATCTGTGGCGCACGACGGTGATGGCGACGGCGAGGACGAGGACGACGATGAAGGAAACAACGAAGACAATGCGCTGAAGGATGAAGACCAGGAGAGTGACGACGAAGACGGTCGGCGACAAGAAGACGACGATGACGACGTCGAGGGAGACGACGGAGTGGCCACCCCGGTATTGGGATCGTCCGACGACGAGCGAGACGGGGGCGATGACGACGAAGATGGATCGTCGTACACATCGTCTTCCTCCGACCGCGGCGACGGCGGCGACGACGACGACGAGAACAATCGCCGCGGCCACGCTCGACAAAAAACGCGCAAAGGCAAACACGGCAAACGCGGCTCCGCGACAAGTGGCACCACAGGCACGGGAACAAGCACGGCCACCGCGGCACTCTCCTTCGCAGCCACAACTTCGCAACTTATTCGGTCCAAAACATACGTGACCGGCGCCACGACGTCAGCTGGGCATGCTACCTCCTTTCCCCATGCCCATGGTTTCGAAGATGGCGCGAGCAAGCGCCGAGAGGAGGGTCGAGGGGAGGAGGAGGAAGAAGAAGGGATGTGGGATGCAGAGGAGGACGACGAGGACGACGAGGACGAGAACGACATGTACTTAGCGTCTTCGTTCGAGAAATTTGATCGTGAATCCACACAGAGTTATCTGTATCAGTACCACCCGGAGTGCATCAGCGAGAACCATCACGAAGTGCAAGTGTTGGCGCAAGTTGTGCGAGATGCGGACGGCAACGTGGTCGACCCCTTCCACAAAACGGCACCCTTTCTCACCAAATACGAACGGGCACGCGTGCTTGGGCAGCGCGCCAAACAATTGGAACACGGATGCCCCCCACTGGTGACTGTCCCCGCTCATCTAATCGACGCGTCCGTCATCGCCGAGATGGAATTGGAGGCCAAGTGCATCCCCTTCATCATCCGACGCCCCATCGCAGGCAACAAATTCGAGTACTGGAAATTGCAAGACCTCGAGTATCTCTTCCTGTAAATGCGCGCGCACATACTTGTCATTCCAACCTTTGGCTACATTTGTTTGCTTCTGTGTCTGTGTCTTCGTGTGTGTGTTTTTGTGTGAAGTGTCTTCGTGTGTTTTTTTTGCGCTTCATTCAGTAATGTTAATGTTTCTGATCGTGTTCCCTTGCGCCCTCACCGCCATTCTGCTGTTTTTTTTTCTGTCGTTGTCTCATAGTAATCTCTGCCGCTGCGTTTTTTTTCTTCACCAGATTCACGCACTCACACTTAGCAACAACATACACCACTTCCCAGAACCATGTCCGTCGGATACACCAGCGCCTTCAATTCGTCTCACCGAGGCATGTCCATGTTTGTTCGCCAACCAGACAGTCCCGGCGGAGCCATCCGCGGATGGATGCCGCAAACCTTGCTGCTGACTGACAAGCGCTACCCGGAGTACGAACAGATCCGGTACATCCTCACCAACTCGTGGAACAACCACGTCAATCGCCAACTGCGCGAAGCCAACATGCCGCGCTCCATGACCACGCCCTTTCGCGCGGTGATGAATGCCGGGGACTTGTTGAGTCGCGAAAGCTACGCCTGCGGAGGAGCAACTTGCGCGTCGGTGCAAAGTCGTCCCAACGTGCATGGCATCCGCAGTGCGCTCGGCGGCAACACGAACAAATGCATGCCGACGGTGGTCTACAGCTCGCTGCAGATGAATCGCGAATTGCCCGCCGCCGCATGCAACGTGAAGTTCGTGTACGACAGTTCGGATTACACCACCTTTCTGAAACAAAAAGCCGTGTTGAAGAACTACAATGCCCTCAGCAACGGCGGCAACGAGTTCAGCGGCAACCAATCCGCCTTCCGCGCTATCCGCCGCTACTAAGGCAACCAAAGAAACAAACCAAAGAAACAAACCAAACCACATCTCAGGTTGCGTATGACAATCCGACATTGCCGCCGACAAAGGTGGCGAAATTGTAGCGTTCCTCAATCCAGTACAAGTTGAAGTTGTAGTCAAACACGCGCCAACTGGGCTTATTCACGCCGATGGTTTCGCCCGTCGCGGGGTCGCAAAGCGTGAGGACTTGTGCGTACGGATCGAACGGCGGAATGATGGTGGACAGTTCCACCTCGACGTTTTTGTAGCGACTCATGTTCATCGCGCCGGAAGGCTGCGCGCTGAACGGATTGGTGTCCAAACAGAATTGGTAGCAGTAGATGCCGGGGGGCGCATGTCCGGAGGTGCGCACGAACTTTTCCACGTACTGGTACACCGGCGCAGGCAACATGTTCTCGCGGTACTGACCGTCCACTACGATGGCCAGACTTTGCAAGATGTGCTTGATGTTCTGCGGATTGTAATCCCCCGTGACAAACAACCCTGTCAACGACCCGTCCACATTCACCCCCGGCCCAATAGTGCGCACTTCGCCGGAGCCATTGGCCGTCACCGGCAGGTCGCCGTTGGTCGTCGCCGGCACCACGTCCTGCGGCAGATAGTTGTACGGCCAATTGGTGTAATTGGACCACTGGTTGCGCAGGTGTGCGTCGCTGCGCTGCAGGTAAAACATCCACGCGGACACCATGCCGTTGGACACCAACGACACCTTGGTTTGCCCCGTGATGTTGTAGAAGGGCGTCTCGAAGATCTGCTTGATGAGGTACCGCAGCGGCGCGCGCGCAAACAACCTCACTTCGTCGTTGGACAAGAAACAGTAGGTCGCATTCAGGTGAATGTCCGCGCGCCACGCCGTGCGCTTGTCCACGTACGACTCCGGAGCCAGCGCCACGTCCGGTGGCGATTGCAGGAACCGATGGAACTGCATGTACGCTTGATTGAAGTTCGGCGCCACCACGGGATACAAGTTGGCGTAGTCGGCGACATCGCGGATCGTGAACCACTCGTTCAGGGGACGGAAGGTCACCGAAATTTGCAGCTCGTTGTATTGCAAGGCTGCGAGGGGAAAGGCCTGCGTGCTCATCATCGTGAACCACGCGCCCAGCGGGATGTACAGAGTGCGCGCGGGAATGGAGGGTTCTGCGCCCGCGGGGCTTGTGGTATAGAAGGCATTGGGATACGCATTCACGCGGCTCCCGGCGTTGGCGGGGTCGTTCAATTCCGGCACGTGACCAATCATTTCGTAGAACATCGCCAACTTGGTCCCGCTGAAATCGCGCTGCGCCTCGCACAAGATGTATTGTCCGGAAAACTGTTGCAGTGTCTGGTTGCCGCAACTGATCGTGATCTGACGCACGATTTGTGCACCAATGTGGTCGATCCAGCGGAACTCGTAGGGCGCCCACTCCGTGTAGCCGACTGACCCGTCTGCTTTTACGAAGGGTTGCGGAGGCATGATGGGGCTCCAAATCGTGGGCAAGGTGATGCAAATGTAGGTGTCCATCAGCAAGTCGGCGTAGCGTTTCACTTTGAAGGTGAAGGTGCTTTCTCCATTGAGACTGAGCGCTGGCGTTCCTTCGGGGTCGAGGCGGAAGTTCTGCTTGCCGAAGTTGGTGTATTTCCGAAACGATGCTTTCCAAAAAGTCTTCGAGGGATTGGAGTGGAAATAGATACTTTGTTGCCCAGGAAAGGCCAAATTCATCAATCCGCCGGCCATGATCAAAGATACAAACAATCAATCTGTCAATCGATCGATCGAGAAACAAAACGGGGTAAACAAAAAAAACAGGATGAATGGATGGAAAGTAACGTGGCGTATGCAACTATGTACCACTGTACGCTTTTTGTTTAAGCCAAGCAAAAAAAGGCTCAACGAACGCAAGCAAGCAAGCAAGCAACTCAGCAGTGTGCGCTTGTTTTGCGCAAGCGAATGTTCTTTTTTTGTGTACAGAAAGAATAACGTGAGCAACACAACGTCCTCCAATCTTCCGTCGCAATCATGACCTTCTCATTCACGTCATTCAATCTCTTCGACACAGTCTCCGCGTGGGACGAACGATTTGGCTCGGAACTGCTGGTCTTCGTCTTGACGCTCCTGTTGGCATGGGTCTTGATGCTATGTGGCATGTCCGCACAAACCGTCATCGTGCTCATCGTGAGTGTCTTTGTAGTGCTCCGGGTACGCAGTTGGAGTGGACCCCCCACTGTCGTATTGCCGCAAGATGACATGGAGAAATTGTTGGCGCGCTTGTCCAAAGAAAGCATGAAAGGTATGGAAGGTATGGAAGGCATGGAAGGCATGGAAGGCATGGAAGGAACAGAGGAGGGTGTACATGGCGCCGATTCCGACCCTGCCGCGGCGATGCCCGATTCTGATCCGGCGGTGGATTTGTACCTTGCGTCAAATGCAAAGAAAAGCAAAGGGGAAGGCAAAGGGGAAGGCAAAGGGGAAGGCAAAGGGGAAGCTGAAGACCAAGACAACGCATTGCATGCCGCCAAAGCCAAAGCCATTCGAGAAACGTTGTTGGGCATGGGCAAACGCCGCGGTGGTGGTGGTGGGTCCGCTGCTTCTGGCATTCATCCACCCTACGAGGAAAGCACGAAACGCAATCCGTTTGCAAATGTGTTGTTGACAGACATCTTGGATCGCCCGGACCGAGAAGCAGCGGGCCCCGCCTTCGATCTTGCGCGCAAGGAACAAATCACGCGCAACGTCAAGCGCGCCGTGCAAGCGATGAATCCAAGCATTCATGGCGCGAGCAAGCAACTTTTCGGTGGGTTGTGGGAACAGTTTGAGCTGGATCAATCGAATCGCGCCTTTTACTCCACCGCCAACACGCGCGTGGGAGACGACGGGAATGCCTTTGCACTGTTCTTGTTCGGCAACATGCCTTCTGCCAAGGAATCCACGCCCGAAGGCAACATGCAGCGCATTGCAAACAACATGCGTTACGTTCTTATTTAATCCCACATTTCAGTGTGTGCTTCCTCCCCCTCCCCCTTTCTCACCTTCTCCATCTTTCGCCCAATTTAAAGCGATGGATAACGCAAAGACGTTATCTTTTTGCGCGCGCGAAAGCAGTCAGTGCATGTGTGCGCGTATTTTGAATTTCACTCCATCATGACGTCCAAGTTTTCCCTGGAATGGTCGGATGGGCGCGAATCGTTGGTGCAGCGCGCCATCCTGCTTCGGATGGATCGGGAAGTGGAAGCCGCACGCGCACGATGGGACACTCGCTTGCGACGCAGACTATTCGAGTCCTCCTTTGCCGACAATATCTCCTTCGAGGCATTGGTGGACGTCACAGACCAGAACACCGTTGGCGCGCGGTCGCACATTGCGCATCCGTACGTGCGGTGGTTTGTGCACAAGGATGACGAAGTTCGCTACCGCGCATCCAGACGACACCATTCTTCCGAACACGGCAGCGGCGACAGTGCAGATGGCGGAAACAATCCACTTGCCTCCGATCCCATCGTCATCTATCAATTTGCACCAACTTCTTGCCATGGATGGCAGTGGTCAAGATCAGAATGGAAGTGAATATTCGCCAAAAAAACGGCCCGCCACCCGTTTTTTCAATGGAGAGGGTGGAGATGGAGTGCCGCATTTAAACAGTGCAAAAAAGTGTTGGAGACATTCAAGCAACAAACGAACAAACCCAAACGAACAAACCCAACCGATTCATTCCGACCAATGAACACGTTCGACACTATGATCGTTACGCAGTTGCCGCCGAAGAACAACGACGACGACGCGATTCGACCCTGTTTCTTGTGTCGATATCATCCGTCGGAAACCAACGGAAAGGTGACTTGTGCACGCACGACGCGACAGAAGGCGCTGCGTCTCCAACAATCGTTGCTGAAGTCATCTCCGGACACACAAGTGCGCATCATTCCCATTTGTCCATATTTGAGGAGGAGCGACATTGGAAAGTTTGCTTTCGTGGAACGCGTCTACATCGATTGGCGCCTGCGGCAAATGCGATGGCCATCGTAGGGTTGTTGGTGGCTTGTTAGCAGTTAGTAGTAGGTAGTAGCTAGTAGCTTGTAGTTGGTAGTGCATGGTAATGGATAATTGCGTCACTCATCTGCTTTCTTTTTTTCTTCTTCATCTTCATCAACATCAACACCATTTTGTCTCTGCATCTTCCGCGTGTTGTTCTTTCTTTTTCCCTTTCTTTGTATTGCCGCGGACATGTCCACCTCGTACACCTTTGACAACATTTCGCGCATCGGCGACGACCGATGTTTCATTGACCAGAACACCATTCAGAATGTCGCCTCCTGCAGTTACATGACCCAAAACTACTTTGGCGCCGACTGTTCGATGCGCAATCCCATCGCTTTAGCCACCAGTCAACCGGGTGTCATGTACAAGGGCGGCCACCTGCTCGGCAGCGGCGGATGCAACGTTGACCAGTCCACGCAACTCATGTACGGATCGGAATGGACGCGATGGAAGGGACACATCGATCTGTACCAGCGCCCTTTTGCCACCGTTCCTTTCTTGGGGCGCGGGGCAGTAAACCCGGTGGTCGAGTCGCAGATGCTTCAAGGCGAACAGATCTTCCAGCGCAAAAGCACCGATCCCACCAGCGAACACTCCTTCTTGACCTACCAAACCATCCCGCTGTTGCCGGAGATAGAGCATCACCTCACCAACCCCGCAAACTACGTCGAAGGCGTTGCACACGAAGGATGGATTCGAGGTGGACTGCCTTCCCGCGAAGTCACTCGTGATGGACGTCGATAAGTCTCGTCGCTTTCCGCACAGCATGGGCACCGTAACTTGAAACTTGATCGACACACACACACACACACACACACACCAGACGGACTGACACACCATCGTCGAGGGGAAAGGGACATAAAGTCTTTTCCCTCGACATTTTGGTACACGCGTGTACCACTGTTTGTTTCCCACCCTAAACCCGCGACAAACCACGATGCAGGAAGACGGAATGAACCCAGGAGGAATGAACCCAGGAGAAATGAAACCAGAAAAAGAAACAACTGCGGCGATGGTCGTGCGCCATTTGTTTGCGGCGGCGGAATGTAGGTACCATCGCGTCACGGAGCAGTGGACGGACGAAAGGTTGCACGAACTGTACCAAGCCGACTTTTTGCGCTTCTTCGGATTGTCGGAATACATCGACGAGGAAGTGGAAACGCGCATTTGTGCCTGGTACAACCAACTGATCGCCATGCCGGGGGTGCGCGCGACGCTGGTGGCGCTTGGCTACTACTGGCACACCGACGACCCCGCCATCGGCATGGCGATGTTGTTTTCCTTCCCGTACCTCCATCGCACCTTCCGACTATTGACGGTGTGGAAGCGCAGCGGCCGATGGCCTGCGGAAGAATGGTCTGCGTTCCACGAAGATGTCGTCGAAGCCACCCGCGAACGAGGTGAACACGAAGATCTCCCGTCATGCATCGATGCGCGCGGCATCTTGCGCGACGTCGACCTTCCGGCAGAACACGAACATGATGACGATGATGATGATGACGATGATGATGAACACAAAGAAGAAGTTGCAGAAGAAGACAAAGAAGGCAAAGAAACGAGGACATGACTGGACGTGGTGTGTTGCTTCTGTTCCCCGTGGTTTGTTGCTTCTGTCATTACGCCACGCTGGACAAAGATTGGGTGTACGGATTCGCGCGGAACGCATCCAACAATCCAGGGTCGAGACGATGGTCTTGCGTAGTTTCCGCGATCTGGCGTTTTCCATGCGAGGCTCCCAATAGTTGCGAGGTGGGGGGCACGGCGCCGGCGGTGGAGAAGGCGGGGTTGACGCGCCCATCGAAGCGGTCCACATCGCTGCGCAAGTTGGTGACATTCATGGAGGGATTGAACAACTGGGTGCCGCCGCCCGCGGTGCGGTTGTAAATGGTCTGCGATTTGATGTCGTTGTTGCGCTGTTGATATGCCGCAAAGTAATTGGTGGCGCCGTAGGTGGTGGCGCTGCCGCCCGCGGATTGGAAGTATTCCGTGCTGGTGCTGTCGCGCTGGGTCGCGTCGGGACGTTGTTGGTTGTTCAAGTACGCGGAGCCTCCGTTCGGCTGGTTGACGTGGAAGGCGGGCGCGTACAGGGTGGTTTCCTTCACCGTGGTGGGCGCCACGTCCAACGGATTCACCACGTAGCCTTGCGGCACGCTGCTGCCGAGGTCGCCATACATGCGCCCGTTTTGCGCTGTTTCCGCCTTGCGGGTCGGACGCATCATGTCCATGATGGGCGCTACCACCGCGCCAATGGCGGCGCTGAATCCGCTGCCGAAACTGTCCGTGGGACGAGTCGTGCTGCGGTGGTTCTCGTAGGAGACATAACTTTGGTGGTGGTTCTCCAAGCCGCCATGGTCGCCGCGGCCGACAGCATGGCCCGCGTTGACCATGCCTTCGATCGCCTCGTGTCGCTTGGCGGGCTCGAAGTTCTGTGGAGCGTAAAGGGCCTTGCTGTCGCTCGCGGGACCGACGTAATCCACGGCGCCATCTTCTCGGCGAATGATGCCGGTTTCTTGCGCGGCGTGGGCCATGGGACCTTTCAGGGCACCCGTCGTCGTGAACCAGCGGTCGGGGGTGTTTTCGTACACAGTGTCGGGGCGCTGCTTTTCCACGCGCCCTTGGGTCTCCACGGTCGGCGCATTGCGGATGAAGGAGTAGGCCGGACCTTCGTGGTTCGCCAGTTCGTATTCAATCTTGGGGTTGGTTAGCACGCGCTGTTCGTTGATGGTTTTCGGCATCCACAATTCGCGCGATTCCATGCCGGAGTTGTACCCGTTGCTGCCTTGGTTGCCATACCCTTGGTTCAACCCTGGCGCCACCTGCATGCTCTCGAAGGGCTTGACATTGTTGTTGCGCAGACTGGGGTTCACGCGGGACTGCATGAAGTCTGTCTGGGTAGGCATGCCGTAGGTCCAATTCACATTCTCCTCCGGACGAAAGAGCGGCGCGCGTTCGCGCTTCTGGATGATCTGGCTGCCGGTGCCGACCATGTTGTCCAGCACTGACTCCGCCATGCCGTCTTTGTACACGTGACCGCGCACTTTGCCGCCATTGAAGGGCGTCATGTTGCTGTGCGTGAATTGCTCGGCGCCGAGTGTTTGGCCACTCATCGACGGAAACTGAAAAGAGCCAACGTCGGTGGGACGCTGAAGTGCATTGTCTTTGTACTGCTCTTGGGCATGGTAGGTGCGCGTCGCATCCGCGGCACTGCCGAAGGTGCCATATCCCGGATCCATCGACTGAAGGGACAGAAAGCTCGGCGCACCTCCATCACTTGTGTCCGCCGCTGCCGTCCCGGAGAGAGTCGTGGCATTCGCAGGCACCGACGCGAGTTTCCCACCGCCGCCTCCTCCAGCGCCAGAAGACGTTGTGGTGTTGGTGGTGGGTGCGAGTGCGGAAGAGGATGCAGAAGGAGATGAAGGGGAAGAAGTAGACGTGGCTGAGCGAAAGGATTCACGCGGGTGGCGTTGGGCAATGACAAACATGCCACCCAACGCAAGGAGAGGCAACGCGAGTTCCATCTGCGCAAGAAAAAATCACCGTGGTCGATGTGCGAAGAGGGTGCGTGTCTGAATGTTGGAGAGGAAGAGGTATACAAAGGTGGCAGAAAAATTCCACAGGTGCCACAGCGCGCAAACTTGCACAGCCACGACAAGCAACCCAAAAAAACGGAACAGAAAAAAACAAACAACAACAATTCCGAACAAGAACTTGTCAGACAAGGTCGGTGTATCGGTCGGAATTGTTTCGAACGAAGAAAAAAAACGCGACACTTAATCAATTAGGAGGGAAACACAGATTACATGCATAGAAAAAGCACATGCACAAAAATACACGACATGCAAACCAACCACCTTTCGCGCGCGCGATTCTTCATCCTGAACCTTGGTAGTAAGGAGCCAATGCATGCAATCGTCGCCCGGTGAATTCATTGTTGACGACGATGCGAGTGCTGGTGTTGTTTTCGAAGGGAAGACACACGTTGGCTTGTGGGTCCCAAAACAGGGGGAACCGGTGTTCTTGTCCGAGATCGCGGTACATCCAGGCGGGATGTGTGGCGCGACTCTGGTCGGTCGTCAATTGTCGATTTTCGGCGGAGGAGCGAATGGCGGCGCTGGCGACGTCGAAGCGCTGGTATTCGTCTTTCCCTAAACAGTCGCGGGACAGAGTCCGATTGTATCCCTTCAGGGCAGCTTCTACCGACACCATGTTGGTGGACGTGTTGCCAGCCCACTTTTGCAACAGGATATGCGAATCGGCCATGAAATCGGGCGCCAATCCGTTGCCTGGCACATCCAAGATCCACCGACCGGGATCCGTGGATTGTTGCAAGGCTTTGACCGTGCGCGCATCGTCGTATTTGAATCGGGTGTTGGCCATGGTTCTCTCTTTGTTTTCCTTGTTTTTTTTCCTTGTTTCTTCTCTCCGGTCTTCCACTTGCTTCTATCGCTCACCTCCGTCTTTCGTTTGTTTCCGTCGTTCTATCTTCTACCTCTATCTTTTTTTTTCCGCTGTTTGTGTTTGGAACCTGACTGCTGCCACCACCCGCCAAAATACTTGGTACACCGGTGTACCCAGTATTTGCGATCATCCGGAGGATGGCAAGGGTGCGAGACACAGTTTGATTTCGCCGAGACTGGCTACGTTGTACTTGACCACCAGCGGAAGGTCGTTTTCGAGGTAGATTTCGATTTGCTGGCAGAGGTTGGTGCACTTGATGAAGTAGTTGAGGTTTTTCATTGGGAAGACGCCTTGGATGATTTTGGAGGAATCTTGTTTCAACAAGAAGCCCATGCTGCCGTTGGATTCGGCGCGCGTGATTTCCACGTCGGCGAAGTGGCCGGAACACTTGAAGATGAGTTCGTTGCCGACAGATTTGATTTCCAACTTGTCCGAGATGCACGACAAGTCGCGGATGATTTTCTGGAAGTCCACCGAGGGAAGGTTGATGATGGACGAGAACTTGACGTCGGGATACATCAGCTCTTCGTCGTCCGGCTCGATCAAGCGCAGCTTCTGTGTCTTGCACTGTTTGATCTCCCCGTTTTCGAATTTGAGTCCGAGATGGGTCACAATGCCGTCGGCGAAGTCGGCGTTTTCGATGTACATGGTGAGGGTGTCGTCGTTGTCAATCGAGTTGATGAGCTTGAACAGCTGAAACATATTCACGCCAATGGTGATGTTCTCCTTCTTGCACTCATAGAACTCAAAGTTTTGCGCGGCGAGGTACAAGTGGGCCAAAATGGTGTGCGTCTTGTCCATGTTGATGATGCGGATGCCGTCGGGACTAAACGTGATGTTGGTTTCCACCAAAATGTCCTTCAGTGCCGTCATCAAGGTGCGAAACGGCGCGATCTGCACCGTTTTGATCGTGAGTACATTGTCGCTTGTATCCGTCTCACAAGGTGCCACAATTTCCATATTGTACTCAATATCGGCAGGGAAATGGGGATGGGGGGGGGGCGGAAGTGGGAGAGAGGAGGATAAACAACACAACGACAACGAGGATACCGCGGGTTAGACACCGCAACCTCGTCGCATCTTTAAGTGTTTTTGAAAAAGAGTGCATGTGTGTGTGCACGTGTGAAAGGGCTGAGGGAGAAAATGCGGTCTATCACGACTTTCGCCGCGTGGATCTCGAATGTCTTTTTGTTTTTCTTTTGCGACTTGTTTGTCTTCGGGTCGTCGGTGAAAATACCATGGAGGTGGCATGGTTGCATCCGCGACGAAGCAACGCAGCGTCCACCGCGGCAGCTTTTCCACGGGTCAATGCGCTGGCCAGACGCGCGATGGCCCAGGATTCTGCCGATTGGTTTGGTCGCGAGCCCGACGAATAAAAGGCGCCGCGGCCCTTGTGCAGAATGCCGCGCAAGGTGGCCAACGAACAGTGGGATGCGCGCGCCAAGGCAGGTGTGGCGCCGATGGTGTCCACCTTGTACCACCGTTTCGCCTTCGCGACATGCGCGGACGGTCGACCGTGAAAGCTCGACAACGGAGTGCGCGACAGGTACTTGCCCCGGCGGTAGGCGCGACGAGACGCCAACAATTGTTGCCTTTGTTTGCGCCTATCGCGGCGAGTCAGCGACAACGGTAGATATTTCCGCGGAATGGGAGATGAAGTCATCTTTGCC
>JACCEB010266662.1_pt1 | contig 37533 bp, 33 predicted proteins | sample 7454761 | NCBI WGS metagenome assembly JACCEB01 (sample SAMN15323454, study PRJNA562643) | freshwater metagenome | isolation source: river surface water | place: USA:Blue River Watershed | collected 2017-08-18
CTGTACTTGGCAGTCTTGTAAAGAATTACTCGATTTGCTCTGCCGACGGCTTCAGAAACCGGGCGGGTTAGCGCAGCGTTCTCTTCGAGAACATCAAGATACTGTCCAGCCATAACCTCAACGCGCATTTTGCTGAATTCGTTGCGGCAGGCGGTTTCGATGGTGGGAGTAGGAGCATTAAGAAGTCCGTTTCCGAAAATCTCGCTACTCCAACCAAGCATTAGGTCGCCAACTAAAACCGATCCAGCAATACCAAAACGTTCGTGGCTGCCGGCCCATGAAGAGTCCGCGTGCAAAAATTCGAACCGTTTGTGCACAGCGGGGGCTCCGCGGCGGGTGTCAGACTGGTCCAGTAGGTCATCGTGAACCAGCGCTGCTGCATGGAACATTTCAAGTGCCGCGGTAATGGCAACTACGGCTTCAGCAGATTTTTGGCGCTGCAATTGAGTCTGCTGGAATTCTGCGGTGGCTAGGGCGCCAACCCATGACCAGTAAGCAAAGAGGGCGCGAAATCTTTTGCCACCCTGCAGTAGATCTTTGGTGAAGTCGACAACCGGAGTTAGGTCTTCAGAAATTAGCTGGAAGTCTTGTTTGCGCTCAGCGCAAAAATCATCTAGATGCTCTTGGATTAGATTCAGCAGTACTTTGGTTTCGCTCACGGGAATAGCCTAACCGCCCCGTGCTGTTTAGACTTTTAGTAGCGATGTAACTCGCAAAACTAAGGAGCTTCAAATGGGCCTATCTGAGCGCGAAGAGCGCCTTTTGGAAGAGATGGAGCGTAGCCTCTATGCCACTGACGCTGACCTTGCCAATAAATTAAGCCGTCCGGTGAACTTCTCTCCAAAGCGAATCATTGCCGGAGGGGCCATCACAATCATCGGTGTTTCACTGTTAATTGTGGCTGTCATGCTGCAATTTGCGCTCTTTGGCGTGGTTGGCTTTTTGGTGATGTTGACCGGTTTGGTCCTAGCGAGTTCGAACATCGGTGTTGGCGCAGAGCCGGCGGGGAAGACCACTTCAAAGTCGCCTGGTCAATCCAAGCCAAAGCAGAGCTTTAACAAGAGCTTCTTCGAAGATCGTTGGGATAAGCGCCAAGGTAATTAGGTTTGGGGCTGCACAGGTCCCATAATCCTCGAAATCCACCTCTGTTGGGGTGGATTTCTTCATTTAAGGAGTTTTCTCCTCCACTTGCTATATCCCAATAATTTATTGATACTTTCAACACGCCGATTGTGAAAAAAGGCTGATTTTTCGGTCATTGTGGAGCAAAGTGGTGTAATGTGGAGTTAATTAAGCAATAAGTCGATTTCGAAGGGGGAGTGCACATGCTGCTAGGCACGCATTCTCCGAAACTCGACGACAAGGGCCGCATCATTCTTCCGGCAAAATTCCGTGAAGAACTTCAGGGTGGTTTAGTAGTTACCCGCGGTCAAGAGAACTGCCTGTACGTATTTAGTGCGGCTGAATTTGCTCAGGTTCACGACAAGATCCGTCAGGCTCCTGTTACCAGCATTGAAGCCAGAAACTACCTGCGTGTTTTTCTTTCAGGCGCATCCGATGAGCTACCTGACAAGCAGGGCCGTGTGACTATTCCGGCTAACCTCCGTCAGTACGCGGGTCTTGAAAAGGATCTAGTGGTCATCGGTGTTGGTTCACGTGCTGAAATTTGGAATGCTTCGGCTTGGTCTGAGTACCTTGCGCAGCAGGAATCCGCATTCGCCAATGTTGCTCAGGAGGTGATCCCTGGGCTGTTTTAGCCATGGATCAAAATGACTAAGCAAATCTCTGAACTTCACGCTCCGGTGCTCCTAGAACGCGCAATCGAACTGCTGGGCCCAGCACTAAGCGGCGATGATGCCGTAATGGTTGATGGCACCCTCGGCTTGGGTGGTCACACTGAGGCATTCCTCGAGCGCTTTCCAAAGCTGACAGTCATCGGAATTGACCGTGACCCAAGCGCACTTGAACTTGCCGGCCAGCGCCTGGCCAAGTTTGGCTCTCGAATTCACCTGGTTCACGCCGTCTATGACCAAATTCTTGAGGTCCTTGAAGATCTAGATGTTCCAGCGGTTCAGGGCATTTTGCTAGACCTTGGCGTTTCATCAATGCAACTAGACGAGCGCGAGCGCGGTTTTGCCTACTCTTACGAGGCGCCACTGGACATGCGCATGAACTCTACCGAAGGCCGCACCGCCGCAGACATTGTGAACAACTACTCTGAAGGCGATCTAGCGCGCATTTTCAAAGAGTTCGGCGAGGAGCGCTACGCCAAGGCTGTGGCACGTGAAATTGTCTCTATCCGAAAGACCAAGCCTTTCACCACCAGCACCGAGCTCGCTGGTCTGATCGCAAAAATTATCCCGTTTATTCCGGGTAAAAGTTCTGGGCACCCTGCCAAGCGGGTGTTCCAGGCCCTACGTATCGAGGTCAATGGCGAACTCGAGGTGCTGACTCGTACCATTCCGGCAGCGCTTGAAGCTCTATCTGTTGGCGGTCGAATTGTGGTCATGTCTTACCACTCCTTGGAAGACCGGATCACCAAGCAGGCCTTGGTGGCAGCCGCCACTTCCTCTGCTCCAATCGAGTTGCCGATCGAGTTGCCTGAGCATGCACCAACCGTTCGTCTTTTGGTTAAGGGTGCAGAAGCAGCCAGTGCAGAGGAAATTTTGAGAAACCCAAGAGCAGCATCAGTGCGCCTCCGTGCAGCTGAAAAGATTCGGAGCGCAGCATGAGTGCAGTACGTCTAGGTAGAACTCCGGCTCAGGCTAGGGCTGCGGTTCAGCAGCTCAAGGCGGCGCCCTCACAGTGGCAAAACTCTCGCCCTGGAATGGTGGTAGTTGCAACCATTACCCTGGGTGCCTTGAGTATTGCCTTGTTGAACTTGCTACTGCACATTCTGACCTCAAACGCGGTTTACGAGCTGGCAGCACTTCAGCAGGAAAAGAAGGAACTGACCACCACTACTCAAATCCTTGGTGAAGAGGTTGATTCTCTTTCTTCGCAGCAGAATCTCTCGAATTCAGCTGTGAAACTAGGCATGATTGCCAACGCTAACCCAGTTTTTCTTCGTCTGTCGGATCAAAAAGTCCTGGGCAAGCCTCAGGCCGCCTTGAATACTGCGGGCCGAATTTCCCGCAATCTGATTGCTAACTCTGCTCTAACCGAGGTGTCTCGCAACCTAACCGCGTCGGTGGCATCGACCGCCGGAACCGCATCTGCCGGTGTTGCATCCTCGGATTCAAGCAGTCAGCAAGTAGTTTCGAATGGTGACGCAATTCCGGCTTCACCAACTCACTAGATAGGCAGGACGGCAGATGGTTTATCTGACGCCTGGTAACCCCAACAAAAGGCTCAAAAAGGTGGTTGGCCTGATTGTTGCACTGGCAGTTCTTTTTGGTGTTCGTCTGGTTGATTTACAAATCATCGAAGCAGACGCAATCAACGCAAAATCTTATGAAAAGCGTGCCGTAACCCGAGTTTTGCCGGCTCTGCGCGGTTCAATTCTTGATGCCAATGGTGAAGTCCTCGCCAGAACCGTTTTTCGCTACGACATCAACGTTGCTCCCAGCAAAGTGGCACCGGTGATGCGTGAAGTGAATGGCAACTCAGTTGAGATTTCCGTTGACCAAATGGCGCAAGAACTTGGCACTATTTTGAAAATGGAAAAATCCGAGGTGCTCACCAAGATCACCGGTACTGGTGAATATGCCCAGGTCAAGAAGCGTGTCGATGCCGAGATGTATCGCAAGATTCGAGACCTGGATATTCCTTGGGTTTACTACGATCCGATTCCAGACCGCCTTTACCCAAACGGCGCAGTAGCAGGCAACGTTTTGGGGTTTCTTGACTCTGAGGGAATCGGCGTCGAAGGCATTGAGGCTATGTATGAGAAGTGTTTGGCAGGCCAAAATGGTAGCGAGACCTTCGAGAAGGGCGTAGATGGCATCAAGATTCCATCCAGCGCTGTGGTAACAAAAGAGGCCATTCCGGGTAAAGACATCAAAATTACCATCAATGCCGACCTGCAGTATTTTGCGCAACAGGTCATGGCCAGTGCAGTCAAAAATCTCCGGGCTGACTGGGGAACCGCGATTGTGATTGAGGTAAAAACCGGCCGAATCTTGGCAGCTGCTGAAGCACCGAGCGTTGACCCAAACGCGCCCGAGAAGAGCGATGCGGCAGATCGAAGTGCACGAATTTTTAGAACTGCCTTTGAGCCGGGTTCAACACTAAAAACTATTACCGCTGCCACTGTGGTTGATACTGGCAAGGGAAACGCTGAAACTCAGACTGTTGTGCCTTATGCCTACAAGTTGCCATCGAGTGGTTATGTGGTCACAGATTCACACTCACACCCTGATGAGAACCTGACGCTCACTGGCATTCTGCGTGACTCTTCAAACACCGGAATCATCAAAATTGGCGCTGCCGTAGATTACAAAACACGCTATGCCTACCTCGAAAAATTTGGCTTGGGTAAGAAGACTGCGATTAATTTCCCTGGAGAGGGCTCCGGCCTTCTAAATGCTGTTGAAGACTGGGACGGAATCAAGCAGTATGTTTCTATGTTTGGTCAGGGTATCTCAGTGACCCCGATTCAATCGGCCATGATGTATCAGGCAATCGCAAACAAAGGTGTTCGGCTGAACCCGATCTTGGTCGAAGGTTGCGAAGATGACAACGGTAAATTCCCAACTGCTGAGGTCAAGCCTGGAGTTCAGGCCATCTCAGCCGCGGCGGCAGAAGAGACCATGCTGATGATGGAGAAAGTCGTTGAGCACGGGCCAATCGGTCACTACGGATACATTCCCGGATACCGCCTCGGTGCAAAGACTGGAACAGCCGAGATTCGCGATGAAACCACTGGGCGCTACGGAAATCTCTATGCCATCTCCTACATCGGAGCGGGCCCAGTCGAAAACCCAGAGTATGTGGTGGCTGTTACCGCTTTTAAATCACGAACAATCAGAAACTCGCTAGGTGTTGCTGGCCCATTCAAGACCATCATGCAGCAGGTGTTGCGTACCTATCGAGTACCCCCATCAACCACTAAATCTCCAAAAATTGCTGAAGAATGGTAGCGATGACTAGCAAAGAGCAGATTCCCCCAATTCTTCGTCCCGAAAATGTCGTGCCGGTGTCGTTGAGAGCTTTTGCGACTCGATTTGAACTAAGTTTCGCGGGTCCAGATGCTCAGCTAACGGGTATCAGTATGAATACCGGTGACTTGAGGCCCGGTGACCTATTCGTGGCAATGCCAGGCAAGAAGACTCACGGTGCCCAGTTTGTTGCAAAAGCCCTCGAGCTGGGCGCTGTTGCCATCGTGACTGATTCAGCTGGATTAGAGATTATTGGATCGGTTAGCGTTCCGGTGTTGGTCCAACCAGACCCTAGATCTCACCTTGGTGCTATGGCAGCCTATGTTTATGGCAATGTAGCCGGAAACCTGCCGTTGCTCTTTGCCACGACCGGCACCAATGGCAAGACGTCTACCAGCTATTTACTTGAGGGAATTTTGCGCCAGCTGGGCGAGGTAACTGGTCTCACTTCAACCGCTGAGCGTCACATCGCTGGCGAGGTAATCGTTAGCCGCCTAACCACACCAGAGTCGCCTGAAATGCAGGCGTTGATTGCGCGCATGCGCGAACGTGGTGTCACCGCTGTAGCCATCGAGGTTTCAGCACAGGCTCTCTCTCAACAGCGCGTGGATGGCCTGGTCTTCGATGTGGTGGGCTTCACAAATTTGAGTCACGATCACCTAGACGACTACGCCGACATGGGTGAGTACCTCGCGGCAAAAATTCCACTCTTCACTACGGCTCGCGCCAAGCGTGGTGTGGTCTGCCTTGACACTAAGTACGGCCGCGAGGTCGTTCGTCAGAGCGAGGTGCCGGTGGTGACTATTACCAGCGAGATGGGTGTCGATGCTGATTGGCACGTGGCTATCACGGCAGAAACCCCAAAATACACTTCGTTTGTTTTGGCCGGCCCTGATGGCATCAACATTCGCTCGCGAGTTCCGCTTCTGGGGGCTCACATGGCCGCTAATGCGGGCCTTGCGATTGCCATGTTGGTCGAAGCTGGGTTCTCAGCAGAGAAAATCTCTGAGGCTGTTGCCAAGGGAATTGATGCTTACCTTCCTGGTCGTACCGAGCGTGTGTCGGGGGAGACTGGACCAGACGTTTATGTTGACTTTGGGCACAGTCCAGACGCATTTCTAAACACTCTTGCCGCTGTTCGCAAAGTCACCCAGGGGCGGGTGTTCATGGTGTTTGGTGCAGACGGAGATCGCGATGCTAGCAAGCGCCCAGCCATGGCCAAGGTTGCGGCAGAAGGTTGCGATGTATTGGTCATTACTGACCACCACCCGCGCTTTGAAGACCCAGCATCGATTCGCAAAACGTTGCTCGAAAACGCAGTTGCCGCTCGGCCCGAGCTGGAAATCTACGAAGTTAGCCCACCCGAGGCTGCAATTCGTAAAGCGGTTTCACTGGCCCAGCCGGGCGATGCAATTCTGTGGGCTGGTCCTGGCCATCAGGACTACCGAGACATCCGTGGTGTGCGCACCCCGTACTCGGCCAGAGCTGAGGCGCGGGCCGCTCTTAAGGAATGTGGCTGGTCATGATTGAACTGAGCCTTGGAGATATTGCCAACGCGCTGGGTGCCGAAATGCGTTGGTCCGGTGCTGGAGACCTTCAACGAATTGTCGTTACAGGTTCGGTTGAGACAGATTCCCGTCTGGTTGGCCCCGGTTCGCTTTTCTTTGCTAAACCTGGTGAGTTCACAGACGGGCACAAGTTCCTTGGCGCAGCTGCTGAAAATGGGGCTGTTGCTGCCGTGGTCAATCACTACGTTGAAGAGCACGAAAAAATTCCACAGCTGATCGTGACCGACGTCGTGGCAGCGCTGGGGCAATTGGCTAAATTTGTCCTCGAGCAAATTCGTAAAACCTCAGCTCTCCAGGTGATTGGAGTGACCGGTTCAAACGGCAAGACCACCACTAAGAACATGCTGCGCGAAATTTTGCAGAAAAACGGCCCAACCATTGCCCCAATTGAGTCGTATAACAACGAGGTCGGTGCACCGATTTCGATGCTAAAAGCCAATTTTGACACCAAATTCATGGTGGTCGAACTTGGCGCTGGAGGGCCTGGCAGCATTGCCTATTTGGCTGACATCTCACGGCCAAATATCGGTGTGGTGCTAAAAGTAGGTTTGGCACACGTGGGTGAATTTGGCGGTATCGAAACCACGGTGAAAATCAAGGCTGAATTGCCCGAGCGCCTAGGCTCAGCCGACCTGTTTATTTTCAACTCCGATGATGGCTATGTTCGAGAAATGAGTTCAGCGGCCAGACGCGTCTCATTTGGAACCGCCGGAGACGCCGACTACCGTGCGACCGGTCAGTCACTAAGCATTGACGGCACGAGTTTTGAGCTGCACTGGCCAGACGCTGAAGTTAGCAAATTGAAGTTGCAAATTTTGGGTGAACATCATGTGATGAATGCTCTGGCTGCCGCGGCCGTGGCAGACCAGTTAGGCATCGAGCGCCAAGGCATCGTTGCCGCTCTTGAAAATATGCCGCTTGCTGAGCGTTGGCGCATGGAGACCAAGACTCGCGCTGATGGCGTGACAATCATCAATGACGCCTATAACGCCAGCCCCGATTCAACCAAGGCTGCGCTGCAGACTCTTGCTCAACTGGGCCGCGAAGGTCGCAGAACAATTGCCGTGCTAGGTGAAATGGCCGAGCTTGGCTCTGCCTCTCGCGAGCAACACGATGCCATTGGCCGGATTGTGGTGCGTCTTAACATCGACCAGCTGGTTGTGGTTGGTGAGGCCGCTAAGTTGATCCACATGGGGGCAGAGCAAGAGGGATCGTGGGCTGGCGAATCAAAATATTTTGAATCAATTGACGAGGCTTTGACCTTTGTTCGTGGAATGCTTATGCCTGGCGATATTGTGCTGGTTAAGTCTTCAAAATCTGCCAACCTAAGACACCTGGGGGACGATTTGATGGAGGTAAGTTCGTGAGAGCTATCTTGCTTGCCGGTGGCATTGCCATGGCGTTCACCCTGCTAGCGACTCCGGGTTTCATCTGGTTGTTCCGCAAGTTGAAATGGGGCCAGTTCATTCGTGAAGATGGACCGCAAGCGCACCACACCAAGCACGGCACTCCGACTATGGGTGGCGTGGTCATCATCGTTGCCGCGGTGCTCGGATACTTCATCGGTAAGCTCGCTAACTTTGAGACTCCAACTATTTCTGCACTACTGGTTCTCCTGATGCTTGTGGGCCTAGGATTGGTGGGCTTCATTGATGACTTCATCAAAACTCATCGCCAACGCAGCCTAGGCCTAACCGGTTGGGCCAAGATCGCGCTGCAGGGTGTAGTGGCAACGATTTTTGCTGTGCTTGCGTTGCAGTTTCCAAACGAGAGTGGTCTAACTCCTGCATCAACACAGATTTCAATGGTTCGCGACACCGGCCTAGACCTAATGATGTTTGGTTCGATTGCCGGCGTAATCCTGTTCATCGTCTGGATCTACATTTTGGTTGCCAGCGCTTCTAACGGTGTCAACATTGCAGATGGGCTAGATGGATTGGCCACGGGTTCTTCGATCATGGCAATTGGCGCCTATACGGTAATTGGTTTTTGGCAGTTCAATCAGTCCTGTGGCGAGGTTATCGAGAATGTCGCCTCATGCTACTCAGTGCGTGACCCACTTGACCTAGCTGTGGTGGCGTCTGCAATTGTTGGCGCCTTGACCGGATTCCTCTGGTGGAACACTTCTCCGGCGCAGATTTTCATGGGCGATACTGGTTCGCTTGGCCTGGGCGGTGCATTGGCGGCCCTCGCTATTCTTTCTCGCACTGAACTGTTGCTATTGCTCATCGGTGGAATCTTTGTGATTGTCACTGGTTCAGTTGTGATTCAGCGAGTTTTCTTCAAAATCACCAAGTGGCAGACCGGTACCGGTCGCCGGGTTTTCTTGATGAGCCCGCTTCACCACCACTTTGAACTAAAGGGTTGGGCGCAAGTTACTGTCGTAGTGCGTTTTTGGATTATTGCTGGCTTGTGCGTTTTGGGCGGAATTGGCCTCTTTTATCTGGAATGGATTTACGGCTAAACGATGCGCGATGTTTCTCTTCTGACCTCTTGGCACTCTGATTGGCGTGGACTTCGAGTCGTCGTCTTTGGCTTGGGCGTCACCGGCTTCTCAGTTGCCGACACGCTAGCCGAGCTTGGCTGCCAGGTATTGGTCGTTGCCGAGAAGGCAGACGCCGAGCTGGTGGACATTCTTGATGTCATCGGGGTAGAACACATCACCGGCGATTCGGCCAAAGGGCTACCCGATCGGGTTGTCAACTTTGCAGCCGATCTAGTCATGACCTCGCCAGGGGTTCGTCCAGAGCATGACCTATTGTCGTGGGCCGAAGATCAGGGGCTGCCAATTTGGGTCGATATTGATCTAGCTTGGCGGGTTCGCGATAAAACATCCAGGGTGGCCGATTGGATAGTCGTCACCGGCACAAACGGCAAAACCACCACAGTGCAAATGGTTGAGGCCATGTTGAATCAGGGTGGCAAAAAAGCCATCGCCTGCGGCAACATCGGAACACCAATCCTTGATGCAATCCGAGACCCAGAAGGCTTTGATGCACTTATTGTTGAGCTTTCGAGTTTTCAACTGCACTATCTCGGTGAGATTCACCCGTATTCAAGTGCGGTTTTGAACCTGGCAGATGATCACCTGGATTGGCACGGCTCGTTCGAGGCCTACCGCGATGCCAAGGCCAAAGTTTACGAGAACACTCGCGTAGCCTGCGTTTACAACGTTGCCGACCTAGCCACTGAGAAAATGGTCGAGAATGCCGATGTTCAAGAGGGTGCTCGAGCAATTGGCTTCACTACCGGCACTCCGGCCAGAAGCCAGGTGGGTTTCGTTGAAGATTTGCTCTGCGACCGAGCTTTCCTAGATGACCGGGCTAATTCAGCTCTTGAAGTGGCCACACTTGAAGACTTGAGCGCCATTGGGGTTTTGACTCCGCACCTAATGGGCAATGCCGCCGCAGCTGTGGCCCTGGCCCGTTCCTATGCCATCGAGCCGCAGGACATCCGTGCCGCACTGATCCAGTTTCGCCTTGACGCTCACCGAATCGAATTGGTTGCCGAAAGCAACCAGATTCGTTGGATTGACGATTCCAAGGCCACCAACCCACATGCTGCCGCTGCGTCGCTAAATTCTTTTCAGAGAGTGGTTTGGGTTGTCGGGGGTCTACTAAAGGGGGTAGACATCACCGATCTCGTAGTCAAATTTGCCGATCGTTTGCAGGCGGCTATCGTGATCGGTGCCGATCGCGCGCATGTCCTAGAGGTTCTAGCTAATCAGGTGCCTAGTCTGCCGGTAACTGAGATCTCTGAAGAAGACAAATCCCAGGTAATGACAAGGGTTGTTGAAGCCGCTGCCAAGATTGCTAAGCCAGGTTCGGTGGTTCTTCTTGCACCGGCCGCTGCATCGATGGATCAATTCAAGGATTACGCGGATCGCGGCAACCAGTTTGCTGAGGCTGTTCGTGCCCACCTGGAGCGACCATGAGTAAGGTAAAAAGCCAAGTCAAGGCTGCTCCTGTCAATCGGGTGCTAGAGACCAAAAACCTTGCCGGGCAATGGTTTGACAAGGTTTTTCGCGCTCAGTCGATCCACTTTTATCGCCTGCTCGGGGTCACCCTGTTTCTGGTGACCTTTGGTGTTGTCATGGTGCTTTCAGCTTCTTCAATTGACTCGCTGGTCACCAATAACAGCTCATGGAGCGTGTTTCTAAAACAGGGTTTCTTTGCAATTGCTGGCCTTTTGCTCTTGTCAGTTGTATCCCTGATGTCAACACGGTTCATCCGGTCTAAAGCCAAACTGCTCCTGATGGGTGCATTAGGTATGCAGATTCTTGTAATTTTTATCGGTAAAGATATCAACGGAAACCGAAACTGGCTTGACGTTGGCGGTCTCTTTACGATCCAGCCTTCAGAGTTTTTGAAGATTGCGGTGATTATCTTTATCGCCAATCGGCTGGCTCAGCAGATTGACAACTTTCATGATCGCAGCGTTTGGTTTGGGGCATTATTCCTCGCAGCTTTCGCCATCGCTTTGGTCATGGTTGGTAAAGACCTTGGCACCGTTATCATCATGGCCATCACATTCTTGGGCATGATGATTCTCGCCGGAATGCCGCAAAAACTTATCAACCTTGTCTCATTGGCTGTTTTAGTGGCACTACCTGCCGCGGTATTCAGCAGTCCCTCACGAGTTGGTCGAATCACCGCCTGGCTGAACCCCAATGCGCCAGACCCATTTGGTTATAACTGGCAGTCTGAACACGGTACCTGGGCCCTAGCCGCCGGGCGAATCTTTGGGGCTGGTTTGGGTGAATCCAAGATGAAATGGAGTTGGATTCCCGAGGTGGAGAACGACTTTATTTTTGCGGTCATCGGCGAAGAATTGGGCCTTGTAGGCGCTCTGGTTGTCATAGTTCTTTTTGTTACTCTGGCCTTCTCTTTCCTGCGCATCCTGCAGCGAACCCAAGACCCATTTAGTCGGTTTGTTGTTTCAGCTGTGATGCTCTGGATCATTTTCCAAGCCATGGTAAACATCGCGGTAGTGCTGCGTCTGCTGCCTGTTCTGGGTGTTCCGCTTCCGCTAATCTCCGCCGGTGGTTCATCGTTAGTGGCAAACCTCGGCGCTATCGGTGTGGTCTTGGCAATTGAGCGTGAGAATCATGCAAACCCGTATCAAGAGCGCAGAAGACCGGTTCGGCGTCGATGACAAATTTTCTATTAGCCGGTGGTGGCACCGCTGGGCACGTTAATCCACTTCTTGCCCTAGCCGATCAAATCACGAAAGATTCGCCGAGCCACAAAGTTTGGGCTCTGGGCACGGCCGAGGGGTTAGAGAGCAGGTTGGTTCCCGAGCGTGGCTACCAACTTCTAACCATCGCTCGATTGCCATTTCCACGAAGACTGAATGCTTATGCACTTGGTTTTCTTGGCCGATTCAAGGCCGCGGTCTCACAGGTTGAAGCGCTAATCAAGCAGCATCAGATTGACGTGGTCGTTGGTTTTGGTGGCTACGCCAGTGCGCCAGCATACTTGGCGGCTAAGCGTGCGGGCGTTCCCATTGTGGTTCACGAAGCAAATGCGCTGCCTGGATGGGCAAATAAACTGGGGGCCAAATATGCCGCGGCTGTAGGTGTGGTTTTTCATTCCACACCAATCAAAGGGGCTGTGCAGGTTGGAATGCCGCTTCGCCCGGAGATTGAAGCAATTGCCAACAACCAAGACAAGGCAGCTTCGCGGGCTCATTTTGGGCTTGATCCTGAAACTGTGACCCTATTAGTCACCGGCGGCTCTTTGGGGGCCAAACGTATTAACGAAACTATTGAGGGGTCACGAAAACTGCTCTCGGCGGCTGGCATTCAGGTGCTCCACATTGTTGGCGGCAAGTCTGACCTGGTTGAGGTTTCAGAAAAGGGCTACGTGCGTTTGGCCTACTGCGACCGAATGGATCTAGCTATTGCGGCAAGTAATTTTGCGGTTTCCCGGGCTGGTGCCTCTACCGTTAGCGAATTTATGGCGGTTGGCCTGCCTGCTGTGTATGTGCCTTATCCAGTTGGAAATGGCGAGCAAAAATTCAACGTTGCCGATGTCGTTGCTGCGGGCGGCTCGATTCAGGTGGATGATGCCAACTTCAACACCGATTTCGTGGCTGCCGAGGTAATTCCCTTGATTTCAAACACCAAGCAGTTGCGGGTGATGTCTGAAAAAGCCAAAGCTCTTGGAATCGCCGATGGGTCGGCTAGATTGCTCGCCTTGATTCGCGGTGTTTTGTAGCCCAAAACTTTGTATCGATTGCCTAGTCTTGTAGTCGAACGTAAGGAATTGCATGATTAAGCCGGATTTCACCCAACCCGTACCTGAAGATCTTGGGGTTGTGCACTTCATTGGCATCGGCGGCTCAGGCATGAGCGGAATCGCAAGAATCTTGCTTGGCATGGGGCACAAAGTTACCGGTAGTGACCTTCGCGACACCGCGACAGTGGGTGCCCTGCGCGAGCTCGGGGCCGAGATCTTCATTGGGCACGATGCCGCGCATCTCGGCAACCCAGATACAGTCGTCGTTACGTCGGCGCTATGGCCTACCAATCCTGAATATGTTCTGGCCAAGGAGCGGGGAATCCCGGTGATTCACCGATCACAGGCCCTTGCGTATTTGACCTCAAAGCGAGACGTAATTGCCGTGGCAGGTGCCCACGGTAAAACCACCAGCACAGGCATGATTATTACTGCTCTGTTGGCGCTGGGTGAGGACCCAAGCTTTGTAAATGGAGGCGTAATTGCTGCTCTAAATGCATCCTCTGCTAGCGGTTCAGGCAACCTGTTTGTTCTCGAGGCCGATGAGTCTGACGGTTCATTCTTGCACTACAACACAGCGGTGGCTCTAATCACTAACGTTGATGCAGATCACTTGGATCACTACGGCACCGAGGCTGCGTTTGAGGCAGAGTTTGCCCGATTTGCCAGTGGCGCACGAGACTTTATTGCCATCAGCGCTGATGACCCAGGTGCTGTGCGAGTTACCCGGCTTATCAAAGACAAGCGGGTAATTACATTTGGTCGCGCTGATAACGCAGACCTTCGCACTTCACGCATCGATGCCACTGGGCCGAGGGTTTCCTTCTCGGTTGAGTATCAGGGGCAGTCTCTTTCGGCCACTTTGAACGTTCCGGGGGAGCACAACGCGATTAACGCCACTGGAGCTCTGGCTGTGATGGTTGGACTAGGTTTCGATGCAGCCGAGAGCCTAAACGCGATTGCCGGCTTTGGTGGAACCGACCGCCGTTTTCAACTTCACGGTCAAGTTCGCGGTGTTTCGGTCTATGATGACTACGCGCACCACCCAACCGAATCGTTGGCTGCTATCAAGGCGGCGAAGGCGGTCCTGGGGCAACACGGCCGCCTCATCACCGTCTTCCAGCCGCACCTCTACAGTCGCACCCGGTTGATGGCTCAGGAGTTTGCAGATGCCTTGTCTCTCAGCGACGAAGTTATTGTGCTCGATATCTATGCCGCACGAGAAGACCCAGAGCCAGGCGTGACCGGAGCGTTGGTTTCGGATCGTTTTGCCAACCAAGCCCAGGTCCACTACGTTCCGGAGTGGAACGATGTACCCGCAGTTGCTGCGTCTATCGCGAAGGAAGGCGACTTCATCATGACCATGGGTTGTGGTGACATCTATCGCATGTGTCCCGAGCTGTTAGAAGCATTGAAGAAGTAGTCCTTGAAACGCCCACAATCGCGAGCCTCAAGCCCGGCGGCTAAGTCGTCTGGGCTTCCTAAGGCACCCGAGCGGGCGGCAAAGCCTACTCAACCGGCAGTGGCTGTGGCAAAAAAAGCAAAGCCTAGCCAAAAGGCAAAAGGCCCAGCACGCCAAGCTAAATCATCCAAGATGGCACTGCGCCGTGAGCAAAAGCGGCTTAATGCTGTTCGTCGGGCCAGCTCTAAAAAGGGCGTAACTGCCAAATTGTCGGCTGAAGCCAGGCGTTTTACCGCCTACTCACGGCGCAGGCGTGCGATTACCATCACAGTTGTTTCCGCATTCTCGGCACTCTTGGTTTTAGTCGGGGCAACCGTAGTTACCCCGGTTCTGGCAGTCGAAAAAATTACGATTTCTGGTACTGACCGCGTCAACGAGAAATCGGTACAGAAAGCACTTAAGGGTCAAATCGGTAAACCGCTACCAAACGTGAATGCCGCCGAGATTGAAGAGTTGCTCGCAGATTTTCCACTCATTGAGAGCTTTTCTATCGTTCGACTTCCGCCACACGGCCTGAAGATCCAAATTACCGAGCGCCAGCCGATTGTGATCATCAAGTCTGGAGGAGTCGATTACCTTTACGACCCAGCCGGTGTGAAGGTTGGTAAGGCCAAGGCCGACGATAAATACCCAGAGATGGCAATCAACGGATCTCCCGAAAGCAGCGAGAGTTTCAAGGCAGCCATCGACGTGCTGCTGGCTTTGCCGGCCAGCCTACTTTCTAGGTTGGCCTCTATCGATGCAAAGTCTAAAGACGACGTGACCATGAGGCTTAGAGGCTATTCGGCCCAGCGCATCATCTGGGGGGATGGCTCGAATTCGGTTTTGAAATCCAAGGTGCTGGCGGCATTGATTAAAAATCAAAAGAAGAGTGATTTTGTGACCTTCGATGTGTCATCGCCGAACGCGCCAGCCGTGCGCTACGGAAACTTTTAGACACGCCTAGCAACGTCCGACAATCTAGGCGCCTTACCGCTTAGTTTCTTGGCGCAATGCATTAAATTGGCCAAACCGTAAGCCTCAAGTAGAGGTTTAAAGTTAGGGATTTGCTGCAGTAAAGCGAAAGCGGAGGAATATCGTGGGTCTAAATCAGAACTACCTAGCAGTTATCAAGGTTGTTGGCGTTGGTGGCGGTGGCGTAAACGCGCTTAACCGAATGATTGACGCGGGCCTTCGCGGAGTTGAATTTGTGGCCATCAACACAGACGCTCAGGCGCTGTTGATGAGCGAAGCCCACGTGAAGCTGGACATAGGTCGCGAGCTGACCCGAGGCCTTGGTGCCGGAGCGGACCCTGAGATTGGTCGCCGTGCCGCTGAGGATCACGCGGCCGAGATTGAAGCAGCCCTAACAGGCGCTGACATGGTGATTGTTACCGCAGGTGAGGGTGGTGGAACCGGAACCGGTGCGGCTCCAGTGGTCGCACGCATCGCGAAGTCTCTAGAGGCTCTTACCGTTGGTGTAGTTACCCGCCCATTTGGCTTTGAAGGCAAGCGCCGTGCGCAGCAGGCAGATCAGGGCATCGATGTCCTTCGCGGTGAGGTTGACACCCTGATCGTCGTGCCAAACCAGCGCCTTCTTGAGTTGGTAAACAAGACTGTTTCTGTAGTTGAGGCATTTGCCACAGCCGATGACGTTCTTCGCGCCGGTGTACAGGGCATAACTGACCTGATCACCACCCCGGGGCTAATTAACCTTGACTTTGCCGACGTCAAGTCGGTCATGAAGGGTGCTGGCTCAGCATTGATGGGTATCGGAACCGCCAAGGGTGAGGACCGTGCTGTTCGTGCCGCTGAGCTGGCTGTCTCTAGCCCATTGCTAGAGGCAAGCATCGATGGCGCACACGGTGTTTTGCTCTTGGTTCAGGGAGCATCTGACCTTGGTCTTCACGAGATTGACGAAGCAGCGCGCCTAGTGCAAGAAGCAGTCAGCCCAGAGGCCAACATCATCTACGGTACGACTATTGACGACACCCTGGGTGATGAGGTTCGAATTACCGTCATTGCTGCCGGATTCGACGGCGGCACCCCACAGGTACGCAAGGTAGAGCGCAAGCCTTTCTCAGCATCGCCTTCAACTTCAACCGCCGCAGCAGGCGGCTGGTTCGCAAACTCTTCGGCACCGGCAACCGAGGCTATCCCGGTTATTTCTGAACCGGAAGCTGTAGCCGAAGAGGCTGAAGAATTTGGATTTGTTGGTCAAGGCGCACCTGCACAGCAGGCGCAGCAGCCGGTGCCTCCGCAGTCAAATGACGGTACTTGGGGCGACGACCTAGACATCCCAGAGTTCCTCCGCTAGCCAGTGGGTGAGCAGTTCGAGGCGCTCAATCAGCGTTATCAAGAGGTAGTCTCGCGAATCGAACGGGCTGCATTGACTTGTGGCAGAAATCCTGCCGATGTTGAGTTGGTAGTGATTTCTAAGAATCACCCAGCCAGCATGGTGCTTGATTTGATCTCGATTGGCGCAAGGAATTTTGGCGAGAATCGCGACCAGGAGGCCGCACCCAAGGCTGCAGAAGTGTCAGCAGTCAGCACCGCAGAGGTCACCTGGCATTTTGTGGGGCAGCTGCAGAGCAATAAAGTCAAGTCTGCGCTGAGCTACGCCAAGGTGCTGCACTCGCTTGATCGTGATTCCCTCTTGAAGGCCGTAGTTAAGGCCACCCAGGATTCCCAAAAACCGCTCGACGTTTTCATTCAGTTGAATCTCACCGATGACCCTGGTCGTGGCGGAATCAGGCCTGTTGAGCTGGAACCCTTCGCAGAAAAGGTTTTGGCAGCCGAACATTTAAATCTTCTTGGCGTAATGGGTGTGGCCTCTCTAGATAACCCGCCGGCACAAGACTTTGAGACCATCCGCCGAGCCTCCGAGGCCCTGCGCAAGCTCTCACCAGAATCCAGATTCATTTCAGCTGGAATGTCGGAGGACTTCGAAGAGGCGATTGCTTTCGGTGCGACACACGTAAGAGTTGGCAGCGCAATTACCGGAAAACGGCAGTACTAGCAATATTCTTAGACCGTAGGATTCCGCAGGAGGAAATATTATGGCCGGTTTAATTTCACAGGTTTCAGGTTGGCTAGGTCTCGCTGATGAGACAGAGTCTCTTCCAGCACGACCAGCAGCTGTTGCATCCAGCGAGCCACGCCAGGTGCCGCGTGTAACTCCTATGCGCCCACGTCGTGGAGCCACTGACGTCAATGAAATTTTCACCATGGAGCCACGCTCATACGCAGAAGCTCCAGAAGTCGCTGAAAACTACCGCGTCGGAATTCCAGTGATTGTCAACATGAGCAACATGTCTGAGGCAGACTCAAAGCGCATGCTTGACTTCATGTTGGGTCTAAAAGAGGGCCTAGAGGGGCACCTAAAGCGCGTAACACCAAAGGTTTTCTTGCTCACCCCGCAGCACGTTGCGGTAAATGACGAAGATGAAGGTCAGGCTGAGGCATCAGACGACCTAATCGTTCGCCCGTAATTTAGGTACTTCTGTGGGCCTGATTGCAATCATCGTTTGGTGGGCGCTTCAGATTCTTTTCTTTGCGCTGCTGGGGCGACTGGCTATTGATCTTTTTCGTTCGGTAAATCCTTCTTGGCGCCCCCAGGGCATGGCCCTAGTAGCACTGGAAATTGTCATGACTGTCACCGATGTGCCGCTCAAGTTTGTGCGCCGATTTATCCCACCAATTCGCATGGGTGCTATCCAGTTTGATTTGGGTTGGACGCTGCTGGTTATGGCCATCTTCTTTGCCCAGCGAATTGTTCTGGCTATCGCCTAAACCTACCTAAACTATTTCTTAGTTATGACGGTCGCCTCTCTGAGGTAATCTGATTTCTTGTCGAGCCATATTCCCCAATGGCCGTTTAACAAAAAGAGGTGCGCGATGCCATTGACTCCTGAAGATGTAGTCAATAAGAGATTTCAGCCAACCAAGTTTCGTGAGGGTTATGACCAGGATGAGGTCGACGATTTCCTCGATGAGATCGTTGTCGAGCTCCGTCGGGTAAACCAAGAGAACGAAGACCTACGTCAGCGACTGTTGGCATCAGAAGCGCGCATCAATGAATTGCAGCGCAGTGGTGCAGGTCTAGCCGACCAGCTAAACGCTCCAACTGCCGAGGCTGCTCTGGCGCCGGTTTACACCCCAGCAGCGCCAAGTGCCTTCCCAGAGGCCACTCAGGACCCGTCGACTCTTGACACCAATAACACCAACAACTTGCTGCAGCTTGCTCGCAAACTGCACGAAGAGCACGTTCGTGAAGGTTTGGCTAAGCGCGATGCCTTGATTGCTGAAGGTCACGCCACCGCAGCTCGTGTGGTTCGCGAAGCCGAGGCGCAGCAGCGTGCCGACATGAGCCGCCTTGAGCAAGACAAGGCACTTATTGAGCACCGAATTCAAGAACTACGCAGTTTTGAGCGCGAGTACCGAATCAAGCTAAAGAGTTACATCGAGGCTCAGTTGGCCGACCTTGAGGATTCAGATGTTGCTCCCGAAGAGCGCCCGGTGACTTCACCTGCTCTCGGTTACAACTTCGAGACTGCACCAGCTGCACCAGTTGCTCCAGTGGTGGAAAACGTCTTCAATCCAGAGCCATACCGTTTTCAGAACTTCGGAAACGACCAAATCAACAACGAGAACAACTACTAATCTGTGGCAGTAAAACGTTCGGTGCTTAGTCGCCAAATCCTGTTTTTGGTTACGGCTTGGATAGTGATCGCGGTGGACCAGTTGGCCAAGTACTTGGCTATCGAAAACCTTGAGGTTGGTCAGCCAGTAGATTTCCTTGGTTCAGTTGTTCGTTTGAACTTGCTCTACAACGACTCAGCCGCCTTTTCGATTGGCTTTGGCATGACTTGGATCTTCACGATTTTGTCCTCGGCAGCTGCACTCACTCTGATTTGGTACAGCAAAAATCTCAAGACCAATTCTTGGTTGGTAATGGGTGGTGTTTTATTGGGTGGAGTCGTCGGAAACCTCATCGATCGGCTATTTCGCGACCCGGGTTTTCCAATGGGGCACGTAGTTGACTTCATCCAGATTCCGTTCAACTTTGCCGTTTTCAATATTGCCGACATGGCCATTGTTGGAATGTGTTTCTTGGCAGCGTATAGGGTCTTGCGCGGCCACAAAATCGGCCAGTAGCGAGCATGATCTCTAACAAGCTACTGCCTGTACCTGACTCACTAGTAGGTGAGCGGGCTGACGCGGCAATCGCCAAAATGCTTGGGCTTTCGCGATCTGCCACTGCAGAGCTTTTGAACGACGGATTAGCAACTCAGAATGGCCGTCAACTGGCCAAATCTGACCGCCTGGTTGAAGGCGGTTTCCTCGAAGTATCCCTTCCGGCACCCAAGACCCCTTTGGCGATTATTCCGGTTGAAGTGCCTGGCTTCAAAATTGTTTACCAAGATGAAGACATTATTGTCGTCGATAAGCCTGCTGGTGTTGCGGCCCACCCATCAGTGGGCTGGGATGGCCCAACTGTGCCGGGTGCTTTGCTGGCTTTGGGCGTTCAAATTTCTACCTCGGGCGCTCAGGAGCGACAGGGAATTGTGCAACGGCTGGACGTTGGTACCAGCGGTCTGATGACCTTAGCCAAATCTGAGATTGCGTATTCGAGACTAAAGCAGGCATTTCGCGATCGGGCGGTACACAAGGTATACCACGCGGTTATTCAGGGACACCCCGACCCGCTTTCCGGCACATTTGATGCACCAATTGGTAGGCACCCAAAAGCCGAATTTAAGTTTGCCGTGATGAACGATGGCAAGCATTCGGTTACGCACTACGAGACGCTAGAAGCCTTCCCCGCGGCCTCGCTAGTTGAAGTTGTGCTCGAGACGGGCCGTACCCATCAAATCCGCGTTCATTTCTCGGCGTTCCGACACCCATTGGTCGGCGACACGATGTACGGTGCAGACCCAAAGTTGGCCGCAAAGCTAAATCTTGACCGTCAGTGGTTGCATGCCATGCGGCTGAGCTTTGAGCACCCAACCAAGGGGCACACTGTTGAGTTCAGCAGTGAATACCCGGCTGATTTAGCGCACGCTCTTGAAGTGTTGCGCGCAAGCTAAGTTTCAACGGCAAGTCTGATTCAGCCGCCTGCGCTAGCGGGGTTAGGCTGGTCTTCCAACATATAAGGAGCCCCTAGATTGTCTGCGTCTAAAGACTCATTTGTGCACCTGCACGTGCACACCGAGTACTCGATGCTAGACGGAGCGGCCCGTGTAAAGCCTCTTATTGAAGCAGCTGCTGAGCAGGGAATGCCAGCAATCGGCATCAGCGATCACGGAAACAACTTTGGCGCATTCGACTTCTATAAGACCGCGAAATCGGCCGGAGTAAAGCCGATTATTGGTATTGAGGCATATCTTTCGCCGGGCACCAATCGCCAAGAACGCACTCGTGTTCGCTGGGGCAGTGGCGGGGAAGACGACATTTCGGGTGGTGGCGCCTTCACACACATGACCATGTTTGCCGAGAATACCGCTGGCATGTACAACTTGTTTCGCATGTCTTCAAAGGCTTGGCTAGATGGTTTCTATTTCAAACCTCGTATGGACCGCGAATTGTTGCAGACCTACGGCGCGGGTGTAATCGCAACTACCGGTTGTGTTTCGGGTGAGGTGCAAACTCGACTTCGCCTTGGTCAGTATGACGAGGCAAAAAAGGCCGCAGCTGAGTTTCAAGATATCTTTGGCAAAGAAAACTTTTTCGCAGAAATCATGGATCACGGCCTCGACATTGAACGCCGCACCATGGCCGACCTTTTGCGTTTGGCTAAAGAGCTTGACATGCCGTTGCTGGCCACCAATGACTTGCACTACACGCATGCGGGTGATGCTGAGGCTCACGAGGCTCTGCTCTGTGTGCAGTCAGGTTCAACCCTTGATGACCCCAACCGTTTTAAATTTGATTCGCAGGAGTTTTACCTAAAGTCGGCGCAGCAGATGCGCTCGCTCTTCGCCGACTATCCAGAGGCCTGCGACAACACTCTTTTGATTGCCGAGCGGTGCAATGTTGAGTTTCAAGAGCGCGAACTCATGCCTCGTTTTCCAGTGCCAGAGGGGCACACGGAGGCCAGCTGGTTTGAACAAGAGGTTGCTGCTGGAATGCAGCGCCGCTACCGCGGTGATATCCCAGAGGCGCAAGCCAAGCAAGCCTCCTATGAGGTCGAAGTTATCAAGCAGATGGGGTTCCCGGGCTACTTTTTGGTGGTCGCCGACTTCATTGCCTGGGCTCGTGCACAGGGCATTCGTGTGGGGCCTGGCCGTGGCTCTGCGGCAGGTTCAATCGTGGCCTACGCGTTGGGCATCACCGAACTTGACCCTGTTAAACATGGCCTAATTTTCGAACGTTTTCTAAACCCAGAACGTGTCTCGATGCCGGATATCGACGTTGACTTTGACGACCGTCGCCGCGGCGAGGTGATTCGCTACGTTTCCGACAAGTACGGCGATGACCGCGTGGCCCAGATTGTTACTTTTGGCACGATCAAGGCTAAGCAGGCTTTGAAAGATGCCGGTCGTGTTCTGGCCATGCCTTATTCAGTCGGAGAAAAGCTCACCAAGGCCATGCCGCCTATGGTTTTGGGCCGTGACGTTGCGCTAAACGACCTGATCGATAAAAAGTCTGAACGCTATAAAGAGGCACAAGATTTCAGAGACCTAATCGAGGGAGACGAAGACTCGGCTAAAGTCTTCAAACTTGCGCAGGGTCTTGAATCACTAAAGCGCCAGTGGGGTGTGCACGCCGCCGGCGTAATCATGTCAGCAGAGCCGCTTATCGATGTAATTCCAATCATGAAGCGCGAAGATGACGGCGCCGTAATTACGCAGTTCGACCAGCCGCCGTGTGAAAAACTTGGCCTGCTAAAAATGGACTTCTTGGGGCTCAGAAACCTCACTGTGCTTGATGACACCCTGGCAAACATTAAGTCAAACCGGAATCAAACAGTCGTTCTAGAAGACCTAGACCTCGACTCTGATGAAGCAACTTTTGATTTGCTTTCACGCGGTGACACCTTGGGCGTATTCCAGCTGGACGGCAACGCAATGCGTTCGCTACTCAGGCTGTTGAAGCCAACTTTATTTGAGCACATTTCCGCGGTTATTGCGCTCTACCGCCCTGGCCCAATGGGAATGAACTCACACACCAACTACGCACTCAGAAAGAACGGCCTGCAAGAGGTTGACTCGGTTCACCCAGAGCTCTCTGAGTCGCTGTCTGAAGTTCTCGACCCAACCTACGGTCTGATTGTTTACCAAGAGCAGGTAATGGCGGCGGCCCAAAAAGCCGCGGGCTTCACACTCGGTAAGGCCGACCTTTTGCGCCGCGCCATGGGTAAAAAGAATAAAGAAGAGCTAGACAAACAGTACGAGGGCTTTTCTGACGGAATGAAGGCCAATGGTTATTCCGAGGCGGCAATCAAGGCGCTTTGGGACACACTTTTGCCGTTTGCAGACTACGCCTTCAACCGCGCTCACTCGGCAGCTTACGGTGTGCTTTCGTACTGGACTGCTTATCTCAAGGCAAACTTTCCTGCCGAATACATGGCGGCTTTGCTCACCTCAGTCGGAGACTCTAAAGACAAACTTGGTTTGTACTTGAGCGAATGTCGCCGCATGGGAATCAATGTTCTGGCACCAGATGTGAATGAATCTATTGCAGCCTTTACTGCGGTCGGGCCAGATATTCGTTTTGGTCTTGGTGCGGTTCGCAATGTGGGGCTAAACGTGGTTGAAGGTATTGCCACAGCACGTGCCGAAAAGGGCAGATTCACTAATTTCCACGATTTCTTGCGCAAGGTACCGGCTGCGGTTTGTTCCAAGCGCGTGATTGAGTCTCTAATCAAGGCCGGCGCGTTTGACTCTATGGGGCATACCCGCAGAGCCCTGCTAGAGATTCACGAAGAGGCCGTTGATGCTCAATCCTCGCTAAAAAAGAATGAGGCTGTTGGTCAGGTTGATCTATTCGGTTCGCTTTTTGACACCGATGAGTCAGTCCAAGAGACCTTCGGCGGTTCAGTTCCTGATCGTCCGGAGTGGCCAAAGAAAGAGAAACTGGCGTACGAGCGCGATATGCTCGGGCTTTACGTAAGTGATCACCCGCTGGCAGGTCGCGAAGCCCAACTTGCTAGATTCTCTGAGCAGACAATTGGCGCGCTAGCTTCGAGTGAAACCATCAAAGACGGCGAAACCGTTACCGTAGCCGGACTAATCACTTCGGTACAGCACCGAGTCGCCCGCGCATCGGGTAACCAGTATGGTGCAGTTGTTATCGAAGACTTCGAGGGTGAAATGAATGTCATGCTTATGGGTAAGACATATCTGGAGTTTGGTAGAAACCTTCAGCCCGATCAGGTAGTCGTCGTCCGCGGCCGCATCAGTCAGCGCGACGACGGCAACAGTTTGCACGCTTATTCCATTGAGACACTCGAAGGTTCGGCGGAAGCGTCAAACGGTCCGGTTACTTTGCGTATGCAAGAAACCGAGGCCACCCGCGAGGTGCTTGAAGAATTGGCACGAATCCTGCGCGTTCACTCGGGGCGCGAAGAGGTTCAAATTATTTTGATCAGCGATGGTCAAGAGCGTGCTTTCAAGCTCCAGCAAAAAGTTACAGTTAGCCAGGATCTCTTTGGTGAGCTCAAGGTTCTTCTGGGTGCTCGCTGCCTCGGCTAGTTAGCGCCGCCGGTAGCTTGCGCTAGATCTATTTAGCTAAGCGACTCACCAGGCTTCACATAACCGCGCTGGTAGTAAAGCAGTGCAGGTGAAGGTTGCCCAATCAAGCCTTCTAAAACATCGACAATCACAACGGCATTATTTGCCACCGAGTGCTTTTCGCGAATTTTGGCAATCAAAATTGAGGTTGCTTCTGGAAAGATCGGCACACCATAGGGGCCTTCGTGCCAGTCGTTTGCCACGAAGCGGAGGGTGTGATCAGCTGCCATTTTCTGTGCCAGCTTGAGGTTGTTTTCACCGAGTGTGTGAATGGCCACGTAGACCGCCTGATTCAATGCCGGCCAGCTGCTTGAACCGCAGGCAACATTAAAGCTGGCTAGGGGAGGGTTGGCGCCTAACGAAGTCATCGAGGTGGCTGTGAATCCCACCGGCTTGCCCTCAGCATCAAGCATCGTGATTACTGAAACGCCCGATGCGTGCAATCTAAAAGTTGCCTTCAAAGCTTCGGTTGGATCTTTTTCGATTTCTAGCTCGGACATTGCTCACCATCTGTTTGTTTCTTCAAGGTTATCTAACTGGAGCCGGCGTTTAGAATTAGAGACGACTAAGAGGAGTTGTCTTGAGCGAACCATTACCGGTGAATTTGCGTTTGGTTGACTTGCGTGGGCGCACATTCACCAGCGAACAGGTAAACCAGATTGTTCCTCGTGCGTCTGTGGACATCACTCAAGCGGTAGGTCAAATTACTCCGTTGCTGCAAGATGTTCGTGAGCGTGGCGAAGCAGCCATTGTTGAAGTCACCATAAACCGAGATGGTGTTGACCCTAGGCCGCTCAAGGTAAGCCAAGAAGAGTTGCGCCGTGCCGAAGCAGAGCTCAGCCCAGAACTTCGCAAAGCGATCGAAGAGTCCATTGAACGAGTCTTCAAAGTCTCACGCGCAAACATGCCGCAGAACACATCGATTAGTCTCGCCGAGGGTGCAACCGTGCACCAGCGTTGGCAGCCAGTTGACTCTGTTGGTCTCTACGTGCCGGGCGGTAAGGCTGTTTATCCGTCTAGCGTGATTATGAATGTTATTCCCGCTCAGGTGGCGGGTGTTCCTCGCCTGACTTTGGCTTCTCCGGCGCAAAAAGAATTCAACGGTCGTCCACACCCAACTGTTCTGGCTACGGCCTCGATACTGGGTGTTGAGGACGTTTATTGCATGGGTGGTCCGGCTGCAGTTGCCGCATTCGCCTATGGAATTCCACAAATCGACTTTGATCCGGTCAGCCTAGTCACCGGTCCAGGCAATATTTACGTAGCTGCGGCCAAGCGGGCATTGCGCGGAACTATTGGAATTGACTCTGAGGCCGGTACGACCGAGATTCTAGTTTTGGCTGATGAAAGTGCCAACGCGAGATTCATTGCGTATGACCTGGTTAGCCAGGCTGAGCACGACGAGGCCGCTGCCTCGGTTCTCGTGACCGACTCAGAGCCCCTTGCCCACGCAGTCATCAACGAACTTGCGGCAATCGTTGCCAACACCAGTCACTCAGAGCGGGTCAGAACAGCACTCGAGGGTCAGCAATCGGCCGTGGTTTTGGTCGACAACATGCAGTCGGGCATCCAGTTCACCAATGACTACGCCACTGAACACCTAGAAATTCAGACTGCCGACAACCAATTAGTCCTAAGTCAAATCACCAATGCGGGTGCCATATTCATTGGTGACTTCTCGCCAGTTTCACTGGGTGATTACATGGCTGGCTCAAGCCACGTATTGCCAACTGGCCAGCAGGCCAAATTTGGCTCTGGTTTGGGTGTACACAGCTTCCTGAGGCCACAGCAGGTTATTGACTACCAGCGAGCAGGTCTTGCGCCGATTGCCCAGTTGGTGGCTAATTTTGCCGAGTCTGAGGGCCTTCCGGCCCACGGCGAGGCTGTCACTGCACGCTTCGAATCCTAGGTAGCCAAATCCGCTAATCGGGGGATAATTGGCATAAGAACTTTTGGTAAAGGAGCCGGTGCATGCATTGCCCATTTTGTAGATTTGCGGACTCGAGAGTAACTGACTCACGCACCTCTGACGATGGCTCGTCAATCCGCCGCCGCCGCCAGTGTCCACAGTGTGGAATGCGCTTTAGCACCACCGAAACCGCCAGCCTCACAGTGGTCAAGCGAAGTGGTGTTACCCAGCCGTTTAGCCGAGACAAAATCATGAATGGTGTTCGCAAGGCATGCCAGGGGCGCCCAGTTTCAGAATCAGACTTAGCACTGTTGGCACAGACCGTCGAAGAAGAGGTTCGTTCCACCGGCGCCTCTCAACTTGAGGCCAACGACATTGGTTTGGCCATTCTTGAGCCGCTCAGAAAACTAGATGAAGTTGCCTTCATGCGATTCGCCAGCGTTTACCAGGGCTGGGAAACTCTTGAAGATTTTGAGGCTGCAATCAACAAGCTTCGGTCCAGTCACGAACCTAATTGAGGTAAAAAATGAACGACCAGCAGACTTACGCAAACGCCAACGCAAAGGGTCTCGCGATCAATCGGGTCTTCACACAAGAGGGTGTGCATCCGTTTGATCAGGTCAACTGGGAATTTCGTGATGTGGCACAAACTAACTGGCAAACGGGCGAAACCATTTTTGAGCAGGCGGGGGTTGAGTTTCCAGAATTTTGGAGCATCAACGCCAGCACGATTGTCACAACCAAGTACTTTAGAGGCGCCGTTGGTGCCCCCGATCGCGAGTTCAGCCTCAAGCAGCTAATCGGTCGAGTCGTCTCTACCTACACGCAGGCCGGTCGTGATAACGGATACTTTGCAACCGAATTGGACGCGCAGATATTCGATCATGAGCTCTGCTACATGCTCGTGAATCAAATATTTAGCTTCAATTCGCCGGTTTGGTTCAATGTTGGTACCAGTAGCCCACAGCAGGTCTCGGCGTGCTTTATTTTGTCGGTAAACGACTCCATGGATTCCATTTTGAATTGGTACCGAGAAGAGGGCTTGATCTTCAAAGGTGGCTCCGGTGCTGGGCTTAATCTCTCCCGTATTCGATCCTCAAAAGAGTTGCTTCGCAAATCAGGAGGAACTGCATCGGGGCCGGTCTCTTTTATGCGCGGTGCCGATGCCTCGGCAGGAACAATCAAGTCGGGCGGCGCTACCAGACGAGCGGCAAAAATGGTAGTCCTCGATGTTGACCACCCTGACATCGAAGAATTTATCGAGACCAAAGCCCGCGAAGAGGGCAAAATCCGGGTCCTAAGAGATGCCGGCTACAACATGGAGCTTGGCGGCAAGGACATCATTTCGGTCCAGTACCAAAATGCCAACAACTCTGTTCGCGTAAATGCGGAGTTTATGAACGCGGTGGAGAACGGCGGCAAGTTTGATCTGCGCGCCCGAACCACCGGTGAGGTCATCGAAAGCGTTGACGCGCGCGAGTTGTTCGACAAAATTGCAGACGCTGCTTGGCAATGTGCCGATCCCGGAATTCAGTATGACGACATCATCAACGATTGGCATACAACCCCTGAAGCAGGTCGAATTACAGCATCAAACCCATGCTCCGAGTACATGCATCTCGATAACTCCAGCTGTAATTTGGCATCGCTGAACCTGCTCAAATTTCTGCGTCCTGATGGCTCATTTGACAGTGACCTATTCGTAAAGGCCACCGAACTTATCTTTACGGCTATGGACATCTCGATTTGCTTCGCTGACTTTCCAACTGAGGCGATTGGCCAAACGACCAGGGCCTTCAGGCAGTTGGGCATTGGTTATGCAAACCTTGGTGCCCTGCTAATGGCCATTGGTGTGCCATACGATTCGCCAGAGGGGTTCTCATTAGCTGCATCAATCACCTCACTGATGACAGCTACCTCCTATCGCCGTTCGGCAGAATTGGCTGGCGTAGTCGGCCCATATCAGGGTTTCGCAACCAACCGTCAAGGGCATGAACGCATCATGCAAAAGCACCAAGCGGCCAGTCGAAATGTGCTTCCGGTAGGTCACATTGATGCTGAGGTGCTTGAAGTCGCTAATCAGCAATGGTCGTTGAACTGGCAGATTGGCTCTCAGAGTGGTTGGCGCAACGCTCAAGCATCGCTGTTGGCACCTACCGGAACAATTGGTTTCATGATGGATTGCGACACCACCGGAATCGAACCCGATTTCTCGTTGGTGAAGTACAAGAAGCTTTCTACTGGCGGCTCGATGCAAATCGTGAATCAAACTATTCCATTTGCCTTACACCGATTGGGGTACTCACCTGAGGAAGTCGAGGAAATTCTCGGCTACATTTCGCAGCATGGTCATGTTGTCGAGGCGCCTGGCCTCAAGCCAGAGCACTATCCAATTTTTGACACTGCAATTGGCGTGCGTGCGATTGCACCGATGGGCCACGTTCGAATGATGGCGGCCGTCCAGCCCTTCCTTTCCGGTGCCATCTCAAAGACCGTCAACATGCCAGAGTCTGCCACTCGACAGGACATAGCTGATGTGTACTTTCAAGGTTGGAAAATGGGGCTCAAGGCCTTGGCTATCTATCGCGATAACTGCAAGGTAGGGCAACCGCTTTCTGACGCTACAGCCAAACCTGCTTCCAATTCAGCTTTCCGTAGCGGTTCGGAAATGTCTCATCCGGTTCGCAAACGGCTACCAAAGTCTCGGCCCTCATCAACCACCTCATTTACGGTCGGAGGCGCTGAGGGGTACATGACGGCTGGCTCTTATCCAGACGGTGGTCTCGGAGAAGTCTTTTTGAAATTGGGTAAGCAGGGGTCAACCCTGGCTGGCGTCATGGATGCATTCTCGATAGCTGTCTCGATCGGCTTGCAATACGGCGTGCCACTAGAAACGTTTGTTCAAAAGTTCACCAACGTATCGTTTGAGCCAGCCGGGTTGACCGATGACCCGGATATCCGCATGGCAAAGTCTCTGATGGACTACATATTCAGACGCTTAGCTTTGGATTACCTGCCGCAAGAAACCCGCAATTATCTGGGCATTCTTACAGCTAGCGAGAGGACTGCGGCGCTCGATGCCGCCGACTCTCAGGCCGCCGACTCTCAGGTAGCCGATCCGGCAGAAACCGCTGTTGCCGAATCGTCAACCAACGAGTTCACGCCTGACTCGCCTCTGTGCTTCAACTGTGGAATCAGGATGCGCCCGTCGGGCTCATGTCACGTTTGCGAAGGCTGCGGCTCCACCTCTGGTTGCAGTTAGCCCCAGGGGAGTGTCGCATCTAGGGGCAAAGGGTATTCTTGTCGAGTGCTGTATCGCCTAATTTTCAAACTATTTTTTGCCAGACTTGACGCTGAGGCCGCCCATCACATTGGAATGTTTGCCATTCGTGTAGCCGGCGCAATCGGCTTGACTAAGTTGGCAAAGCTCAAACCAACCGGTCGAGGTTCCGTACAGGCTTTCGGTCTACATTTTGATGCGCCGTTTGGTGTTGCTGCAGGTTTCGATAAAAACGCTGTTGCGGTAAAGGCGCTCGGCGAGCTCGGTTTCTCCCACGTTGAAATTGGTACCGTTACGGCTATTGCCCAGGACGGCAACGAGAAGCCTCGACTTTTCCGGCTGATTCCTGACCGTGCACTGATTAATCGCATGGGCTTCAACAATCAAGGAGCCGAGGTTGTCGCTGCTCGCCTCGAAAAACTTCGCCACAAGCACGGCAACAAACTCCCCGTAATCGGCGTGAATATCGGTAAGAGCCGCGTAGTGGAGGTCGAGGCGGCTGAAAACGATTACCGCACCAGTGCCCGCCTTTTGGCACCACACGCAGATTACCTTGCAGTCAACGTCTCTTCACCGAACACTCCAGGACTTCGATCCCTGCAGTCAGTTGAGGCTTTGCAGCCAATTCTTCAAGCGGTATTGGCTGAGGCGGGTGCAACTCCAGTGTTAGTCAAAATCGCGCCAGATTTGGCCGATGAAGACATAGCGGCCGTGGCTGATTTGGCTTTTGATCTTGGCCTTGCCGGCGTTATTGCCACCAACACCACCATTTCGCGCGAAGGTCTTCGCACACCGGCCGCAACGGTTGCAGCTGCTGGAGCCGGCGGTTTGTCAGGCGCACCGCTAAAAGCTCGTTCACTAGAAGTGCTTCGCCTGCTCAGGGCTCGCCTGAATGGCCGGGTGGCCATTATTTCGGTTGGTGGAATCGAGACCGCTGCTGAGGCGCAGGAGCGCCTAGATAATGGTGCAACCCTGGTTCAGGGGTACACCGGTTTTATCTACGAAGGTCCTCTTTGGGCCAGACGCATTAACCGATCGCTGACTCGTTAATAAATTACCTAGCCAACCGATTCGGGCATAAAAAAAGACCACCGCGATGCGGTGGTCTTTTTTACGAACTAGATCTTCTGGCCGCGTTTTACCCGAGGCTTTGGCAGACGCATCGGCCGCATCTGAATTGAACGCATGGCTGCATACCAACGCAATCCCGGTTCCAATTTGTCAGCTCCATATTTGGCAGCGAGCTCCTTGGTCGCCTTGCGGCCAAGAATGGTTGCATTTGCACCAACCAAAATGAACAGGACCCACATGGCAACCAGGGTGGTCAACTGAACCACGTAACTGTCAATCGCAGAAACGATAATCACCAAAAACAGCGTAGGCATTACCAACTCGCCGGCGGTGAAGCGTGAATCAATAAAGTCACGGATAAACGCGCGCTGAGGTCCACGATCGCGAGCTGGCAGGTACTTTTCCTCACCCCGCGCCATTCCCTCGCGGGCGCGAAGGCGTTCTTCCCTAAGCTTTGCTTTCGCAGCAGCGCGTGCCTCAGGGCGGCGATCGCCAACTAGTGGCTTGCGGTTCTGTGCCTCTTGTTGCTTACGCGATGGAGTCGGGCGGCCTTTTGGTTCACTTGCGTTTTTTTGCTCGGTCATTACGTCCTCAATAACTTGCTTGGGCTTATAGATTACTCTCATGACCACCTTGCCGGATTCGAAAATCCTTCTACTAGCTGAGCAGTCCTCGACTTTTATTGATCGACACTTTGAGCAAAGCCTCCAGACCTTGGTCGCGTTGGCCAAAATACCAGGAATCGCTTGGGATGCTTTTGACGCTAGAGAGTTAGACCGCAGCGCCCAAGCCGTAGCAGACGAGTTTTCTGCCCTCAGAATTTTTGATTCGGTCACGATTCGCCGAGGTCAAGTTGGTGACCAAGCTGGGGCGCCGGCCGTCGTAGCCAAGCGTGCAGCTAAGAACGGGCGCCCTCAGGTGTTGCTCTACGCCCACCACGATGTGCAGCCGCCAGGAAAACTTGAGGACTGGAAAACTGAGCCATTCCAACCCACCCGGACCGCCGATCGCATCTTCGGCAGGGGAGTAGCCGATGACAAGGCCGGCATTGTGGCGCACTTGGCTGCTTTGAAGACGCTAATGGAGCTATCCGGAGGTGATTTTGACCTTGGAGTGACGCTGTTTATCGAAGGTGAAGAAGAAGCCGGTTCACCAAGTTTCAGAAACTTTCTTGAGGCCAATCGTGATGATCTAGCCGCCGATGTCATCATTGTGGCTGATTCTGGCAACTGGACCACAGAAATTCCGGCACTCACTACAACACTCCGAGGGCTGGTCTCGATGGTTGTTGAAGTTTCAACACTTGATCACGCCCTGCACTCCGGCATGTACGGGGGAGCAGTACCAGATGCCATGATGGCAACGATTCGATTGCTCGCAAGCCTTCATGATGAAGGCGGAAATGTTGCCGTGCCGGGGCTGGTTACCGCTCAGACCGACCAATTGCCATACACGCAGGAGCAATTGCGCCATGATGCCGGATTGCTGAGTGGAACTCAGACCATCGGATCTGGCAGCATTCTCGAGAGAATCTGGGGCAAGCCGGCGATTACGGTAATTGGCATCGATGGTCAATCAGTGGCTATGTCTTCAAACACACTGCTGCCTAGCGTGAAAGCAAAAATTTCTATGCGAATTGCTCCAGGGCAAGACCCTGAACACGCCTTGGCGCTGCTCAAGAGCCACCTGCTGAATCATGTTCCTTTTGGCGCGAGGCTAAGCTTTGGCGAGGTTGAGTTAGGCAAGCCTTTTGCCATGGATGATTCAGGTTGGTCTGCCACCTTAGCCAAACAGGCCCTCTCTGCAGGCTGGTCGGAACCATCGGTCAACATTGGTATCGGTGGTTCTATCCCGTTTATTGCTGATCTCACCGAGGTCTTTCCGGCGGCGCAGATCTTGGTTACGGGTGTTGAAGACCCGGACTCTAGGGCGCACAGCCCGAACGAATCGGTGCATATTGAAAGCCTCAGAAAGGCCATGGTTTCAGAGGCAATCTTCCTCCTGGTGGGGAATGAACTAACCCTTTAAGTGGTTCTATTTTTCGAGGTAAAAAGTTAGACTTAACTCAGAATTCCAGCAGAAAGAGGCCCTGATGACTCAGACCCTAGAAAACGGTGTAACTCTTACCGAGCAAGCTCAAGAGAAGGTTAGAACCCTTATCTCAGCTGAGGGCCGTGACGACCTTCGTCTGCGCGTTGCCGTTCAGCCTGGTGGTTGCTCTGGTCTGATTTACCAGCTGTACTTCGACGAACAGCTTGCTGAAGATGACGTAGTCAAGGAGTTCAGTGGTGTTGAGGTTGTCGTCGACAAGATGAGCTTGCCATACCTAGACGGCGCCTCGATCGACTTCGAAGACACCATTCAGAAGCAGGGTTTCACCATCGACAACCCGAATGCTGCTGGGTCATGTGCCTGTGGAGACTCGTTCAACTAGTCCAAGGACCAGTGAAAACCAGAAAAGTTTTCCAAAACCCCGATTCGCGACCATGCGAATCGGGGTTTTTCACTTCTAAAAAGCACCTAGCCACGGTGTTTTATGGCTCTCTGGCCTAGATAAAGAGCGTAGGATAGACAACGTAACGATTCGATATTTGAAGGGTCGATTGTGCTAAAAAAGCGTGCAATTAAGTGGGCGGCATTGCCTACTGCAGCATCACTGATGTTGCTCCTAAGTGGCTGTACTCCTCAGGAGTTCCAGCGTGGTTTGCTGCCGGGTGAAACCGGAGTAACAAACCACACCGAGCGCATTGTCGGTCTATGGACCACATCGTGGATTGTCCTTTGGATCGTCGGCGGAATTGCTTGGGCTCTGATGTTCTGGGCGATCATCGTTTACCGTCGTCGCAAGGGCGACACCGGTCTGCCGCAACAGTTGCGCTACAACAACCCAATCGAAACCATGTTCACCGTGGTGCCCTTGGTCATTACCATTGGTTTCTTTGCCTTCACCGCTCGTGACATGGCAGCAATCGGAGAGCCAGTGGCTAACCCAGACGTTGAGATTCAGGTAATCGGAAAACAGTGGAGCTGGGACTTCAACTACGTTGACGGAAACGTTTACGACTCAGGTGTGCAGTCGGACTTTGCTGGCGAAGAGGGCGCAGAGGCCAAGTTGCCTACCCTGTACCTGCCGGTCAACAAGTCAGTCAAAATCGACCTAAACGCACGCGACGTCATTCACTCTTTCTGGGTAATTGACTTCTTGTACAAGAAGGACATGTTCCCAGGCCGCACCAACACCATGTACGTCACTCCTCAGGTTGAAGGCACATACCAGGGCAAGTGTGCCGAGCTTTGTGGCGAGTACCACTCACTCATGTTGTTCAACGTAAAAGTTGTTTCACAGGCTGAGTACGACGCCCACCTTGCCGACCTAGCTGCCGCCGGAAACGTTGGCCAGCTTGACGAAACTTACGACCGCAACCAGAACCTTCCGGGCGACAACCCAGAAATTAGAGGATAAGGACTATGGCTACCGCAACTGCAACTAAGCCGGCCTACGGCGCTGTGAAAAAGACCAAGGGCCAGCTCATGGTTGATTGGATCACCACCACAGACCACAAGAAAATCGGTTACCTATACCTGATTACTTCATTCCTTTACTTCCTAATTGGTGGCGTAATGGCACTCGTCATTCGTGCCCAGCTAGCAGCCCCTGGTCTTGACATTGTTCAGACCAAGGAGCAGTACAACCAGCTATTCACGATGCACGGAACCATCATGCTTTTGATGTTTGCAACGCCTCTGTTTGCAGCATTCGCTAACATCCTGATGCCAGTGCAAATTGGTGCACCAGACGTGGCTTTCCCTCGTCTGAACGCAATCGCATACTGGTTCTATTTCTTTGGCTCATTCGTTGCCGTAGCCGGTTTCTTCACTCCTCAGGGTGCAGCCAGCTTTGGTTGGTTTGCTTACGCCCCGCTGAACAGCACTACCTTCTCACCTGGCATCGGTGGAGACCTTTGGGTCTTTGGTCTTGCACTTAGCGGTTTCGGAACCATCATGGGTGGTGTCAACTTCATCACCACCATCTTGACCATGCGTGCTCCTGGCATGACCATGTTCCGCTTGCCAATTTTCGTTTGGAACACCCTAATTACCTCAATCTTGGCAATCATGTGTTTCCCGCCTCTAGCCGCAGCTCTGTTTGCATTGGGTGCTGACCGCCGTTTTGGCGCGCACATCTTTGACCCAGCTAACGGTGGACCAATGCTTTGGCAGCACCTGTTCTGGTTCTTTGGCCACCCAGAGGTTTACATCTTGGCGCTGCCATTCTTCGGAATCATCTCTGAGATCTTACTGGTCTTTAGCCGCAAGCCAATCTTTGGTTACAAGACTCTGGTTTACGCAACCATTTCTATTGCCGCTCTGTCGATGACCGTATGGGCACACCACATGTACGTAACCGGTTCGGTACTGCTACCGTTCTTCGCGTTCACGACCATGCTGATTGCGGTTCCTACCGGTGTAAAGATTTTCAACTGGATCGGAACGCTCTGGAAGGGTTCTGTAACCTTCGAGACTCCAATGCTTTACGCTCTAGGCTTCTTGACCACCTTTATCTTTGGTGGCTTGACCGGTGTGATCTTGGCTTCTCCAGCCTTGGACTTCCACCTTTCGGACAGCTACTTCGTTGTTGCTCACTTCCACTATGTAGTGTTCGGTACCGTCGTGTTCGCGATGTTCGCTGGAATCTACTTCTGGTACCCAAAGATGACTGGCAAGATGCTAAACGAGCGTCTAGGCAAGATTCAGTTCTGGCTGCTGTTCCTTGGCTTCCACATGACCTTCCTAATTCAGCACTGGTTGGGTGTTATCGGCATGCCACGCCGTTACGCAACCTACTTGCCTGAAGACGGCTTTACCTGGATGAACGGTGTTTCAACCGCTGGTTCTGCTCTACTAGCTCTGTCGATCATTCCTTTCCTTTGGAACATCTACATCACAGCTCGTAATGGTGAACGAACCACGTTGAACGACCCATGGGGCTTCGGCCGCTCACTAGAGTGGGCAACAGCTTCACCGTTCCCTCGCCACAACTTCACCTCAATTCCACGCGTGCGCTCAGAGTCTCCAGCGTTTGACTTGAACCACCCTGAGTTTGCAGCTCCTGAGGCCAAATCCTCAGCTGCTAAGCAGAAGTAAGGACCAAACATATGAAGTTCAATGGCAACCTATTCTGGTTCCTAACCGTTTTCTACTTCGTAGACGCTGCGGCTTACGCAGTGTGGTTCTACAACAGCAACAACGGTGGTTTTGAGCCAATCGGTACCGCTGCAATCGCAATGCTCGGCTTCATGTCAGCATTCTTGGCCTTCTACATCAAGAAGACTCACAAGGTGCAGGGGCCGGTTCCAGAGGACCGTCTTGACGCAAACATCGAAGATGGCGACTCAGAGCTTGGCTACTTCGCTCCATGGAGCTGGTGGCCATTCTTCCTAGGCATGTTCGCTGCGTTGGCATTCGCCGCTCTAGCTATCGGCTGGTGGTTGTTCTTCATCGCCTTCCCACTTGCTATTGTCGCGATTATCGGGTTTGTATTCGAGAGAAGCCGCGGCCTAAACGCCCACTAAGTTATTTCGGTGGTTTCCACCAAGAGAAAAGACCCCAACCTTTTGGTTGGGGTCTTTTCTCATAGCTATTCCAGATTGTGATCTGCCCACAGATTTATGGCTCTCTGAATAAACCCTGCAAGTCCTGGTTCATAGGCCTCGTAGGTTGCCTTGAAGGCCGGATCCATTGTGTAGGTTAGGGCCAGCGACTTATAGGCAATTCGGTTCGGCGTCCAGAATTGGGCCACGAACTCATAGTGCTTTCCAATCCAGTGCTGCACCTCAGGCCGATCAATTTCGGCTCCGGCAACCATGAGGTCGGCTATGTTTCGAGCAATGAGGTCGTGCCCTCGCCTGTATTCGTCGTACTGCGCTTGGTTGGTGTGTTGGCTGGCATGGTGGCTAGCGTGACTGGACTGGTTTGATTCAAACATCACCTGATGAGTTTATGTAGCTCCTAAACAGCCGGGCAACTCTGGTTAAACGAAAACCCCCACGAATGATCGTGGGGGAGTCCGTTTACTTGAAGATTTACTTCTTAGCAGCTGTCTTCTTTGCTGCGACTGCCTTCTTAGGCTTCTCCTCAACCGCTGGAGCGTGGTCGTGGTGAGCTGCGTCAAGTTCTCCCTGAGTAACCGGCGCAATGCGGTCCTCGAAGTAGAAGCGTGATAGGCCAGCGCGGATTCGAGCACCTAGGGTGATCTTGCCAGCTGCGTTTGGTCGAGCCAAAGTCGGAGCGTAGTCTTTGAAGTCAACTAGCTTCCACTGCTCGTACTCGTCAAGTGGCTCGTGAACCTCGATGTACTCACCGTGCGGTAGGCGAACAATTCGGCCAGTCTCACGACCATGAAGCACAATCTCGCGGTCCTTGCGCTGCAGTGACAAACAGGTGCGCTTGGTGATGATGTAGGCAATAACCGGGCCAATGATCAAGAGAATCTGCATTGAGGTAAGCACCTGGTTCAGAGACATCTTGAAGTTGGTTGCGATCAAGTCAGTTGCTGCACCAGCCCAAAGAACTGCATAGAAGACCACACCAGCAGCACCGATAGCGGTTCTGGTTGGAGCGTTGCGTGGACGGTCTAGAACGTGGTGTTCACGCTTGTCACCGGTCACCCAGGCCTCGATGAACGGGTAGAGAGCTACAACGATTAGGAAGCCCACACCAACAATCATTGGAAGCAAGATGTTCCAAGCCCAGGTGTAGCCGCCTACAACGGTCTCAATGCCGGTTGGGGCCAAACGAAGGGCACCGTCTAGCCAGCCAATGTACCAGTCAGGCTGAGTACCAGCAGAAACAGGAGATGGGTCGTAGCCACCGTAGTTCCATACTGGGTTGATGGTGAAGGTAGCTGAGATCAGCATGATTACACCAAAGACGATGAAGAAGAATCCACCAGCCTTAGCTACGTAAACCGGCATCAATGGGTAACCAACAACGTTGGTGTCCTTGCGGCCTGGGCCTGAGTAGTGGGTGTGCTTGTGAATTACCACCATGAAAAGGTGAATCACGATGAAGATCAAAATCAGCGCTGGAACAAGAAGAATGTGCAGGCCGTATAGTCGAGCCACAATCTCTTCACCCGGGAATTCGCCACCGAATAGTAGTGATGATGTGTAGGCACCAATTACTGGCAAGC
>JACCEB010355797.1_pt1 | contig 37471 bp, 20 predicted proteins | sample 7454761 | NCBI WGS metagenome assembly JACCEB01 (sample SAMN15323454, study PRJNA562643) | freshwater metagenome | isolation source: river surface water | place: USA:Blue River Watershed | collected 2017-08-18
CAGGTCGTCGTCATGCTCGCCGCCTCCGTCCTCGGCATCCTCGGCAGCTACGGCGTCGCGTGGTTCGGCATCCGCATCAACACCGTCGCCAACTCCCGCGGCGCCTTCTCCGCCCTCCGCGGCAACGCCCTCGCCACCCTCCTCATCCCGCTCAAGTCCGGCATGAGCGTCGGTCTCCTCCTCGTCGCCATCGAGCTGTTCTTCATGATCTGCATCCTGGCGTTCCTCGACGCCTCGCTCGCCGGCCCCTGCTTCATCGGCTTCGCCATCGGCGAATCCCTCGGCGCCTCCGCCCTCCGCATCTGCGGCGGTATCTTCACCAAGATCGCCGATATCGGCGCCGACCTCATGAAGATCGTCTTCAACCTCCCCGAAGACGATCCGCGCAACCCCGGCGTCATCGCCGACTGCACCGGCGACAACGCCGGCGACTCCGTCGGGCCGACCGCCGACGGCTTCGAGACCTACGGCGTCACCGGCGTCGCCCTCATCGCCTTCCTCGCCCTCGCCCTCGCCGCCAATCCCGCCCTCTGCGGCGTCCTCATCATCTGGCTCTTCGCCATGCGTATCCTGATGGTGGTTACGTCGCTCGTCAGCTACTGGGTCAACGACGCCATCGCCAAGGCCACCTGGGGCAGCGCCAAGGACTTCAATCTTGAGCAGCCCCTCACCAACCTCGTCTGGATCACCTCGATCGTATCGATCGTCGTCACCTACGGCGCCAGCTACGTGCTCCTCGCCAGCCATCCCGCCGTCACGCCCGGCCTCTGGTGGGTGCTCTCCACCATCATCTCCCTCGGCACCATCGCCGGCGCCCTCATCCCCGAGTTCACCAAGATCTTCACCTCGACCGAGAGCCGCCACGTGAAGGAAGTCGTCACCTCCTCCCGCCAGGGCGGTGCCTCCCTCAACATCCTCTCGGGCCTCGTCGCCGGCAACTTCTCCGCCTTCTGGACCGGCCTCTGCATCCTCGCCCTCATGTTCGCCGCCTACTGGTTCTCCAACCACGCCGCGGTGCAGGCCATGATGCCCGAGGCCTTCCGCTTCGCCGCGCCCATCTTCGCCTTCGGCCTCGTCGCCTTCGGCTTCCTCGGCATGGGCCCCGTCACCATCGCGGTCGACTCCTTCGGCCCCGTCACCGACAACGCCCAGTCCGTCTACGAACTCTCCCAGATCGAGACGCGCCCCGGCATCTCCGCCGACATCGAGAAGAACTTCGGCTTCAAGCCCGACTTCGAGTCCGCCAAACACCAGCTCGAGAAAGCCGACGGCGCCGGCAACACCTTCAAGGCCACCGCCAAACCCGTGCTCATCGGCACCGCCGTCGTCGGCGCCACCACGATGGTTTTCGGCATCATCATGATGCTGAAATCCATCTACCCCGACACGATCGAGAAGCTCTCCCTCGTGCACCCCGAGGCCATCATGGGCCTCCTCATGGGCGGCGCCGTCATCTACTGGTTCACCGGCGCCAGCACCCAGGCCGTCGTCACCGGCGCCTACCGCGCCGTCGTCTACATCAAGGAGAACATGAAACTCGACGCCGCCACCGCGTCGACCGACGCCTCCAAGGAGGTCGTGAAAATCTGCACCCAATACGCCCAAAAGGGCATGGTGAATATCTTCATCGTCATCTTCTGCTTCAGCCTCTCCCTCGCCTTCTTCGATCCGTTCTTCTTCATCGGCTACCTCGTCGGCATGGCCTTCTTCGGCCTCTTCCAGGCCATCTTCATGGCCAACGGCGGCGGCGCCTGGGACAACGCCAAGAAAATCGTCGAGGTGGAACTCAAAATGAAGAACACCCCGCTCCACGCCGCCACCGTCGTCGGCGACACCGTGGGCGATCCGTTCAAGGACACCTCTTCCGTCTCCCTCAATCCGGTGATCAAATTCACCACCCTCTTCGGCCTCCTCGCCGTCGAGATCGCCGTCAAGATGCCCGCCGCCACCAAACACTTCCTCGGCGGCGCCATCTTCGTCGTCGCCCTCGTCTTCGTCTACCGCAGCTTCTACGGCATGCGCATCCCGACGAACCCCGGCGACGCCGACGTCGCGCCGCATCAGATGCAGAAAGGCTGAGCGCGACCTCGACCACTCGCCTCCCGAGGCCCGGCCGCACCGCCGGGCCTTTTTTCTTTTCCACCCCCGCGCGCTCCACCCGGGAACCTTACCATTTTGTCAGTCGCCCCCTCTTGGCGCCGCTCCGGATTCTCCCGCAACCTCCTCGTCGCCCCCTCCGTCTTCGGGCCTCCCAGCCCGGCGGCGGCGACTCAATTCCTGGTCCGCACGAAATTGCGGGCTATGGGCACTGGGAACCCCGCACGTCGGTCACACGGCGCGCGGGGTTTTTGTTTTCCCGACTCGTGTGCCGCCATCGTCCGTCAGCCCGACGCGGAACCGCGGCTCCCCCGCTCCGCCCTCACCCCGGCGATACCGCTTCCTCCGCCGCCCGCACCCGCTTCGGCAGCCGCAGCACAAACCGGCTCCCGTGCGGCTCCGCGGGCTCGTAGCGCAGACTGCCACCCATCACGCGCAGATAGGCCTTCGTGATCGAGAGCCCCAGGCCGAAGCCGCCGCTCTTCCGCCCGCGCGATCGATCCGTGCGGAAGAAACGCTCCATCAGGTGCGCGCGCGACTCCGGCGGAATCCCCGGCCCCTCGTCCGTCACACTCACCTCCACGTCGCCCCCGATATCCTGCATCCCCACCCGGATCGTCGAACTCTCCGGACTGTATTTGATGGCGTTGTCCACGAGGTTCTGGAGCGCCTGCCGGAACAGCAGCGGATCCGCCTGCACCGTGCACGGCACCCGCTGCAGCTGGATCCGCTGCCGCTTCGCCTCCGCGAGGATGCCGATCTCTCCCAGGCACTGCGCCACATGCTCGTCCAGCGGCATCGCCTGCCAATGCACATCCGGGCCGCCGCCCTCCGCGCTCGCCAGCTCCAGCAACCGATGGATCAGCAGCTGCAGCCGCTGCGCCTCCTCCAGCATGCTCGCGATGATCTCCCGGTATTCCTCCTCGGAACGCCCGCGCCGCAAGCCCACCTCGCCCACGCTCCGCAACGTCGTCAGCGGCGTCCGCAGTTCGTGCGACGCATCCACCACGAACCGATCCAGCGCGTCGAACGAGCCCTGCAGCCGGTCCAGCGTCACGTTGAACACACTCGCCAGCCGCCCGAGCTCATCGTGCGGATTCACCACCGGCAGCCGCCGGCTCAGATCGTCCGCCGTGATCTGCTGCGCCTCCACCGCCATCCGGTCGAGCGGCAGCAGCCACTTCCGCGTAAACGAGTAGCCCACGAAAACCAGCAGCGCCACCACGATCGGGAGCGCCACCACGATGATCAACCCGAGCGCCGTCAACGCGCCGCTCGTCGGCTCGTGGATCCGCAGCATGCGGATCATCCACTCCTGCTCGCGCCCCGGCACCTTGAACGGCAGCGAGAGCACCCGCACCCGGATGTCCGGCGCCACGTTGTAGACCGCCAGCGTCTCCCGCCCGCGAAACGGCGCCGAGGGCGGCTGCACCACCCGGCTCTCCGCAAAGGGCCACAACCGCCGCACCAGATTGCCGTTCTCGTCCCACAGCTCGAACCACGGATACTCCGCCGTCCACGCCACACCCGTCGGCACTTCCACGCCGTTCCACAGCACCCGGTTGTCCGGCAGCACCCGCACCTTCTGCTGCACCACCTCCAGGTCGCTCATCAACTCTTCCGCCAGCGGCCGCCCCATCCGCTCCGCCACAAAGATGTAGAGCGTCGCGCTGAACCCCGTAAGCAGCAGCGTGCTCCCCGCCGTATACCAGACCGCCAGCCGCATCCGGATCGTCTGCCGCGTCCACCAGCCCTGCAGCCGCTCCACCACTTTCCAGCGCCGCCGCGTCGTTTCGTTTTCGCTCTGGGTCATCGTGGGGGCTCGGTCGTCCGGTGGTAGTCCGTAGCCCCGACTCCGGCCGCGAGGCAATCCGTTACGCCGGTTTGCCGCCGAGCTGATAACCCACGCCCCGCATCGTGTGGATCAACCGCTCCGATCCGTCGCCATCCACCTTCCGCCGCAGGCGCATGATCTGCACGTCGATCACGTTGTCGAGCGACGTCATCCGGTGCGTCTGCTTCCACACGTCGCGCTCCAGCATCTCGCGCGTCACCACCTGGCCCTGGTAACGCAGCAGATACTCCAGCACGTCCACCTCGCGCGGCGTCAGCAGGATCTCGTGCCCGTCGCGCACCGCCACGCGCGCCCGCGTGTCGAGCTGCAGCCCACCGCAGCGCAGCATCCGGTCCCCCGCACCACCCGGCCGCCGCATCAACGCCCGGCACCGCGCCAGCAGCTCCGCAAACGCAAAGGGTTTCGGCAGGTAGTCGTCCGCCCCGCTGTCCAGCCCCTGCACCCGGTCGTTCAGCGTGCTCCGCGCCGTCAGCATCAGCACCGGCGTCTGCCGCCCCGAACCGCGCAGCATCTTCAACACCTCGATCCCATCCCGATCCGGCAGCATCCAGTCCAGCACCACGAGGTCGAAATTCTCCCGCCGCAACAGCGCCATCGCCTCCGCACCCGTCCCCGCCGTCGCCGGCACCCAGTTTTCCAGCCGCATGCCCTCCGCGACGGAGTCGCGTGTCTTCTGTTCGTCTTCCACCACGAGCACGCGGGGCGGACTGGGATTTTCTGCGGCCGACATCAGGTTCGCTCTGTCGCGCGAGGCTCAAGCTTCGGCCCCCCCTCCGGGAAAGCAATCCGCCTTACATTTCCGTCAGCCGTGCGCGGCGTGCGCACTCGCCGCGCGGTTTGCACCCGCCCCACGCCCGCACATCCTCCGCCGCACCCCCTCCCGTGCATCTCCCGCCGCTCCGCCTTGCCTGCGCCACCTTGGCCGCCTCGTTCGTCGCGTGCGCCACCCCGCCCACCGCCGCCCAGCCGCTCACCCGCGTCCCCGCCACGTCCATCCGCCTGCCCACCACGCCGCCCGCCGCCGCGTTCTCCACGCCCCGCGCGTTCCCCACGCTTTCCTTCACGCAACCCGTCGCCGTGCTCTCGCCCGAGGGCGAGACCCGCCGGCTCTTCGTCGTCGAGAAACCAGGCCGCATCGTCCTCATCCCCGACGTCACCGCCGCCACTCCGACCCGCTCCGTCTTCCTCGACCTCACGTCGCGCGTCACCGTCTCCACCAACGCAAACGACGAACGCGGCCTCCTCGCCCTCGCCTTCCATCCCCGCTTCGCCACCAACGGCCAGTTCTTCGTCTGGTATACGACCACCGCCACCACCGCCGACGGCACCGGCCTCCACAACCGCCTCTCCCGCTTCCGCGTCTCCGCCACCGACCCCAACCTCGCCGATCCCGCCTCCGAGGAGCCCCTCCTCACCCAGCGCGACCAGGCCGACAACCACAACGGCGGCCAACTCCTCTTCGGCCCCGACGGTTATCTCTACCTCTCCCTCGGCGACGAGGGCGGCGCCAACGACCAGTTCCAGAACTCCCAACGCCTCGACCGCGACTTCTTCGCCGGCATCCTCCGCCTCGACGTCGACCGCCGCCCCGGCTCCCTCCCGCCCAATCCCCACCCCGCCGTCCACGCCGGCTCCTACACCGTCCCGCCCGACAACCCGTTCGTCGGCGCCACGTCGTTCAACGGCACCGCCGTCAACCCCGCCGCCGTCCGCACCGAATTCTGGGCCGTCGGCCTCCGCAATCCGTGGCGCATGGCCTTCGACGCCGCCACCGGCCAGCTCTGGTGCGCCGATGTCGGCCAGGGCCAGCGCGAGGAGATCAACGTCATCGTCCGCGGCGGCAACTACGGCTGGCCGTTCCGCGAGGGCACCATCGCCCGCCCCGGCGCCACCGCCCCGCCCGCCGCCGTCGGCGCATCGTTCCTCGGCCCCGTCTGGGACTACGGCCGCAACGAGGGCATCTCCGTCACCGGCGGCCTCGTGTATCGGGGCTCCCGATACGGCGGCGAGCTCTCCGGCCGCTACCTCTTCGCCGACTTCGGCAGCGGCCGCCTCTGGGCCCTCAACCCCGACGGCGCCAACCCCGTCCCCGCCGGCCGCGTCCAGGTCCTCGCCACCACGCCCGGCATCTCCTCCTTCGGCCTCGACCCCGCCACCGGCGACGTGCTCCTCGCCAACCTCCTCGACAACTCCCTCCGGCGCCTCACCGCCACCCCCGTCCTCGGCACGCCGCCGTTCCCCGACCTGCTGTCGGCCACCGGCGTCTTCAGCAGCACCGCCACCCTCGCACCCGCCCCCGGCTTCGTCGCCTACGAGCCCAACGTCCCCTTCTGGTCCGATCACGCCCGCAAGCGCCGCTGGTTCGCCCTCCGCGATGCCACCAGCCGCTTCGTCGCCACCGACGATGCCCGCTGGTCCCATCCCACCGGCGCCGTCTGGGTGAAACACTTCGACCTCGAACTCACCCGCGGCAACCCCGCCACCGCCCGCCGCATCGAGACGCGTATCCTTGTCAAAACTACGGACGGCGCCTACGGCCTCACCTACCGCTGGAACGAAACGCAGACCGATGCCACCCTCGTGCCCGACGAGGGCGCCACGCAGGCCTTCACCGTCTCGGAAAACGGCACCACCCGCCTGCAGACGTGGCGCTTCCCCGGCCGCGCCGAATGCCTCTCCTGCCACACCCCCGCCGGCGGCCACGCCCTCAGCTTCAACACCCGCCAGCTCAACCGCGGCGACTTCCTCAACCAGCTCATCGCCGCCGGCTACCTCGCCGTGCCCACCGGCTTCTCCGCCGCCACCGCCCCCGCACTCCCCCGCACGGATGACGCCGCCGCCCCGCTCGAACTCCGCGCCCGCGCCTACCTCGACGTGAATTGCTCCCAATGCCACCAGCCCGGCGGCACCGCCCTCGGCCACTGGGATGCCCGCGCCACCACCCCGCTCTCCATCGCCAACCTCATCGACGGCCCGCTCATCGACGACGGCGGCAACGCCGCCAACCGCGTCATCGTCCGCGGCCAGCCCGAGCGCTCGCACTTGCTCACGCGCCTCGGCACCCGCGGCCCCGGCCAGATGCCGCCCCTCGCTTCCAACGAGCGCGACCTCGCCGGCGAAGCCCTCCTCCGCGCCTGGATCGCCGCGCTCGCCCAGCCCGACTCACCCGCCGCCGCCAACGCCGCCCCGCTGCTCAACCTCGCCGCCCGCGCCGAGGTCGCACCCGCCCGCCAGCTCATCACCGGCTTCGTCCTCTCCGGCCCCGCACCGAAACGCGTCCTGCTCCGCGGCATCGGCCCCACCCTCGGCGCCTTCGGTCTCGGCGGCGTCCATCCCGATCCCGCCCTCACCGTCTACGGCCCCAACTCCTCCACCCGCATCGCCGCCAGCAACGACACCTGGGGCGGCGAGCGCCCGTCGCCGCAACACGACATCCTCCGCGCCGCCTTCCGCTCCGTCGGCGCCTTCGATCTCCCGCTCGGCACCGATGCCGTCGTCCTCGCCGAACTCGCCCCCGGCGCCTACACCGCGCAGGTCAGCAGCACGGGCAACACCGCCGGCACCGCCCTCGTCGAGGTCTACGACCTCGACCCCACCGTCGCCTCCCGCCTCGTCAACGTCTCCATCCGCGCCCACGTCGGCACCGGCGACAACCTCCTCATCCCCGGCCTCACCGTCGGCCCCGGCACCACCCGCACCGTGCTCATCCGCGCCGTCGGCCCCGGCCTCACCGCCTTCGGCGTCGGCGATGCCCTGCCCGCGCCCGTGCTCGCCCTCTTCTCCGGCGCCCAACGCCTCGACACCAACACCCGCTGGACCACCGCGCCCAACGCCACCCAGATCCGCCTCGCCGCCGAACGCGTCGGCGCCTTCCCCCTCACCGCCGCCGACAGCGCCCTCCTCGTCTCCCTCGCCTCCGGCAGCTACACCCTCCAGGTCTCCGGCGCCAACGCCACCACCGGCTCCGCCCTCGTCGAGGTCTACGAGGTCCCCTAGCCTTGCCCGCGTTATGACCCGGGCCTGCCGACAAACCCCTTGCCGGCACCGGCGGCCCGGCCTCTGAATCTTCCCGCACTCCAGCCCCGCCCTCGCGCGGCTCCACGGAACCGCGCCCCCGCCGGACTCGTTCGCCCCGGCGCCTTACCCCTCTTGCCCATGAATACCCCCCGCCGCATCAGCCTGTTCGCGTTGGCCTGCCTCACCGGCGCCACCCTCGCCGCCCAGACCGCGCCCGCGACCCCGCCCAGCCCCAAGGCCGACGAGGCCATCCTGCTCAACCCGTTCGAGGTCTCCACCGGCAAAGACACCGGCTACGTCGCCGGCTCCTCCCTCGCCGGCGGCCGCGCCGAGACCCCCCTCGCGCTCACCCCCGCGTCGATCTCCGTCATGACGCGCGAGTTCATCGACGACCTCAACATCCTCGGCCTCGAGGACGCCGTGAAATGGACCGCCAGCGTCATGCCCGGCAACGAGACCCAGAACCAGACCCCCTTCGGCTCCTTTCAATTCAACTTCCGCAACACCGGCGGCAGCCAGAATTACCCCACGCGGAACTACTTTCTCTTCTACGCCAACTCCGACACCTACAATACCGAGCGCTTCGAGTTCTCCCGCGGCCCCAACTCCCTGCTCTTCGGCGACGCCGCGCTCGGCGGTGTCTCCACCAACTTCACCAAGCAGGCCCGCTTCAACCTGAAGCGAAACGAATTCCGCCTCCAGGGCGACAGCGACGGCGGCTGGCGCTCCCAACTCGACAACCAGTGGGGCAACCAATCCTTCGGCGTGCGCGTCAACTCCCTCCTGCAGCGCAACGATGGCTGGCGCGACGGCACCTATGAGAACCGCGACGGCATCCACGTCGCCGTCGCCTACAAGGTCGGCCAGAACACCCAGATCCGCGCCGAGCACGAGACGCTCAAATGGAACGCGCTCATCTTCCAGACCGCCTACTCCGACAACGTCTCCTTCTGGGACCGCACCACCGTCAACAGCGCCACCACCCACGCCCTCAACTCCATCGCCGGCGCCGTGAACTTCGGCGTCGAGCAGTTCGGCGGCAATCCCTACTACGCCTACGCCCCCGCCATCCCCTCCGCCGGCACCCTCGACTACCGCTGGGCCTACCGCTCGCGCGGCACCGGCTTCTCCATCAAGCCCGAGGGCCGCACCGACATCGCCCAGTTCCCCCGCCTGCCCTCGCGCAAGTTCAACCTCGGACCCAACGACGCCGACCAGGTCCGCGAACTCAACTACCACGCCTTCTACATCGACCAGCGCCTCACGCGCGACTGGTTCGCCCAGCTCGCCTACTTCCGCATGGATCACGACGCCGAGGCCCGCAACACCGAGGCCCGCGCCTCCAACCACTACATCGACGTCAATCGCTTCCTCCCCAACGGCCAGCCCAACCCCAAGTTCGGCGTGCCCTTCTCCGACGTCGACCAGAACATCCAGTATCAGGACAACCGCGTGGAGGACGTCCGCCTCCTCACCACCTACAAGTTCGACCTGCCCCGCGTCCTCGATCTCAAGCAACGCTTCAGCGTCATCGGCGGCTTCCGCCCCGAACGGTTCGAGATGTGGCAGCGGCGCATGCGCTGGATCAACAACCCCGCCCAGCCCAACGTAAACAACGTCGCGAACCAGTTCCGCTACCGCCTCTACTGGGACGAGCCGATGCGCTACGGCGTCGGCAGCAACCCGCCGCCCTTCACCCCGCCCGCAGGCTTCCCCACGCCGATCTTCCGCTACGCCGATATCGGCTTCGGCTCCAAGGAGCACAAGGACCTCACCTACGCCCAGGTCGTCTCCTCCACCACGCTCTTCAACGATCGCCTCTCCATCCTCAGCGGCATCCGCAGCGACCGGTTGAAGCGCCTCATCCGCCAGCAGATCGGCAACGATCCCGTCACCGGCTACACCCTCTACGGCGGCTTCGATCCCGCCCTCAAAGCCAACCGCGTCGGCTATGAGGACGTCTCCCGCGTCAAGGTCACCTCCTCCAACATCGGCGTCGTCGGCTACATCCTCCCGTGGCTCGCCGTGCAGGCCAACTACTCGGAAAACTTCGGCCTGCCCACCACCGGCGTGAACAAATACGACGGCTCCACCTTCGCCCCCACGCGCGGCAAGGGCCAGGATCTCGGCCTCAAGTTCTCCCTGCCCAACAACAAACTCTACGCCGTCCTCACCCGCTACGACTCCGAGCAGGTCGAGCGCATCATCGGCGGCGCCAATGTCGGCAACATCCAGAACATCTGGCGCAACCTCGGCGACTCCACCGACGACAAGATCGGCTTCAACTACCGCGACACCGAGGACATCGAGGCCACCGGCTGGGAATTCGAAATCGTCACCAACGCCATCCCCAACTTCACGTTCACCGCCAACTGGGCCCGGCCCGACGCCACCATCATCCAGCAGCGCCCGGGCCTCCAGGCCTACTACGACGCCAACCTCGCCGAGTGGAACCGCCGCGCCGAGACGCTCGCCCTCACCAACGCCGCCCTCGCCAACACCGTGCGCAACGACATCACCGCCGTCCGCACCACCCTCGAGGGCATCGCCCGCGGCGCCACCAACAACAACACGTTCAAGAATAGCGTGAACTTCTACGGCAGCTACAGCGTCCGCTCCGGCCCGCTCCAGGGCCTCAACGTCGGCGGCGGCGGCAACTGGCGCGACAAACGCAAGGTCGGCAATGTCGACGCCCGCCTGAAATTCTCCACCAACGCCGCCACCCCCACCCAGGTCCGCGAAGCCGCCTTCGACTACCTCTACGCCCCCGCCACCTTCGAGGCCTCGATGCACGCCAGCTACGATCTCCGGATGATCAAACGCTTCCGCACCCGGCTGCAGCTCAACGTGTCCAATCTCCTCAACAACCGCGACCTCGTGATCACCGGCTTCGGCACCTACAACGTCGGCGGCGTCGGCGCCGGCCGCCTCGTCCAGACCGACAACGGCTTCTACTACCTCAACCCGCGGAAGTTCACCCTCAGCACCGTCGTCAACTTCTGAGCCCATTCACGCGTCGCGTTCGGATGACTTCGGTCGACGAGGTTCTCGGCCGCGGTTCACCGGGCGCGACGCCGCCGCAACCCACGGGAAAAACCCGATGAACCGCGGATCATGCGCATGAGGCGGATCGAACCATCCGCGCACTCAGCGCCATCCGCGGTTCACTTCCTCCGGATCATCGGTCGCAGCCCGTAACCCACCTCCCGGAGACGACCAGCCTGAGCCCTCCCGCGGAAAACGCAGGCTCGCCCGCCTCCGGAGGCTGACCCAGCGTCCCGACCGGGCGGCCCCTCGCCGCCCGTCCTACGCCCCGCCATTCCCATGCAGGAAAACCGCCGCGCCGTCTGGTCCTGGGCCTTCATCGACTGGGCCAACTCCGCCTTCGCGATCGTCGTGATGACGGCGTTCTTCCCCGTCCTGTTCAAAGACTACTGGTGCAACACGCCCGACATGACGCCCGAGCGCAGCACCGCCTACCTCGGCTACGCCAACACGATCTCCAGCGCCCTCATCGCGGTCCTCGCCCCCATCCTCGGCTCGATCGCCGATCAGGGTAACGGCCGGAAAAAATTCCTCCTCACCTTCACCCTGCTCGGCTGCGTCGGGACCGCGCTGCTCCCGCTCGTGGCCCAGGGCAACTGGTTCGCCGCCGCCGCCCTCTACGCCGTCGCCGCCCTCGGTTTCTCCGGCAACAACATGTTCTCCGACGCGCTGATCACCGACGTCGCCACGCCGGACCGCTACCACCGCGTCTCCGCCCTCGGCTACGCGCTCGGCTACATCGGTAGCGGCGGCCTCTTCGCCGTCCTCGTCGTGATCGTCGCCGACCCGCAGAAATTCGGCTTCTCCGGCGCCGTCTCCGCCGTCCACCTGGGCTTCTGGGTCACCGCCGCGTGGTGGCTGATCTTCACCGTGCCGGCACTGCTCTGGATCCGCGAAACTCCCGCCGTGCCCGCCGCCGGCCCCGGCGGCGACTCCGTGCTCACGCGCGGCTTCCGCCAGTTCGCCGGCACCTTCCGCGAGATCCGCGGCGACCGGCGCATCCTGTGGTTCCTCGCCGGCTACATCCTCTACATCGACGGCGTAAACACCGTCATCAAGATGGCCGTCGACTTCGGCCGCGCCATCAACCTCGACGCCGCCGGCATGATGAAGGCGCTGCTCGTCACGCAGTTCGTCGCGTTTCCCGCCGCGCTCGTCTTCGGCCGCATCGGCGAGCGCTTCGGCGCCAAACGCGGCATCATGGCCGGCGTCGTCGTCTACGCCGGCGTCTGCATCTTCGCCACGCGCATGACCACGACCGCGGAGTTCTTCGTCATGGCCGTCGTCATCGGGCTCGTCCAAGGCGGCGTGCAGGCCCTCAGCCGCTCGTTCTTCGCGCGCCTCATTCCCGCCGAGAAGGGCGGCGAGTATTTCGGTTTCTACAACATGGTCGGCAAATTCGCCGCCGTCATCGGCCCCACGCTGATGGCCGTCACCGCGCAGCTCACCAGCACCCGCCTCTCGATCCTCTCCCTGCTCCTCCTCTTCGGCGGCGGCCTCTGGCTCCTCACCAAAGTCGAGGAGCCCGCCCGCTGAGGCGCCACCGCCCCGGCCGATCTCGGCAGACTGCGCACCGCGGATCACGCGGATAGCGCGGATGAAGAATTCATCCCGCACCGAACCCGCGATCCAACGGCCTCCTGCTCGGTGGCCTCCGCTTATCTCCGAAGCGATCGCTTATCCGCGTCATCCGCGCCATCCGCGGTTCAACCGGATCGTCGGCTCACACGAAGAACCCGAGGTCCTTCACCGCAAACTGCCCGAGGTTCGGAAACACCTCGGCCAGGTCCGCCGGCGTCACGCCGAACCACTTCGCGATCGTCCCGCCGAACTGGTCGAGCGACGTCGACGGGATGAGCACGCCGCGGCTGCCCGTGTCGTCCGGCCCGCCGAGCGCGAGATCGGGAAACGTGCCGTAGAGGTCGCCGCCCTTCACCGCGCCGCCCATGATGAGCTGGTGATTGCCCCAGCCGTGGTCGGTGCCCGAGCCGCTCGGCTGCAGGCTGCGGCCAAACTCGCTCGCCGTGAAGGTCGTCACCTTGTCCGCGATGCCCATCTCCACCGTCGCGTTGTGCAGCGCCGCCATCGCCTCCGCGAGCTGCCGCAGCAGATCCATCTGCGCCCAGCTCTGGCTCGAGTGCGTGTCGAACCCGCCGAACGCGCAGAAAAATACCTGCCGCTTCATGCCCGTCGCCGCGCGCAGCTTGATGATCTGCGCCACCTGCTGCAGCTGCTGCCCGATGTTCGTCCCGGGAAACGTCGTGCCGAGCGCGCCGCTGCCGAGGCCCGTGAGCATGCCGTTGAGCTCGATGCCGTCGGCGCGCACGTCGTTCGCCGCCTGCACCAGCGAGAGCCCGCTGTTGAACGTCACGATCTCCTGCAGCGCCTGCTGTTTCGCCGCCGCCGCACTCGCCGGCCACGCCGCCAGCCCGTCCGCGCTCAGGTTGTAGCCCGGGATCAGGCTCGTGGACTGCACCACGCTGCCCGAGCAGAAGAGCGCCGACCCCGCGAACGAGATCGCCGGCGGAAAGGTCGACTGCGCGTTCTTCCCGCGCGTCACATCCGCCAGCCGGCCCGCCCAGCCCGTGCCGCCCGAGCCGTAGGCGTCGCCCGCCTGCATCGCGATGATCTGGTCCGAGTGGGAGAACAGATTCGAGGGCAGCCCCACCGTCGCCGTCTGATACTGCTGCCGCGTCGTCGGCTTCACCAGCATGCCCAGGTTCGCCACCGCCGCGAGCCGGCCCTGCGCCCACAGCGGATGCAGCGCCGCGAGCCCGCTGTTGAGCCCGTAGGGCGTGCCGTCCTGCGCCGTGACCGGCAGCAGCGTCGTGCTCACGTCGGGCAGCGCGAGCGAGCCGCGGCCCGCGAGATACGCGGAGTGCGCCGCGCCCGAGAGCGGCACGATCATGTTATGACCGTCGTTGCCGCCGAGCATGAAGACGCACACGAGCGCCCGGTAGTCGTCGTCCGGCGACGGCACCGACTGCGCGCGCGCATTCAGCACGCCGATGCGCCCGAGCCCGGTCGCCGCAGCGAGCAGACTGGTCTTCTGGAGGAAACTGCGACGGGAAATGAAGGAACGATGTTGCATAAACTCAGGTAAGGTTGGGCCCGGCGGATCGCCGGCAGTGGAGGGTGTTCGTGCTCTGGACTCTCAGCTTCGACCGGCCGCGCCCGACATTCCGCCGCCGCCGGTCTTTCAACTTTCAACTCTCAGCTTTCAACCGGCGCGGCTCCGCCGCGCCTAGAACTGCACGGCATAGAAGCCGCTGAGCGCCGTCAGATGCAGCGCCGTGCGCGCCTTGCTCAGGTTGTCGCCCTGCGCGTTGATCGCGTTGGCCAGGCTCTGCCGCATCGCCGCCGGCATCCGGCCGTAGAGCAGCGTCTGGTCGACCGCATCGATCAGCGCCGTCGTGTTGCCCGCGAGATTCACGTAGGGCGTGATGTCCACGCTGTAGTCCGCGCCGGGATTCGAGAGGATCTGCCAGAACAGATTGCCGCGCAGCACCGACTCCGTCGGCCCGTAGATCTGGAACTCCGGCCCGACCAGCGTCGACCGCGGCACGCGGTAGAGCGGCGAGTAGAAGCCGAAGACCGAGGGCGGCGCCAACGGCGTCTGGCTCATCCGGCTGAAGGTCCACGTCTGCTGGTTCGTCGGCGAGATCGCGCCGCCCAGCGCCCGCACGAAGGCGACCACGTTGTAGATCGGATCCTTCAGCCGGCCGCCATTCGCCACGGGCACGTCGTTGCGCGCCTCGGGGTCGGTCAGGATCGCGCGCACTACCGCCTTCAGGTCGCCGCGCACGTTCTGGCCGTTGTCCGCAAACACCGCGCTGACCCGCCCGATATAGTCCGCCGAGGGATTGCTCTTCACCAGCGCGCGGATCAGCCGCGTCGCGACGAAGGGCGCCGTGTTCTGGTGGTTGAAGACCCAGTTCAGCACGCTCGCCAGGTCGGCCTCGACGGTCTGTCCCGCCGGCACGGATACGTTGACCAGCGTCTTCGCCCCCGTGGCGTGATTGACTTCACGCGGCTCCAGCGGCCCCGAGAAGTTGTCCCAGTTGTTGGCGTTCGGCCCCGCGTAGGTCCAGCCGGTGAGCGCGAGCGCCACCTGCTGCACCGTGAACTGATCGTAGGCGCGCGTCGGGCCGCCGGCACTCAGGTCGAGGTCGCCGTCGGGCTCGAGCAGGTAGAGCCCGATGGTGAAGAGCTGCAGCAGCTCGCGGGCGAAGTTCTCATTCGCGGCACTGCCGTTCATCGGCTTGTTGCTGTTCGCGAGGTCGAGGTATTTGCCCATCTGCGAACTGCGCGCGATCGCCTCGAGCAGGTTCCGGTAGTTGCCGAACGCATGCTGGCTGAGGATCTGCAGGTAGGGCACGAGTTCGTCCGGATAGATGTTCTTGTTCGCCGAGATCACGATGATCTGCGCCAGCGCCCCGGCGACCCGCTGCCGCAACTGGTCCGGGGCCGTCGCGAGCCGGTGCAGATACTGCGCCTGCACGACCGACATCGCCATGCCGCCGGGATTCGCGATCGGCGTCGCCGGCAGGGCGAACTGCTCGTCGAGCCACGCATCGATTCCGATGGATTTCACCTTCGCCAACTCGAGGGACGTCGGCCCGTAGGCAGCCTGTTCCAGGAATCGCGCCGCCGCCACGTTGCCCGGGCCCGTGCCGCCCGCCGGCGCCGCGGCGAGCGTCACCGCCGCCACCGCACTCACCGCCGGATCCGCCACGCTCGTGGCCCGCACGCTCACGCTCGCAGGCGTCGGCACGGTCGCGGGCGCAGTGTAGAGCCCCGCCGCGCTGATCGTGCCGACGGTGGCATTGCCCCCGACGACGCTGTTCACGCTCCACGTCACGGCCGTGTTGGCCGTGCCTGACACGGTGGCGGTGAACGACTGCGTCGCGCCCGTATTGAGCGAAGCCGTGCCCGGCGAGACCGCGACCACCACCGGCACGACGACCGGTGCCGTCACCGCGAGATTCACCGCCGAGCTCGTCGTCCCGCCGATGCCGGGATTCGCGACCGTGATCTTCACCGTCGTGCCCGCCAGCGCCGCCGCCAGCGTGCCGGTCGCCTTCAGCCGCGTCGCCGAGACATACGTCGTCGCGAGCGGCGCGCCGTTGAGCCGCGCCACCGAGCCCGCCTGGAAATTCGAGCCGTTGAGCGAGAGCTCGAAATTCCCCGCCGGCACCGTCGTCGGCGAGATGCTCCAGAGGTTCACCGCGGGCTGCGTGATCGTGAGCGAGACCGCCGCCCACTGGTCCGGATACGCCGTGCTCGTCGCGCGCACGGAGACGACGTTGTTCTCCGGGATCGTCGTCGGCGCGGTGTAAAGGCCCGAAGCCGAGACCGTGCCGTAGGTGGCGTCGCCGCCCGCCACGCCGTTGACCGACCACGTGATCGTGTTCGGGCTCAGCGGCACGTAGGCCGAGAGCTGCCGCGTCGAGCCGCGGGTAACGTTGCCGCTGCTGTAAACCGCGAGGTATTGCGCGTGGGCCGCGGCGACGGAAAGCGCCAGGAGCACCAGCATGAGGAGTCGTGAGATCATGGGAGCGTTGCACCGAAGAGAAACGAATCCCGCGGCGATTATTACATGCCCGCCGAAAAAAATCCGTCCCACCTCCGCAGTTGCACCCGCCCGCCCGAGCCGTTTCCCTCCGCGCCTTTCCCTCATGCGCCCCTCACGTCTCCTCCTCGCCGCGGCTGCGTTGACCGCGTCCGCCGGCATCCTCGCCGCCCAAACCCAGCCCCAGCCCGCCAAGAAACAGCGCCGCAACGCCGTCGCCGAGCGCTACGAGCAGTCGTGCGCCCAGTGCCACGGCAAAAATCTCGAGGGCGGGCGCACGCCCTCCGGCAACGTCGTCCCGTCCCTGCTCGACAACGAGTGGCTCCACGGCGGCAGCGACGCCGATATCACCAAGAGCATCCGCAACGGTTATCCCGAGAAGGAAATGCCCGCGTGGGGCGCCGCGATCCCCGAGGTCGAGATCCGCGCGATGGTCATCTACATCCGCGAGCAACAGGCCGCCTTCCAGCGCGGCCAGATCAAGTTCGAGAAGCCCGCCGACTCCATCGCGGTGAAGAGCCAGCTCCACAGCTACAAGCTCGACACCTGGGTCGGCGGCCTCGCCGAGCCCTACGGCCTCGCGTTCCTCGACGCCAAACTCGCGCTCGTCACCGAGAAGAAGGGCAAGGTCTTCCTCGTCGAAAACGGCCAGCGCCGCGCCGAGCCCATCGCCGGCACGCCCCAGGTCGACACCGCCGGCCAGGCCGGCCTCTACGACGTCGTCCCCCATCCGCAGTTCGCGCAGAACGGCTGGATCTATTTCGCGTTCGCCGATCCGAAGAAGAACGCCGCCGGCGCCGAGGTCAGCCTCACCAAAATCATCCGCGGCAAACTCAAGGACAACGCCCTCGTCGCCCAGGAGACGATCTACGAGGGCGCGCTCGAGCACTACGTGAAAGCCGGCGGCGTGCACTTCGGCGGCCGCATCGCCTTCGACCGCCAGGGCTTCCTCTACTTCGTCATCGGTGAACGCGGCGGCAAGATGGTCGCCCAGGATCTCAAGCTGCCCATCGGCAAGATCCACCGTCTCCACGACGACGGCCGCCTGCCCGCCGACAACCCCTACGTGAAGGACGCCACCGCCGTGAAATCCATCTGGAGCTACGGCCACCGCAACCCGCAGGGCCTCGCCTTCCATCCCGTCACCGGCGCGCTCTACGACATCGAGCACGGCCCCCGCGGCGGCGACGAACTCAACCACGTCCAGAAGGGCCGCAACTACGGTTGGCCCGTCATCACCTACGGCATGGAATACGACGGCACGGCGATGACCGACATCACCGCCAAAGCCGGCATGGAGCAGCCCGTCACCTACTGGGTGCCCTCGATCGCCCCCTGCGGCATGAACTTCTACACCGGCACGCTCTTCCCGAAGTGGAAAAACCACCTCTTCGTCGCCACCCTCGCCGCGCAGGAGCTCCGCCGCCTCGAGGTCACGGACGGCAAGGTCACGCAACAGGAAGTTCTCTTCAAAAACCTCGGCCGCATCCGGCACGTCACCGCCGGCCCCGACGGCGCGATCTACGTCCTCCTCCCCGAGCGCGTCGCCCGCATCGTCCCCGAAAGCTGATCGCCCGGGCGCCGCCTCTCCCGCGCCCCCGTCCCTGCGAAGCCAGGACGCCACGAGCCCCCCGGGTTCCTGGTTTCCTGGCTTCCGGCTTTTGGTCCACCGCGCCGGCCGGCTTCGTCCCCATCACGCACAAAAAAGCGCGGGGCCGGCAAAGCCCCGCGCTGCGATTGGTTTCCGGCCGCCTCCGAATCAGACGCGGCTCGGCCGGCTCAGAATCGCCAGCTGACCTTGCCGTAGAAGCTGCGGCCGTTGAAGCCGTAGGGCGTCGGGTTTAGCAGGTAGGGCAGGCTGCCCTGATTGTCGTTGCCGCTGAACACCGTGCCGTTGCTCACGACGGTCGGCATGCTGCGGGTGGCGCGCTCGTCGGTGATGTTGTTCACGCCGACGGCAAACGAGAGCGCCTTCGAGAAGCGGTAGCTCACGTCGAGGTCGAAGAGCCAGCGCGCCGCGAAGACCTGCACGATCTGGCTGTTGGCGCTCACCGGATCGGTCGGCCGCAGGTAACTCCGGATACCGGGCGTCAACGCCGCGATCGCCGCCGGCGTGGCGCTGGAGGCCTGCACCGACTCCACATCGCCGTAGCGGATCGCGCGCGTGAGGAACGAGAGCGGACCGACATCGTAGGCGGCACTGAAGTTCAGCACGTTCCGCGGCTGGCCTTTTTCCATGCGGATGCGCTCCGTCAGGTCGAAGAGCGGCGTGGTCACGCCGACGGCCGCGAGCTGCGGCGGCGTGGGCTTGAAGCGCGTGACCTCGGTCTTGTTGAAGTTCGCGCCCGCGGTCAGCGTGAGCCGGCGGTCGGCGCCGAAGCGGTGCACGTAGCGCGTGTTGAGGTCGAGGCCGCGCGTCTCGGTGTCGACCGCGTTGGTGAAGTAGCGGCCGCCGGTCACACCGCCGAGCCCCTGGGCGGCCAGGTAGGCGAGGAACGGGCTGCCCGCCGCGCCGAGGAAGTTCGACGAAAGCACGATGCGGTCGTCGATATCGATCTGGTAGAAATCCACGCTCGCCGTGAAGCCCTTGGCCGGCTCGAGCGTGAAGCCGATGCTGCGGTTAAGGGAGGTCTCGGGCACAAGCGCGCTCGCGCCGAGCGCCTTGGCGACCGGATCACTGACCGGGAACGTCTTGTTCTCGAACGGCACGCCGCCGATGAAGTTCGTCGCCGTGGAACTGAACCACTGCTGCGCGAGGTGCGGGGCGCGGAAGCCCGTGCTGACCGAGCCGCGGATGGCCGCCTGCTCGTTGAGCTTCACGCGCGTGGCCAGCTTGGCCGTCGTTTCGTTGCCGAAGTCGGTGTAGTCCTCGAACCGCACCGCGCCCGAGACCATCCACGCGTCGGTGAGCGCCTGCTCGGCGTCGGCGTAGAACGCGTAGGAGTCTCGCGTGCGCGAGCCGGCGTCGCCCGGACGGAAACCGGGAAACACCTGCGCGCCAGGAGCGCCCTGGTTGCCCGCGCTCGGGCCGTCGAGAATGCGCACGCCGCCGTCCCGGTAGGAATCGGGCGTGCCGGGGCGGATGTTGTAATGCTCGTGGCGGAACTCGCCGCCGAGCGCGACCTTCAGCGGCGACTTCAGGCCGGTGGCGAACTGGTTGGTCAGGTCGACGTTGGTCGTGTGCTGCTTGAAGGTCAGCGTGCCCGAATAGAACGAGCGCGGGCTCGCGTTGCCGAGCGTCACGTTGGCCGACTGCGCCGTCGTGTAGGCGAGCGCGTTGGAGCCGATGACGCTGCTCAGGTCGAGGTCCCAGCCGCCAGCGAGCTTGCGCTTCGCGCCGGCGCCGAAGCTGAGGTCCCAGATGTTGGACTGGATGACGGGCAGGAAACCGTTGGGCCAGAGCGAGCGGACCGTGCGGTCGTCGCCCGCCCGGCGGAAGAAGCCCGCGCCCTCGCCGTGGCGCTGCGACGCGCCGCCGAAGAAGTAGGCCGTCCACGCGCCGAGCTGCGTCTCGCCGTTGAGGAAGAGCCCGCGCTCGCGGGTCTTGGCGTCGCCGAAGCGGTGGTTGAAGCGGTTCACCGTCGCCTCGCGACCATCGAGCGTGCCGGCGCTCGCGGTCAGGCCCGTGCCGGAGCCGAAGTTGCCCGAGGGCAGCACGAGCGCGCCCGCGGCGTTGGTGCCGAAGAACTGCTGGCGCGTGTCGATGGCGCCGCGGCTGGTGCCGCTGTATTCCCGCACGTAGGCCGTGGCGAAGAGCGAGCCCTTCGCGCCCAGCTTGGTGCCGCCGATCGCGCTCACCTTCAGGTCGCGGCCATCACCCTCGGACGTCGCGCCGTAGGACGTGTCGACGCCCCACGCGATCTCCTTCTTGAGAATGACGTTGATCACGCCGGCGATGGCATCGGAGCCGTATTGCGCCGAGGCGCCGTCGCGCAGGATCTCGACGCGCTCGATCGCCGAGGACGGGAAGGCGTTGAAGTCGACCGAGACGGAGCCGCGGCCGATGGAGCCGTTGACGTTGACCAGCGCACTCGTGTGGCGGCGCTTGCCGTTGACGAGGACCAGCACTTGGTCCGGCGCGAGGCCGCGCAGCGTCGCGGGGCGGATGTGATCCGTGCCGTCGGTCAACGACGGGCGCGGGAAGTTGAACGACGGGATCGTCGCCTGCAGCATCTGCGACAGCTCCGGCGTGCCGACCTTTTCGAGATCGGACGAGAGCACGATGTCGATCGGCACGGGCGAATCGACAACGGTGCGGTCGTTGAAGCGCGTGCCCGTGGACACGAAGGCTTCGAGCTTGATCGGTTGATCTTTGGCGCCCGCAGCGGCCTGCGCCGCGAGCTCGGTGGTGGCGCCGAGCGCCAGGGCCAGCGGGGCCGCGACGAAGGCGCGACCCCACGGGCGACGCGTCAGCGCCGCCTGGGTGTAGGTGGGATGGTTCATAGTCGGGGCCCGGGAAACGACCCAGGCCGCCGCACGATGATCAGGATCCGGCGACACACAAGCGGCGGACCCGCTCTCATCCCCGCGCTTGCGCCGCGTTTCCCTCGTGCCACGGTCCGGACCATGCAAGCCCCCCGGCGCCTCACCGCCCGTCTCGCCGCGTTCCTCGCCCTCGCCCTGCTCGTCACCGCCCCCGCCCGCGCCCAACGCGTCGCCGTCCACGCCGAGCACGGCATCGTCGCCTCCGCCCACCACCTCGCTTCGCAGGCCGGCCTCGAGATGCTCCAGCGCGGCGGCAACGCCGTCGACGCCGCCGTCGCCACCGGCCTCGCCCTCACCGTCGTCTATCCCATCGCCGGCAACCTCGGCGGCGGCGGCTTCATGGTCATCCACCTCGCCGATGGCTCCGACGGCGGCCGCGGCCGCCAGCTCGTCATCGACTACCGCGAGTCCGCCCCCGCCGCCGCCACGCGCGACATGTATCTCGACGCCCAGGGCAACGTCCTCTCCGGCCCCGGCTCCTCCACCGTCGGCTGGCGCGCCAGCGGCGTGCCCGGCTCGGTCGCCGGCTTCGCCCTCGCCCTCGAAAAATACGGCTCGAAGAAACTCACCTGGGCCGACGTCTGCGAACCCGCCCGCCGCCTCGCCGCCGACGGCCACATCGTCACCCAGGGCTCCGCCGCGCAGCTCCGCAACTCCGCCAGGCTCCTCGGCCAGTTCGAGGAATCGAAGCGGATCTTCCTCAACGGCGGCACGTATTGGAAAACCGGAGACCTGTGGCGCCAGCCCGATCTCGCCGCCACCTTCGCCCGCCTCCAGAAACAGGGGCCGCGCGAGTTCTACACCGGCGAGACCGCGAAGAAGATCGCCGACGCCATGGCGAAAAACCAGGGCACCCTCACCCTTGCCGACCTCGCCGCCTACCAACCCGCCGAGCGCACGCCCCTCCGCGGCACCTACCGCGGCCACGAGATCGTCACCATGCCGCCACCCAGCTCCGGCGGCATCGCCCTCCTCCAGATGCTCGCCATGCTCGAGGCGCACGACGTCGGCCAACTCGGCCACACCTCCGCGGCCAAGTATCACCTCCTCGCCGAAGTCATGAAACGCGCCTTCCGCGACCGCGCCGAATACCTCGGCGATCCCGACTTCGTCCCCGTGCCCGTCGCCCAGCTGCTCGACCGTGCCTACCTGCGCAAGCGCATCGCCGACTACTCCCCCGACCGCGCCACCCCCGCCGGCCGCATCGAGCCCGGCCTCGGCCCCGTTAAACTCTCCCAACTCCCGGCTCCCGGCTCTCCCCTGCGCCCCGAACCGACCGAAACCACCCACTTCTCCGTCGTCGACGCCGCCGGCAACGCCGTCGCCAACACCTACACCCTCAACGGCAACTTCGGCAGCGGCGTCACCATCCCCGGCACCGGCGTCCTCATGAACAACGAAATGGACGACTTCACCGCCAAGGTCGGCGTGAAGAACATGTTCGGCCTCCTCCAGGGCCCCGCCAACGCCATCCAGCCCGGCAAACGCCCGCTCTCCTCGATGACGCCCACGCTCGTCTTCAAGGACGGCCAGCTCCTCCTCGCCACCGGCAGCCCCGGCGGCCCCACCATCATCAACACCGTCCTCCAGATCATCCTCAACGTCGTCGACCACGGCATGCCCGCCATGGCCGCCGTCGAGGCACCCCGCGTGCACCACCAGTGGATGCCCGACGAGCTCACCTTCGAGCGCAACGGCCTCTCCGCCGACACCCTCGCGCTCCTCCAGGCGCGGGGCCACACGGTGAAGGAACGCGTGTCCTACGAAGGCGGATACCAGGGCGATGCCGAGACCATCCTCATCGACCCCGCCACGAAGCTCCGTCACGGCGCCGCCGACCCCCGCAAGCCCGACTCCCGCGCCCTCGGCCACTGACCGCCCCGCCGCGGCATTTCACGTATTACGTGAAATGATCGGCCCGCGCGGCGCGGCGGCGGCGGCATCGCGCCACGCAGCCGGGCCATCCGGCCACCCCCGCGCTTGCCTCCTCCCCGCGCCGGCCGTCGGCTTGAGCCGGATCTCCCGTTTTCCGCCATGCAAACCCGCCCCTTCGGTCGTCACGCGTTTCAATGCTCCGAGATCGGCTTCGGCGCCTGGGCCATCGGCGGCTCATGGGGCGCACAGTCCGATGCCGATTCGCTCGCCGCCCTCCATCGCGCCCTCGATCTCGGCTGCAACCTCATCGACACCGCCGCCGGCTACGGCAACGGCCGCAGCGAGCGCCTCATCGGCCAGGTGCTCCGCGAACGCGCCGCCGCAGGGAAATCGGACCGCATCTTCGTCGCCACCAAAACCCCGCCCGCCCCGGGCGAATGGCCGCCCTCGCCCTACGACCGCGCCGAGGACCGCTACTCCGAGGCCTATCTGCGCGCCAACATCGCCGAGCGTATCCGGAATCTCGGCACGCCCCGGCTCGACCTCCTCCAGCTCCACACCTGGACGCGCGCCTGGAACCGCAATCCCACCCCGTTCCGCATTCTCCGCCAGCTCCAGCGCGAGGGCCTCGTCAACCTCGTCGGCATCTCCACGCCCGAGCAGGACCAGAACAGCGTCATCGATCTCATGCGCGGCGGCTGGGTCGACGCCGTCCAGGTGATCTACAACCTCTTCGACCAGGAACCCGCCGCCGAGCTGCTCGATGTCGCCCGCGAATGCGGCGTCGCGGTCATCGTCCGCGTCGCGTTCGACGAGGGCGCGCTCACCGGCAAATTCACCGCCGCCACCACGTTTCCCCCGGACGACTTCCGCGCGAAGTATTTCGCCGGCGACCGCGTCGGCCGCGTCGTCGCACGCGTGGCCGCAATCGAGCAGGACCTCGCCGGCACCGGCTACACGCTGCCCCAGGCCGCGCTGAAATGGGTGCTCGCCCACCCCGCCGTCTCCACCGTGATCCCCGGCATGCGCAACGTCGCCCAGGCCGGGGCCAACTGCGCCGTCAGCGACCTCCCCGCTATGCCCGAGCCGCTCGTCACCCGCCTCCGCCGCCACCACTGGCGCCGCGGCGTGTGGTATGGCGGCAAATAGCCGACCAAAAAAAGACGCGCGGGAGATTCTCCCGCGCGTCCGTCGCTGTCGGGGGCCTGCGCCCGCCTCAGAACCTGTAGGTGAGCGACGCCTTGAAGTCGCGCGGCGTGCCCACCGTCACCGCCCCGCGGCTGCCCGCGGCGAGGATGTAGTCTTTGTTGAGTAGATTGAGCACGGTGAGCGCACCGGACCACTGGCCGCGGCGGTAGGTCACGCCCGCATTCCAGAGCGTGCGGCCCGCCACGTAGAACGACGGCTGCACCGGCACGAACGCCGGCCCCGTCGGCAGCGGCCGCGTTGTGGTGAAGCCCGTCGCGTTCTCGCCCGCCACGTCGCCCTTGTAGTCTACGGCGAGGTTGAAACCCCAGTCCTTCAGCGCGCCCTCGGTGAAGCGATAGTCGGCGTAGGCGGCGTAGGATTTGTCCGGGATGCCGCGCACGCGCACGTTGGTAATCGGCTGGCGGATCTTCACGGAGGTGATGTTCCCGACAAACGTCAGGTTCTTGTTCCACGAGTAGGTGGTCTCGAACTCCCAGCCCTTCGACGTGAGGTCGAGCAGCAGGAACTGCGGCAGGAGCGCCGCCGCCGCGAAATCGCCCAGCGCCTGCAGACGGAAGAACTCGCTGTTCGTCACTGCCGTATTCTTCTGCGCGATTTCGAAATATGCCGCCGAGGCCGTGAAGCGGCCGTCGAGCAGCGCGGTCTTCACGCCGTATTCGTTCTGCCCGCCCTGCGCGAGTTTCAGGTTGGGATCGGTCACGCCGGCGTTGAGCGAGCCGGGCATCGTGCCGCCCGTCGTGTTGCGGCTGTAGAAGACCGAGATCTCGCGGATCGGCTTGATCACCACGCCGAACGACGTCGCGTTGCTCGTCAGGTTGAAATCCGGCGAGTTGGGAAACGCGGGGTTGATCGCCGTGCCCGTCGTGTCGGTGCGCGTCAGCGAACCAAAGAAACGCGAGACTCCACCCGAGAGCTGGAGCCGGTTCTGCCACAGCCCGAGGCTCTCGTAGGCGAAGATCTGCAGGTCGTCCTGCCGGCCCGTGCGGTCGAGACCGAGGCCCGGCGTGGTCGTCAGGCCGGGGCGGATCGGCGGGTAGACGTAGGCCGGATACGTGATCGAGGCCAGGTTGTTGGCCGGCACCGGAGGCCGCGAGGCCGCGGCGGGCGAGATCCAGCGGACCTTGGAGGTGTTGGCCGCGAAGCCGGTGAGCGTCGTCGACTTGGCCCACGCGGTGTCGAAGACGATCGCGTAGTCGTTCTTCAGGTGCGCCTCGGTGTATTCGAGGTCGTTCTTGCCCACGTTGCGCGTGTAGATCCACGTCGACGGATCGGTGACGGGCACCGGGGTGCCGACGAGCGTCACGCCGGATGCCGCGTTGTAGGCGGCCGTGTTCCAGTTCACGCCCGGCTCGTAGAGGCCGGTGAAGGGATTGCGGCTGCCGCCGCCCGCGTTGGTGAGACCGGCGCTCGTGCCGCCGATGTCGTAGCGGCGCACGTGGTCCGCCATGCCGTAGAGCCGCGAGGTCACGTGCGAGCCGAGCGTGGAGAGGAGCTCGAAGCTGCCGCGCTCGGTCGAACGGTGACGCGTGTCGGTCTTGTCGCCGAACTGCCAGTCGCGCGGCAGCCCGCGCGCGATGCGCGCCGTGTCGTTGCCGCCCACGCTGGGATCGAGCGGCAGGCCGCCGAGGTTCGTCTCGCGGTTCTGCACGAAGTCGGCCTTCAGCGTCAGCTTGTGCTGGGGCGAGATCTGGTAGGAAAACGACGGCGCCAGCTCGTAGCCGTTCCGATACTGGCCGTTGATGTAGTAATCGATCCGCCACAGCGAATACACCAGTCGCATGGCCGCGCGGCCGTCCTTCGACAGCACGCGATTGTAGTCGAGGTCGAAGGTGTGGCCCGAGTAACGCGAGGTCCCGAGCGTCACCGTCGCCGCGTTCTTCGCCAGCGGCGATTTGGTGATCGGGTTCATCACGCCGCCGGGACTGCCGCCGGGCACGAGGATGGCGTTGGGACCCTTGATGATCTCCAGCCGTTCGATGTTCGCCGTCGAAAGCGACATACTGTAGCCGTCCGCCCCGGAGATCATCGTGCCGTCGATAAACTCGGCTGAGACCTGGAAACCGCGGATCGAGTAGCGGTCGCCGCCGAAGGGCAGTGTGTTCTCTACGATCGGCGTCACGTATTTCGCGGCGTCGAGCATGCGGTTCGCCGCGGAGTCCACGATGAACTCCTTCGGCACGACGGAGATCGTCTGCGGCACATCCTGGATGTCCATCGCCACGCGCGAGGCGGAGAGCGCCTGCCGCGACTGGTAGGGATTCGTCGGTGCCTCGGTGATGACGAACTGCGCGAGCTTCAGCGGCTCGTCCTTCGCCGCCGCGGCGTTGGCCGCGACGGGCGCCTGGCTCCACGCGGCCCGCGCGCCGCCGAGGGCGAGCGTGGCCGCGCAGACGTTGAACAAAACGCGGTGGGCACCGCGGTGGGATTTCGGGTTCATGGGTTCCTTGGGTTCTCCCGCCGACACCACGCCACGCCGCGCCGCGCAGGGAGGCGCAGCGCACGCGTGAGCGAACGCGGGGCGGGGTCGGGGTAGCGCTGCCGATACACGCCGCGCGGGCCCCCGAGTCTACGCACCCACCTGCCGGACCGTCCGGCAGGAATTCGGACAGTCACGCCCGCCAGCCCCTTGGTCGTCCGGGAAGATCGCTAACGCGGACTCACTGGAGCCACGTGAGCGCCGGCCGCGTCATCGATTCTTTCAACGCCGCCGCATCGCGCTCCGTGCAGGTGCCGGTGCGCTCGTCCCCGTCCAGGAACGCCACGAACTCCAGCTGCGGCGCCCCGTCCGCCGACGCCCAGAAACGCACGATCTCCAGCGCCGGCAGCGTCTGCCGCCCGAGGATCCGCACCAGCGGCAGGTCCACGAAGCCGCCGCACGACCGATACACCAGCTCCGTGCACACCAGCTTGTCCGCGCTGAAGAAATCGTAGTCGAAGTCATACGGCTTTCCCGCGTGGTCGAAGGCCCGCGCGATCACTTCGCGCCGCTGCGCCTCCGTCAGCCGCGGCCGCAGCACCGCCACCGAGTCCGCCTCGCCCACCGAGTGCTCCAGCGTCGTGAAGATCACGCCCGCGCTCACCGCCTCGATCAACGCCGGCGCGTGGCCCGCCGCATCCGGCTGCGCAAACCGCGCCAGGTGCTTCGCCACGCGCGGATCCGCCGCCACGCCGAGCGCCCGCAGCTCGTCCGCCGTGCCCACGTAGAGCGCCGCATGCGGCCAGTAGCCCGGCAAAAACGCCGTCGAGAGATACCAGTTCCGACGTTCGATGATGATGTCGCCCGGCCGCAGGCGGGGCCGCAGCGCCGCGAGCTGTGCGTCGGTCACCAGCCCTTTCTGCTCGTGCGGCTCGCGGATCTTCACGCCGGCGAGGAACGTCGAGACCGCCGCGCCGGCGCGATACACGCCGCCGCGGGCAAACTTCCGCACGTCGGCCGCCGCCGTCTGCAGCTTGTAACGCAGCAGCCGCTCGGAGAGTCGCGCCGTGTTGTCCCCCGCCGTCGCGATCGCGTGGTGGAAAGTCCGATACGGCTCCGCCTCCCGCAGTCCCGCCGCCGCCCACTCCGGCAGCGTCGCATGGTAGTGCCGCCAGCCCTGCTCCAGCCACGCGCGGTGCGACACGTGCGCGAGGTTCGCGCGGATCGCATCGTAGATGCCCGCCGGCAGGTCCCAGCGCGGCTCGCCTTCGTTGAGTTTCCGGATCGCCGCCTCCGCGCCGTCGAAGGCGAGGACGAAACGCGCCGCATAATCATACGCCAGCGCCGCCGCCGTGTAGTGCAGCAGCAGCGCGCGCAGCCGCAGCGGCTCCTCCGCCAGCTCCGCATGCCGCTGGTAGAACCACACCGTGCGCAGCAGCGCCGTGCGGAACGAGAGGTAGGTCACCAGCATCCGGCGGATCTCGTCGTCGTCCTCCGGCCGGTAGTAGCTGCGCTCGCCCGCCGCCAGCCCCGCCTCGAAACGCCGGAACCGCGCCTCGAGTTCGCCCAGTCCGGCGATCACCGCCACCAGGCCCTGCTCGTCCGCCGTCATGCGCTCCGCCAGTTCGGCCGCCACGGTCCCGTGCAGCGCCGGGCCGCTGTGTTTCAGAAACTCGATCGGCCGGTCCCGCAGCAGCCAGCCCGTCGCTCCCGCCATCAGCCCGAGCGCCAGCGTGCCGCTCGCGAGCGTCACCCACCACGGCGGCCGATACACCACGCCTTTCGGCTGCGGCGGCGCCACGCGCACCGGCAGCTTCCGGTCGCCCGCAAACGCCGCCAGCAGCGCGCCGATCTCCTCATCCTCGCCCCGCAGCGCGCGCGCCAGGGTCGGCCGCGCCAGCAGCCGCAGCTCCGCCAGCCAGAAACGGAGCGCACCGCGCAGCCGCCGCGACACCGCGAGCGTCACCAGCCCCGCCGCCGGCATCGCCAGCACCCACGCCCACGCCACCCACGGCAGGAAATACAGGCTCATCCGCCACCACACGAACGCATACCACGCCGCATAGATCGGCACGCTCAGCCCGAGCCGGCTCAGCGCGACGACCATCCGGCCCTCGCCCGCGAGCCGGCCGGCGATCAGCCGCACGATCCCATACGGCACCGCGTGGTGCAGGAAACCGATCAACCCCACCGCCCCGCCCGCCGTCATCGCCAGTCCGTCGCGCAGCAGCACGAGCGCGAGCCGCCAGCCCTGCAGGCGAAACACGCGCGCCTCCGCCGGCACGCCCGCCTGCGCCAACGCCGCCGCATGCGCCGCCACGCGCCGCGCCGCCGCCTCCGCCCGCGGCGGCTCCGCCCGGTGGAAATGGTTGATCGCATCCGCCACCCGCTTCCGGCGGTGCAGCGTGGCGAGCATCTGGCTCCGCCCGCCGGGCACTTCCGGCAGCAGCGCCTCGACCTCGTCGAGCAGCGACTCCCACGCGGCATTCTCCAGATGCACCACGCAGGGCCGCAGCCGCGCCGCAATCTCCTGCGTGAGCGCCCGCATCGCCGGGTGTTCGTCGCCGCCGTGCATCGCGAGCCACCGGCCCGCGTCGATCGGCCGCCCCACCTTGATCCACACCGCACTGCGAAACCGCTCCTTGCGCTCGTAGTTGATGCCCACCGGCACCACGCGCACCGGCCGGGTCTCGCCCGCGGCCGCCGCCTGCGCGACCGCCTGCAGCGCCAGCCGTGCCGCACCCGAGCGCACCAGCGCGAGCTGCGCCGCGTCGTGGCTCTTGCCCTCCGGGAAAATCCCCATCGCCGCCCCGCCGGCGATCCGCCGCGCCGCCAGCGCGAGCGACTCGAGGTGGCGGCTCACCTGTTTCGCATCGTCCGTGCCGCGATACGCCGGCACCATCCCCAGCGCCCGCAGCAGCGCCCCGAAGACCGGCACGTCGAAGAGCGGCGCCTTCGCCATCAACGCCACCGGCCGCTGCGCCGCGATGCCGAGCAGCACGGGATCGATCAGCGAGTTGGGGTGGTTCGCCACCAGCAGCACCGGGCCGTCCCGCGGAATCAGCTCCCCGCCCGTCACCTCGATCCGCGGGTAATAGAAACGCACCAACGCCCGCGCCAACCCTCGCCAGAACCCGGAGCTTTCCTTGGCCGCCATGTGGGATGTGCCCCGAGCCAACGCGACCCCGCGCTCCACCTCAAACCCCGAAATCTCCCGGTCGACCGTTCCCCGGGGTTTTCTTTTTCCGCATTTTGCGCCTTGTTGCGCCCTGCCCCCGCTCTTCCCGTGCCGCTGCTGATCCTCCTCACGCCGTTCTTCCTCCTCTTCGAGGTGGGGCAGCTGGTGCTCAGCGAGCGCTACCTCGGCATCAAACAGATCGCCCGCGGCGCCGACCCCCGGCAACTCGGCCTGGGCGAACTCACCGCCGCGTGCTGGAGCATCCTGCTCATCGGCTACTGGCTCTGGATGCTGCTGCTCCTGCTCGAGCCCATGGGCCGGATCCACGGGCTGGGCCTCCTCGGCGTCAGTGCCGTCGGCTTCTCCCTGCGGCGCGGCTGCGCGCTCAAAACCGTCCTCGTCATCCTCACCTTCGAGGGCGCGATCCGTGTCGGCCTCCTCCTCTCGCTCTGCGTGATGGTCTGGCGCCGGCTCTGAGCGCCGCGCGTCACCCGCGCCGTGCGATCCGCCGGGTCTCCGGCTTGGGCTCGGCCTCCGCAAACGACCGGCCGAAAAACTCCTGCGCCGCCGTCACGAACGCCGCATACTTCGTGTAGTCGCCCGCCCACGAATTCGGAACGTGGATACGCTTGATCACGCCCTGGCCCACCTTGTCCGGCGCGGTCCCGTCCGGCGCCAGCTCCAGCGTGAACTTCGGGTCGTGCGTGTGGACCACGTAGTGTTTCGATCCCGCCGCCCCGTCGCGCTCGACGCGCAGAAATTGAGAGAGGTTCATCGCGCCCCGCCACCATGACGCGCCCCGCCCGCGGCACAACTGCGGAACACGATTTCCCGCCCGCGCCCCCCACCCCGCGCGGCGTGCCGCGCCGCGGCTGTTTTCCCCTTGAGCCGCACCCGCGTCCCACGCACAACCACCTCGCCACCTGCGTGCCGTGTCCGCCTCGGTCCGGGAAAGGGTTGGCTGGGAATCGGGCCTCGGGACGCCACGCAGCGCCTTCAATGCATCCCTCCGCTCCAAACCCGAAGCTCCCCACCTGGCTCTTCATCGTCACCGACCTCGCGCTGATCGCCGCCGCCGCCGCGATCGCCTGGGCGCACTACCCGAAGGTTCCGCCCACCGGCTGGCTCGTGACCCTCGTCGTGTGCGTCGCCGCCGGCGCGATCGTCGGACTCGTCCCCCTCGTCGCCCGCTACGAGCGCGAGAAAAACGAGGCGCTCGACGAGCGCCAGCGCGCCCTCGAAGCCCTCTCGCGCACCGTCGCCGCCTCCGCCGAACAGATCAGCATCGCCGCCAACGGCCTCCACGAGATCGCCGAGCTCGCACAGAAAAACCTCCGCCACGCCGAGCAGCTGCCGCAGAAGCTCCAGGAGAAGATGGCCGAGTTCCAGGCCCAGCTCGCCCAGGCCGAGGACGCCCAACGCGAAGAGCTCGAGCGCGAACTCACCGCCCTCCGCACCAGCGAGAGCGAACGCCTCGAATCCACCTCGCAACGCATCGCCAAGACCTCCGCGGAGTGGACGAAACTCGAGGCCGCCACCCAGCAGCACCTCGCCGCCGCCAACGACGCCCTCCAGAAACTCCACCTCGGCACCGCCACCGCCATCGCACAGGCCCAGGCCGCCGCCGAACAGGCCCTCACCCAGGCGCGCATCGAGGCCGCCCGCCACGTCGGCCTCGCCGCCGGCGAAGCCACCCAGGCCGTCACCGCCGCCAAGGCCGAGGCCGTCACGGATCTCCAGGCGCAACTCACCACCGCCACCGGCGAGGTCCAGACGCGCCTCACCTCGGCCCTCACCGAAATCCAAACCCGGCTCGGCTCCGCCACCACCGAACTGCACGGCACCGGCACCGACGCCGCCCGCACCCTCGAAGCCGCCCGGACCTCCGCGCTCGCCGACTTCGAGTCCCGCATCGCCAGCGCCGCCACCGCGGCCGCCACGACCGTCGCCGGCGCCACCACCGACTTCGACCGCCGCGTCGCCGCTGCCCTCGAGGCCATCGATGCACGCATCACCCGGCTCGAATCGCTGCCGCCGCCCCCGCCCGTCGTCGTCGCGCCCGCGGTCGAGAACACGCCCGCGCCTGCTCCGGCCGAGCCCACCCTCGCCGCCACCGCACCCGAGGCTGTCGCCTCGCCCGCGGCATCACCCGCCGAGTCCACCGACGCTGCGTCCCCCGCCGAAAACACGGCCCCGGTGGAGCCCACACCGGCCCCGCCACCCAAGCGCTCGCGTCGTCGGCGTGAAGAGCCTCCCGCGGAGCCCGTCATCGCGGCTGTGATTCCCGCACCCGAGCCGACGCCCGAGCCTGCCCCGGCTGCGGTCACCGCCGCCGAATCCGTGCCCGCGCCCGAGCCCGCCCCGGTCGCCGCGGAAATACCCGCACCCGAGCCGACCGTCACGGCCGCTGAAATTGTCCCGCCCCCCGCCGAGCCGGCGCCGTCGGAGCCGCCCGCCGCCATCGAGACCCCGGCAGCGCCCGCACCCGAGGAGCCCACGCCGGTCCGCTCCGAGACGTTTGCCGAGATCAGCCCCGTCGCCCCAGGCACGGCCGAACCGTTTACCCCGGAGCCCGCCACGGAGCCTGCCGCCGCAGACCTCACCGCTCCCGCCGGCGAACCGGCCGTGCAACCTGCCGCCACGGAGCCCACGCTCCCCGAGCCGGCTCCAGCCACTCCCGCCCCGGAGCCGGAACCGGAGATCGTCGCCGCCACGCCGGAACCCGAGCCGATCACCGAGACCGTCGCACCCGAGCCGGAATCCATCTCGCCGCTGGCAGCCGAAGCACCGCCCGCCCCCGCAGCAGAACCCGCCGGAGCCGGCGAACCCGCCGAAGCGGCTGCAACGACCGAGCCCGAGCCGGCCCCCGCCCCGCGCCCGCGTCTCTCCCGCCCGGTTGCGCCCGAGCCCGATCCGGAACCGAGCCTCGGCCTCGATCTCGACGAGCCCGCCACCACCGCACCCGGCCTGCACGACAGCGTGCTCAGCTCCGACGGCGCCACGCGGCTCATCGCCACCGCCTACATCGGCATCGGCAACCGCCTCTTCATCCGTGGCGAAGGCCCGGGCCTCACCTGGGAAAAAGGCGTGCCGCTCCAGTTCGTCTCCATCGGCAAATGGCGCTGGGAAACCAACGACGCCACCGGCCCGGTGAGCTACAAGCTCTTCAAGAACGACGACGTCGAGTGCGTCGCCCTTGGCCGTCAGATCGTCGAGCCCGGCCACCAGCAGGAAGTCACCGCGTCCTTCTGAGCCCGCTCCGCGGCGCCTCGGCTCAGTAATGCGGCGGGCGCTCGTCGCCCGCCGCCGCCGCGGATTCGCCGGCCGGCCGGTCGCGCAGCCGCTTCACCTCGCGCCGCAGCCCCGCGATCTCCTCCGCCATCTCCAGCATCGCCTTGTCCTGCTCGGTCACGTGCCGCTCGAGGTAGGCGATCTTCTCCTCCAGCCGCAGCATGCGCTCGTCGCTCATGGCGCCGGCGGCGCGTTGCGCGCGACGCGCGCCTTGAGTTCCTCCAGCTCCGGAATCACCACGCGCGTGTAGCAGTCCGGGCATACCGAGTGGCTGAAATCGCTGCCGGTGCGCTCGCTGATGTAGCCTTCGAGCTGCTGCCAGTAGTTCTGGTCGTCGCGGATTTTTTTGCAGTAGGAGCAGATCGGCAGCATCTCCTCCAGCTGCCGGACCTGGGTCGTGTATTTCAGGATACGCTCCGCCACCCGCAGCCGCGTCCAGAGTTCGTTCACGTCGAGCGGCTTGGTCAGAAAGTCATCCACCCCCGCATCCGCCGCGGCCGCCTGATTGTCCTCCGTCGCATCGCGGCTCGTGAGCAGGATGAAGTAGATGTATTCGGACCCGACGCGCGACCGGATCTTCCGGCAGAGCTCCAGCCCGTCCGACTCCGGCATCACCCAATCGCTCACCACCACCCGCACCGGATCCGCCTCGAGTTTCCGCCACGCCTCCTCGCCGTCCTTCGCCTCGACGGCGTCGTGTCCCAGCCGCTTCAGCGCCTGTCTCAGGACCGCACGCGCCACGGCATCGTCTTCGACAGCGAGGATTTTCACGGGGATTGGTTGGGGCGATAAGTAGGGTCGGGCCTAGGCGGTGCAACGTGGAAAACGCCCCGGCCCCCCGATCTTACCGTTCGCCCCGGGCCAGCAGGGCCCGCAGCTCCGCCGGATCGCTCACCGGCGCCTGACAGGCAAACTCCTCGCACACATACGCCGTCGCCCGCCCTTCGCGCGGCTCCATCCCGGCCAGCCAGGGCACCTCGGCTGCCAGCCCGCGCTGCGCCGCGCCCCCGTCGACCGCCAACAGCACGCGCCGCGGCCCCAGCCGCTCGTGCAGCACGCGCACGAGGGCGTGGAAATCCGCGCGCCCGGGCTCGCCGGCGATCACCACGTGCCGCGGCGGCTCCAACGCCGGCTCCAGCGCGCACAGGAGCTGCGGCAGCGCTTGCGGCGTCTTCGCCCAACGCCCGCGAAACGCCTCCAGGCAACGCAGCGCCCGCCCGCGGTGCCCCTCGCGGCCCGACCCTTGATCGAAGATCGCCGCGAGCCGCAGCAGGTTCAGCGCCGCGACGCTGCTCGGCGCCGGCTCCGCGCCGTCGTAGTCCTCCTTCAGCCGCAGCACGAGGTGTGGATCGTCCGCCCCGGCGTTGAAGTATCCACCCTCCGCCTCGTCCCAGAAACACGCGTCCATCGTCGCCTGGAGCCGCCGCGCCCACTGCAGCCAACGCAGGTCGAAACTCGCCTCGTAGAGGTCGAGCAGTCCCTGCACGACCAACGCATAATCCTCCGCAAACCCGGGCGTTTCGCCGCGGCCGCCGCGCCACACGCGGAAGAGCCGCCCCGTCGCCTCGTCATACAGCTCGCGGTGAAGAAACTCCGCCGCGCGCACCGCCCGCGCGAGCTCCGGCCCCGGACCGTCGCCCGGATTCTCCGCGGCCCCGCTCGTCCACGCCGCCCGCGCGAGCGCGGAAATCATCAGGCCGTTGTGTCCGGCCAGCACCTTGTCGTCGCGCAACGGCCGCGGCCGCTGCGCCCGCACCGCCCGCAGGTGCGCCAGCACCGCCGCGAGCCGCGCGTTGGCCGCCTCCGGATCGAGTCCCGCCTGCCGCGCCGTCTCGAGGAAGGGCCGCCGCTGCGCCAGCACGTTGCGCCCGCGCAGTTCCCCCTGCGGATCCAGCGGCTCCGGCACGTTGCCCTCCGCCGTCACGCCGAAGTGCCCCGCCACCCAGTCGAAATCCGCCTCGCCGCCGCGCCACACCGGCTCCTCCGCCTCGCGCTCGGGCGGCGTCACTTCGCCGCTCTGCGCCAGCGCCGACCGCAGCTCGTCCGCCGTCCACGCGTAGAAAGCCCCCTCCGCGTGACTGCCGTCCGCCCGCGCCGAGTCCGCATCCTCCGCGGTGAAGAACGCGCCTTCCGGCGAGGTCAGGTCGCGCGCCACGTAGTCGAGGATCCCGCGCGCGAGCCACGCATAGCGTTCGTCCCCCGTCGCCTGCTTCGCCTCGAGGTAGTTCACCGCGATCTGCGCCTGGTCGGGCAGCATTTTTTCGAAGTGCGGCACGAACCAACCTTCGTCCACCGCGTAGCGGTGAAACCCGCCGCCCACGTGGTCGTGGATCCCGCCCCGCGCCATCGCCTGCAGCGTCGCCGTCGCCAGCTTCACCGCCTCCGCGCCCATCGGACTCGCGACGCCCTGCAGAGCCGCGACGCGGAAGAGAAACGTGAGATTCGACGCCCGCGGAAACTTCGGCGCCCCGCCAAACCCGCCGTGCTCGGGATCGAACGCCTCGTGGTAATACTCGAAGCCCTGCTCGAAGGCCTTCGACGCCGCCTCGACCAGCGGCGCCTCCGCGCCTTCCGCCGGCTCGCGCTTTCCGTGGTAGTCCCGCAGCGCGCCGAGCGCACGCTCGCCTTCCGCCACGAGCTTGTCGCGCTCGCGGGCCCAGCCTTCCGCGATCGCCCGCAGGATCGTCGGGAAACCCGCGCGGCCCTGCCGGTCCTCCGGCGGGAAATAGGTGCCGCCATAGAAGGGTTTCAGCTCGGGCGTCAGCCACGCGCTCAGCGGCCAGCCGCCGCGCCCCGTCATCGCCTGCACGTAGGCCATGTAGACCTTGTCGACATCCGGCCGCTCCTCGCGGTCCACCTTCACGGGCACAAAATGCGCGTTCAACAGCTCCGCCACGTCCTCGTTCTCGAACGACTCGTGCGCCATCACGTGGCACCAGTGGCACGTCGAGTAGCCGATGCTCAGGAAGATCGGCTTCTGCTCCGCCCGCGCCTGCGCAAACGCCGCCTCGCCCCACGGAAGCCACGCCACCGGATTGCCGGCGTGCTGCAGCAGATAGGGCGACTTCTCGTGGGCGAGCGCATTGGGCATGGGCCGCACTCAAACCCAAATGCCGCGCGGCACAACTCCCGCGCTCCCCGCCGCGCCGCCTCAGGTCCGGCCCGGCTCGCCGGCGTTGGGATTCTCGATGCCGAGCTGCACGAGCTGCGGCACCACGCGGTCACGGTAGCAGTCCGGACAAACGCCGTGGCTGAACCGCGTGCCGTCGCGTTTCGCGTAGTAATCCTCCACCGCCGCCCAGTAATTCCGGTCGTCGCGGATTTTTTTGCAGTAGCCGCAGATCGGCAGAAACGACTCCAGCTGCTTCACCTGCGCGGTAAAACTCAGGATCCGCTCCGCCACATGCAGCCGCATCCGCAGCTCGTCCGGATCCACCGGCTTCGGCAGGAAATCGTCCACGCCCGCCGCGAGCGCCGCATCGCGGTTCTCCCGCGTCAGGCCCGCGACACTCACCAGGATGAAATAGACGTAGTCGCCTCCGCGCTCGCGCACGCGGCGACAGAGGTCGAGACCGTCCATCCCCGGCACCCGCCAGTCGCTCACCACGACACGGATCGCGTCGTGCTTCAGGCGCTGCCACGCCTCCGCTCCGTTGCCGATCACCACGGGCTCGTGGCCCAGCGCGCGCAACGCGGCGGCCAGCTGCATCGCCGCGATCGGTTGATCCTCGATCACCAGCACATTCATGTGCGCAAGGGCGTGACGCTCCGGAGCGCCGAGTGCAATCGCGCGTTTGCCGCCCGCACCAACTCCAGTTGGCGCTCCACGTCCGCCCACTCGCCCGCGCGCGCCAAGGCTTCGAGCTGCAGCGCCGCCCGCCGCACCTCCCGGGCTCCGAACGTCGCCGCCGTGCCCGCAAACCCGTGCGCCGCCTCCGCGAGCGCCGTCGCCTGCCGGTCCCGGGCCAGCGTTTCCAGCTGGGCGAGCTGCGCCCCATCCCCGCGCAGATACTCCGCGATCAGATCCTCGAGGAGCGTGCCGCCCGCCGCGCCCGGCAGTCCCGCCACGATCTCCAGCGCCCGCGCATCGAACACCTCCTCGTTCCGCCCGAGCAGCCGCGCGGGCGTGACCGCGGTCGGCCGCGGCGCCGTCGCGGCCGCGACCGCCGGCCGGGCCTCCCCCGGACCGATCACCGTCCGGCCCTGCATCACCCGCGCAAACGCCGCCTCGAGCTCCGCCGACCGCACCGGCTTCGTGAGATACTCGTTCATGCCGGCCTCCTCGGTCTTTGCCGCATCGCCCGCCATCGCGTAGGCGGTGAGCGCCACGACCGGCACCGTGCGGTCGATCCCCGGCGTCGTGCCCGCGCGGATCCGCCGCGTCGCCTCGTAGCCGTCCATCACCGGCATCTGGCAGTCCATCACGACCAC